>Ga0307508_10002956_pt1 | contig 17566 bp, 16 predicted proteins | sample 9_EM_MG_FD_203089 | JGI IMG/M metagenome (GOLD analysis project Ga0307508, IMG submission 203089) | Populus trichocarpa ectomycorrhiza microbial communities from riparian zone in the Pacific Northwest, United States - 9_EM | ecosystem: Host-associated > Plants > Roots > Unclassified | place... | reverse complement strand
GTAGGCATGTGCGTCCACGCGGCCGAAAGACTCCATAAATTCGTGTATTACTTTAAGGTGATATGCATGCCGGGGCGTGTGTTTTTGTGCGGTGGCCATTGTATTGCGTTGTAGTGTGTTTGTTGTGTTGTGATGTATTGTGTTGTGAGGTGCTGCAGTGGTTGTAATCCGAACTCTGTCACCCTGAGCTTGTCGAAGGGCGTCTTAGACCGCGCTCACCCCATCCCCGCCGCCGACATATACCTTAAGCTCTCTTTCATTGCCTTATCCCGCTCACGCAGTTTTTCCTCCGCCAGCCGGTGACTTTCCACCAATGCCATGTCCTTTTCTATACCCGCAGCGGTTTTTACTTTGTAAAGCCAGTCGGCCAGCTCCAGCATCTTTTGTATGCGTTTCACCAGTGTTTCTACGGAATGCACTGGTATATCTTCTTTATATGCCTTTCCATCCTTCACTACTACCAGTTCAAGCAGGCGGAGTAATTGTATTTCTTCCGGCGTGTTGCACGGAAACACCCGGGCCCTTATCCCACAAAAATTATCGCAGTACTTCAGTAGTTGACTGAGCATTTGTGTGCGCTGGCGATGGCCGGTATAGAGCGTTACCAGCGCCATACAGGCATGGCTGGCGGCGGCTTCCAGGTGCCGCAGGGTCAGGCGGCGCTCATTACGCAGTAAGGCGCGTTGCGCCATCCGCTGTGCCTGCCGGGCCATGTTGATGTTTTGCGTCCAGTGCAGCGTGCTGGTATTGAGTGAGAGGGGCGCACAGGGCAGGCCTTTGTACAGGAACATATGGCGCCCACTATCGTACAGTGTTGCGCCTTTGGCGTCTACCTTATAGATAAAGGGATGCCCTTCTCTGAGCAGGTTATTAAAAGCAAAGCGGGTGAAGGCGCGGTAGGTAAAACTGGTGTTTGGGCTAATGGTTTTGCCAGCTATATCTGCTATCCTGTTTTCAAAACCGGTATCGTTGTCATCCATTACCAGTAGCAGGTCGTAGCAGTCGATAACATGGTGGCTAATATCCGATGGCTCGATATTAAACGGGCTCCACGCCATTTTTTGGGTGCTGCGGTAGCCGTAGCAATGGATTCTATCGGCGTTGGTGGCCGCGGCAATTTTGTTGATGGCGGTGGCCAACTCTTCCTGCTGGGCAGGAGAGAGGTTAAGTGCATTTTGCATAGAAACGGGTTTTGAAGGTTTAATAAATGACTTTTCATAAGGGGATGGATATAAAAGCCGGCGGGCCGGGAACGGCATTGCCGGGTGGTTTAGGGAATAGCACATAGGGGAGGCATGAGTGCCTCTAATGAGATTGCAATAAAATTGGGTAAGTTGAGGAAGCGCGTAAGAAAAGGCCGGCCTATTTAATAAAAAAGGCGCAGGACTCAACTTGCCCGCAATGGAAGGGTTAGCACGCCCTTGAACGCAGGTAAGAGAGCCCATACGCCTATAGTATGGGCATTCTACTTACGAGCCTTGCGTTCAGGTGAAAAGTGCTAATTTTCCATTACAAGACTATAAGCGAATACCTTCAATCAGTTTATTGAAGCATCGCAAAAGTATTAATCTTCTTAATACAAGGTTTTACGGATTTATACAGCAAATATAGAATAATACCCGATACCACGTCATATATGACGTGGTATTTTTTTTAAAGTTGTTGCATCTTCACTAAGATGAGTATTCGCAACGAAAAATATATTAAGGAATTCGGTAATAACCTAAAAAAGCTGAGAACTGCACGCAAAATGTCCAGGGAAGTACTTGCTGCAGAAGCAGGTATTGAAGCAAAACAGGTTTATCGTATTGAGGTAGGCGAAACTAACGCGACAATTTCAACGATCGCTGCCATCGCAAATGCGCTGGATATTCAACCTAAAAAGCTGTTCGACTTTGAGTTTAATTTTGGTAATGAACGTTAGATTGAAGGTGAATTATAAGTAAAACCATTTCGGTATGATATTAAGTCGGGTTTGAATCCAGTCGAGAAAAAGCTATCCGGTTCTTCTTACTTTTATTTGTCAAGAGGGTATATATATAAGCTAATGCCATTTGTGGGCAGCCCTGATAATATGAGGCAATTCGTTTTGCATATTCTTGTCCGTTGTATTGGCTTGTCAGAAATAATTCAATCTTTACAAAATCTTTGCATGCTTTAATGTATTGTTCTGTTATCGTTTTGACCGTTTGGTGTCGGATATAATTGTCGCTTACGAGCAGGGCTTTGTTCAGGTGGAGAATTCCGTCTGCCCGGATGCGTAGTTTTTATCTTAGTAAGTAGCTTTTTGCTAAGTCTCTAAACACATTTCTTTTGTTCATTGCCTTGCTAAATAAAGAAGAACGCTCTTCCGTGAATTTGTCTAAGATTTGCTTTTTCTCAGCAGTGTTTTCATTGGCTTTGTTTTGATAAAATGATTTCATGTCTTGTGACAAAGAGTCGAACTTTATTTCCTTTGAAAATAAAGTGTCCAAAAGATATTTGTCGGTTGATAATGTCGTTTGTAAACCTTTTAAAGTCTTTTCTATAAATTGATGTAAATACAAGGTTTCCATAACTGCCTCATGTCCCGCCAGAGCTAGAGCATCATCATTTAACAAGATTTGTATTTTCCCATAAGAGATATTTGTATCATTGTAATGTTCTCTCATTGTTAATATCCTGCTTGATAATTCGGTATAATTTGTATGATTATATTCGTGAGCTGAAATATTTAAATTGTGCCAAAGCCATTTATTTAGATTTGAATAAAATTCAATAATAGCATTTTTGCCTTCTGTGAATAGAACATTTTGTTTATTTGTCAGTACACTTAAACTGGATTTTAGGAGCTCATTTTCTTGGACGTATTTTTGCCTGACATCTTCTACAATTTCAGTAAGTTTTTTTAAGTCTTGCTTATCAGCTTGGTTTTTCCCCTTTTGTTGAGCATAGTAAATTAAATAAGCACTGAGGAGCCCTGCAATAATTTGAAGAGTGATTATAAAAATGGTTGCTGTCATTTGTTGTCGTCTTTAAACTTGTGGAATTAACAAATCTCCTACATGATTAGTTCAATTCACAATAAGTCTCAAAGGAGTAACTGTTCCTACGTATGTTCGCGCAAGTGGCGTACCCGTGCATAGGTAAAAGTGGCACAGGCACACAATCACACACACACCGCATGCCTGGGCCAGCGCGGGGCCGCCTCGGTCAACTGGCGAGGAACATATTATTTTTTATTTCTTAAGCGGTTTCACCTCTGATTTAGTCGGTTTGGGAGGTGGCGAGGTCGAGACTCTACCATTCTTCGCTTTGTCTATGTTCACCTTTGTTACAATTTCAATTTTTGGGGTATTTGCAGGCTTGTCGATGTTTGATTTGTTTGACATGTTCGAGCTCTTTACTTTTTTGTAGATTTCGATTTTGGTTTTAGTGGCTTAGGCGGAGGAGAAGAAGATACGATACCGAATTTCTCCTTTTTAATTGTAATATTTTGGCTGCCTTTGCTTGGACTTTTTTTCATGTTTTTTTATTTGTCTTTGGGTTTTGCCGGAGGTGGAGGTGCCGTTGGCTTTGGTGGAGGTGCGGAACTTGTACGCCCTTTTGTTATATCTGGTTCATATGGGCGTGCCAGGTTATTTCTATCTTGGTTTGGTTCTATTTTTTCTGTCATAAAAGAGTATTATACGTTATGAACGATACAATCAATCCTATTCCAAGGATCATAATTCCCACGGTGCCCCAATTAATAAATAAGATTTTTATATTCCTTTTATTTATTTTTTCAGGGTCATATTTGTTTTCATTTATTTCCTTTATTGCACTATTAGAGTATCTGGCAGCAAGTAAATGTGAAATACAGTTTAATAATAATGTTAAAACTAAAAGCCCCCAACCCCAGCCAAGTAAGCCCTTATACCCTGATGCTTTAAAGGGATTAACAATGTCTTTTATAAAACCTACAGATAGCCCTAATGCGCCAGCAGTAATAAAAGATAACTGTTTTTCAAATGACTCTTGGCTTTCATAGAATATTGTAATAAGTTCTTCACGAAAACTGGTTATTAAATTTACATTTTCCGTGTCATCTGCATTATCTTCTTCAATTTTTGGGGAAGTCTTTTTTATTAGCGAACCCTTTAACTCGCTTTCTTGCTCTAAATCATCCAGTGTTTTTTTATTTGATTGTAATTCATTCATTTCACAAATTGCGGTATTTATTAAAAGGTTAGCCAAGAGTGTATGCAGCCTAGTATTGAAACGGGCTGCTATTTTTCTTTCGTTACTCCATTAAAATGTTTACTATCTGCTTTTATCATCCTGTCTAAACAAATATAAGAAATTTGGACAAATTGGAAAAATATATTAAATTTGTCCAGAGAGTTATTTAACCAATCCCAACTGCTGCAACTCAATCAGTCTATGAGACACTTTTCAGAACGTTTAAAAGCTGCTCGTAAGATGAATGGCTATTCCCTCCAGGACCTGTCGGACGCCATACAGGGGAAGCTAAATAAACAAGCCCTTAACAGGCTGGAATGCGGTGAGACTTTACCGGACAGCGATACCATCAGCTTACTAAGCAAAGCATTAAAACTAACCAATGACTATTTCTTCCGCGAATCGACCGTGATGCTGGAAGATGTGCGTTTCCGTAAACTCAAAAAGCTTCCTGTAAAAGAGCAAGACAAGGTTACGGCCCAAACGGTGGAGTTCCTGGAGCGGTATCTTGAATTGGAGGACCTGCTCGGCAGGGATAATACGATTACTTTCAAACCTAAGTCTTACAAGGTATCCGGCATTAAAGACGTAGAAAACGCGGCAAAGAAGGTTAGAGAAGACTGGAAGCTGGGAGAGGACCCCTTACCTAATATTGTTGAGATGCTGGAAGAAAACAATATCAAGGTATTCCAGCTATCGGTAGATAAATCGTTTTCCGGTATGTCTACTATTATCCGGGATAAGATAGCCGTTATCGTTTTAAACGCTAACGATGGCATCCCTGTTGTGAGACGTCGTTTTACGGCTTTGCATGAACTAGCTCACTTATACCTCGATTTGTCGGCCTTCGAAGAAAAAGAATCTGAGAAGATGTGTGATGCGTTTGCGGGGGCGCTGCTTCTCCCCAACGCAAAAATAAAGGAATACCTGGGAGAAAAGAGAACGCAGATAATAGGCAAAGAGCTGTATATGATTGCCGCACAATATGGTATTTCCATTGCTGCTATTATGTACCGTGCATCGGAACTCGGGATAATATCACCTTCGTATTTCAAGTTCCTGATGATAAACTATAGTAAGTTTGGTACTAAGGAAAAGGAGTTTACCGTATACCAGGGAAAAGAACATTCCGACCGGTTTTTACAGTTATTGATTCGGGCTGTTGCGGAAGAAATAATATCCACCAGTAAAGCGGCTGCACTAAACAGGCAAAAACTAGGTGATTTTAGGGAAATACTGGATAATAGTACAACCAGATGAAGATAGCCGTAACAGATGCAAATATTTTCATAGACCTGATAAAGTTGCAACTGTTAGGCCACCTCTTCAGTATTGACATTGAAATATACAGCACCCGCGAAGTTGTCGACCAGCTTAACGATGCCCAATACGAAAAGCTGGAGCCGCTTATCCAATCCAATAATTTAAAGGTTTATCATTTTACAGGCGAAGAATTGTTAGCCATCAATGATTTATCGTGTCCCAAAGCGCTGGAATTTCCGGATCGCACAGTTGTTTACCTGGCCACAAGAATTACGGCTGAAGTATTGACAGGCGACGGCCCGCTAAGACGGTTCTGTGCTGCCAGTGGACTTACTGTTCATGGCATTATATGGCTTTTTGATGTGTTTCTGGCTAAAGAGCTTATAAAACCAGCCTTTGCAGTTCAAAAACTAAATGAATTGCTGAATTTCAACAGCCGGCTGCCTAAAGATGAATGTACAAACCGGTTAAAGCTATGGGAGGATATGTGATAGCTTGACCCCACGCTCGCGCAAGTAAGCTATGACGTGCGAAAGCACCATTACTTAACATGCGCCAAAATCCAACCCGATACCTCCTGCAAGGCCCCGGGAGCAAAAGTTTGCACTATCCGGTTATACTCGCTCATCGAGCCTGTTGTACATTCCTGGAATAAATGATTTAATCCCGGCAGCTCCTTTACAAGGTAATCCTTGTTACGGCCTTTGTTCAGGGCATTCCTGATACCTTCCTGGTTAATTTTCGGCACTACCTGCGTATCTTTGCTGCCATTCAAAGCAAGTACAGGGCAGCTTACTTTCTGCAATTCATCCGCGGGGTTGTACGTATAAAAATACCTCATCCACGGTGTGGTACGCGATTCAACCAGCTTACTGATAATATCATTTGCCTCCGCATCAGATTTTAGCATCGGCCGCATGATGGGAAACAGGTTATTTTCATAATGTGTCCGTAATTCCTTTTGGATATCAGCCATATTTTTATTGGCTGAGGCTATTTCCGTGGCTTTCCTGATGACCTTTTCATAGGCGGCTTCATCCGGAACGGGAAAACCCCGCATTGACTTTGCCTGCATAAATATCAGCTCGCTCCCGGGAATGCCGGTGGCGCCCAGCAGCACAATAAAAGAAACACTGCCAGACAGGTTGGCCACCATCGGGGCTACAATGCCACCTTCACTATGTCCTATTAACCCGATTCGATGCTGGTCAATATCCTTTCTTGATTTTAAATACCCGATGGCCATCATTACATCGGAGGCAAAATCTTTGGTGGTAGCCAGGCTATAATTGCCTGTAGACTTGCTGGTGCCCCGGTCATCGTACCGCAATACAGCCAATCCCTGTCTTGTCAGGTAATCGGCCAGTACCAGGAACGGTTTATGGCCGGATATCGTCTCATCCCTGTCCTGCGGTCCGCTGCCGGTGATAAGAATAACAGCCGGGAATACACCCATCCCCCTGGGCAACGTAAGTGTTCCTGCAAGCACCACCCCCGCTTTCCTGTTTTTAAATGTTACTTCTTCTTCATTATAAGGATATGGCCTTACCGGTTCCTGCGGCCTGCTGTCTATTTTCATTTCCTTGATTTCTTCCCTTTTTAATACCAATGGAAACACATTGACACCTTCGGTAATGGATCCCTTTATTTGCAGACTGTCCGCCATAAAGCGCCCGGTGTATGTAAGCCCCAGGTTGGAAACATCCACCAGTAATTCATTGTTTGCAAAAACAGTTTCCTTTGGTTTAAGTCCCGCTATTCGCTTGGTGGGGATATCGATAACGGTACTGTAAGTGCCTCCATGTTTCTCAATAGTAAAGACAAAAACTACCTGCTGTTGTCCCGCATGGATAATGCCACTCCACTTGCCGTTGATATCCTGGCAGAAAGCAGGGATACAAAACAAAAGACAGCAAAATATGATTAGTATCTTTTTCATTTTAAAATGTTTAATTTTCTTTAGTTTTTTTTAACAGGTCTTTCGATTACACCCGATTAGTATGCAAATGGCCGGAAAAGTCACAGAAAAAGAGGAATTGTTATATTATGAGCGCAGGTATGTTATACCCCTTTGCTGGAAAAAGTGTACGACTTAAGCAGGCTGGGAACTGGTAGATCTAAGTGAAGGCATTGTAAACATTTATTATATGACCATCCTGTTGAGCTGAACACACCTGCGGTTACTCATTAAAAATTGGGTTATCTTCATAACAATCCGGCATGTAACAGCAATTATTTAAAACTAAAAACTGACAAATGAAAATTAAATTCTTCTTATTAATCTTTGCTTTTATAGGCTTGTTAAGTTGCAAAACCAGTCAATTGATGCACACGTCAACACCAGGAAATGAATTGTTTAAAGTAGCAATTCTATATCCAAACGGCGAAGGGAAAACATTTGACATGGTTTATTATGAAAGTAAACATATGCCTATGGTGGCTGGATTTTTAGGTAAAAACTTACAATTTTATGAGATTGATAAGGGCATAGCTGGCAGGACGCCAAATGACAAAGTGCCTTATTTGGCTGTAGGTTATTTTTATGTGAAAGATGTTCCCGAATATAATAAAACGATAGGTAAAAACATAGATGCAATAATCAGCGACTTTAAAAACTATACAAATATTCAGCCTGTTATCCAGGTAAGTGAAGTCAGGCACATAGGTTTTAATAATGCAAAATAAAGAATAGAAAAAGGTATAAACTTAATCCATAAATAAGGCATCAAAAAATAAAAAATGCCATAGCACAGACCAGCGCCGCATGCCTGCGCCAGCGGGCGTATTGATATTATTTCCATGCCTGGCCGATTACAGCGCTTATTGGGGCTATCATGGGTGCGGCGCCGAATTTTTCCGATAGCTCTTTTTCAAGCCTGGTTTTTATCTCCTCTATCCATTCGGGATTATGTTGCCTGATCTCCTTGAAAACAGACCCGCCCTCCACCAGGCCGGTTGCAGCTTCCTTCGCAGTTGCACAGACCGAAAACTGCCCTGCTTTTTCAATAGATGTTTTTGAGAATCCTGCTGCTTCTACCAGTGACTTTATGACAACTTCATCACTCATCGAAACAGCAAGGTTGTACGACTCCGGCAACGGGCCTTTCAGGTATTTTTCTGCTAATGACCTGGAAGCATAGGACACAGCGTTATGCTCCAATTTATCCCAGGTTGTAAATAAAAATACGCCTCCGGGTCTTAGAACACGATAAGCTTCGGCAAATGCTTTCGGCTTATCAGGAACGAACATATAACCGAAGCAACAAACAACCAGGTCGATACTGTTGTCTCTAAACGGGAGCTGTTGTGCATCTATATTTTGCCAGTCAATAGCAAGATGGCTTAATTTCTTCCTGGCTTCGGCCAACATCTCTTCGCTGATATCTGAAGCGATTAGTTTTGCGGAGGCTGCGATACGCTCCCGGATATGGCGTGTAACCCGTCCTGTTCCGGCAGCAATTTCCAGTGCAATAGAAACCTGCGACGGATCAATTCGTTTGGCAACTTCTATAGCATAAGGTTCAAAGAACAAGGGGCCAAGAAAATGATCATAATGAGAAGCGCCATCGCCGGGGCACTCAAAAGAAGAAGCTTTAGTCGAAGTATCATTCATACATTATTGTCTTTACATTGTAAGAAACCGGTTGCCTGGAAAATTCAATTTAAAGAATTTTGTCGGAATATCAAACCGATAGATTAGCAATAAATGCCGGTATGACTAAAATCATACTATGCTTTAATCCAGGTCATCGGAAAAAGTAATTCTGCAGGTTAGCTTTGATGGTAACATTTAACTAAAACCATACATATGATAAGAATAATTATTGCAGTTGTCGCTTTCCTGATGGCTGCCCCGGCTGTTTTTGCCCAAACAAAAGCCGGAAAGGTAGATACCGCAAAGCATACAAGTCTTTATGTGTGCCCCCGGCATTCACAAACAACAAGCCATACGCCGGGGAAATGCCCCATTTGCGGAATGGACCTTACACGTAGCAGTAAGGAGCAAATGAAAGCCGCTATTACAAAAAATTATAGCTGCCCGCAACATGTAGCGGTAACCAGCCACGACCCCGGTAAATGCCCCCAATGCGGTAAAAAGCTGCAACTTTCACCTAAAGAACAAATGAAGGCCGAAACAGTCAGGTTATATACGTGTCCAATGCATCCTGAAGTTGCGCTTGATAAAGATGGGAAATGCCCTAAATGCGGCTCCGCCCTCGTTGAAAAAAAGGTAAAGCAATAACGCCGCCTTTCTGGCGCCAGGCTAAAATTGCTCCACTGCTAAGCGTTAGAATCAATCCGGCCGGGCCATGGGTTAGTTTCGTATATTTGATAAACATCAGATAAATAGCTAACCAATGATAAAACACCTGTCATTTGTGATTGTATTGTTGCTGGTACTGCCTGTTTTTTGTTTGGCCCAGGCAGACAGTACCAAACCTGCGTCAGCTGCTTCGGTCAAATCCGATGAGGAAGTGGACCGTAAAGCAGCCGGTTGGTCGGCCGGGTTAAAATTACCAGATAGCGCAAAAGAAAAGCGGGTAGCAAACGCTATCGCACTTCATTTAAAAAGCATCCGTGACTGGCACAACAGCCATCCTTTCACTTCCGTTCCTGCAGGCATTAATCCTGCAACGGGTAATAAATTGTCTGACCTGGACCGCCAGGTTATTGCCAATTCGTCGATGCCGGCCTCCATTCATAATGACTTGATGGATGTGTTGAAAAATGAACTAACGCCTGAACAGGTGGAATTTATTCTTGATCAGTACACCATCGGTAAGGTAGCATTTACACTAAGAGGTTATAAAGCGATTGTTCCCGACCTTGCACCCGAAGAGGAAACTAAAATTACGGGATTCCTAAAGCTGGCTCGTGAACAGGCGATCGATTATAAGAATATGAACCAAATCTCCGCCATTTTTGAGATATATAAAACGAAGTCTGAGCAGTACCTGAATAGTAATGGCCGCAACTGGCGGCAATTGTACAAAGCCTATGTTGATAAAATAAAAGCGGAAAAGGAAGCTGCTAAAAAGTAAAAAAGCCATCCCTTATTTTAACGTAACATCCAGGTAAACAGAATAACGCCCATAGGTTTCATAAAATGGTTTAAAAACCACCTCATCAATCGTGAATTGTAGCTGCTGGGGATCGCCTTTAATTGACTTGCCTATATCTTCAGCATCCAGGGTTATTTTGCGCCATTCTTTTCTTGCTTCGGGCTCCTGGGCTGCCAGCAATACCGGTCCGTAAAACAGGCTGGCTATGTTCTGCTGATCCATAACCGGATCGAGGTAAAACTGGAAGGGCATTTTCAATTCTATCACATCGCCATCTTTCCATGTGCGGCTTATTTTAAGGTAACTGCCCGGCTTAGCCTGGAGCTTTTGTTCTTTACCGTTGATCTTCACAAAGAATCCTTTGGTAGCCCAGCCCGGCACACGCACATGGATATCAAATTTTCCACTACCCTTAATAGCCAGGCGGGTGTTGTCTTCCTTTGGAAAATTTGTTGTCTGCTCCACCGTTACCTGGCGTTCTGTCCATTTCAGCGTCGAGGGTATGTATAGATTGACATACAGCGACTGGTCGTCCTTACTTTTAAAGTAAATTGAATTTTGCAGCTTGGTATTACTCTCTATTGCCGTACCGTTGCAACACGTAAAGCCTGTCATATCCGGATTGCCAAATTGTTTCATAGACCCTGGCCTGAGCGGTACGTGATATGTATTGGCAGGGCTGTTCTCTGCTACAGAGGCCAGGATATGGTTGTACAAGGCGCGCTCGTAATAGTCCATTAACGCTGCCCGCTGATCGAAGAGAAACAGGTCACTGGTCAATTTTAGCATATTGTACGTGGCGCAGGTTTCGTTCTGTCCTCCGGCAGCGAAGCCGTTTTCATACAATGTTCCCGGCTGAGCAATAAAACATTCCGCATTGTTGGGATTACGGGCGCCTGCAACGCCTCCAATGCTGTACATATAATCATTGACCATCTTATACCAGAAGTTATCGGCCACTTTGTAATATTCCGGGTTATTGGAGGCCCGGTACATTTCGACGCTCCCTATAATTTGAGGTATATGCTGATTGGCATGCAATCCACGGAAAAGATCTACATTTTTGGCCAGCCCATGCGAATGGGCTGTATCACCAAAGAACACCCTGATATTATCAAATAATTGCGCTGTTTTCAGGTGATTCGGTTTGCCGGTCATCCGGTACAGGCGGGCCATTGCCTCATTCATGCCGCCAAACTCACCGGCAATGTACGTATTCCACATCTTTATAAGCGTATCGGTTGGCAACCGGCTCAGGCGGGCATATACCCAATCACCCATGCCGGCAGCTATTGCAAGGGCCTTTTTATTGCCGCTCACTTCATATACATCCATTAAGCCGGCCAAAATTTTATGCAATGTATAATACGGCGCCCACACCTGGTTTTTCTGCCCTCCGTACCTGGCTCCTTTTTCTAACATGATAAACTGATCGGGAGGATAAGCGCTGATGAATCCTGCTCCCCAGTTCCAATAATCGGTACGGATGCCCGTGTCACTAAGGTCTGAATCATAGTTTGATTTTCCAGGACCATACGGCACCGCCATCGGGTCGGACACATAGGCGCCACCTGCTTCTTTCGCCTTTCCGGATAATTGCGATAGCTCGTAGAGCGTATTTACCATATACGCCATTTTTTGGGAGAAGTTGGCCTGAAGCGTCTTGTCATATCCTGTGCCGGCATAGGCTTGCGCAATGGCCGTAAGGTAGTGACCTGTAGCATGGCCCCTTAATTTGGTGTCCCGGCTGTCCCAGGTGCCCAAAGGCTTTGCTCCTTCGGGTTGTTGCTGGCCAAAAGCATGGCGGAACATATAGAGAAAGGCGTTAGGATCAGTTTTAGCTAATGTTGTTATAAACTTATCGCGATTTTCTACAAATTTGGTTTTGTGGTCATGGGTATCGTTTTTTAGAGAAACCTGGCCTAAATCAAACGCCGCCAGCTTTACACCTGGCGTGGTTGATTTCCCGGACGCTTTTACGGTGACAAATGCCTTTGGATGAAAATCCGTTCCTGCAACACGCCCCGTAACGGTATAGCGTCCGGGCTTAAGAACAGCGCTATTGTCGGGGGCCTCAGGCCACAGCACACGTACTTTTGGCGCTTTACCTTTCATTTCATTCTTGTAAGTTCCCTGTACATAAGCTGGTAATCGTGGCAAATTTCCTACTGCTGTTTCCACTTCCACATCGGATACCTGGACTAAATAAGTATTATACAGCTGTGCTTCGGTGGGAGAAAATGGAGGAAGATTATCCTCTGCACGCCTACCCGTCGTATTTACCGAACCTTCATTAACGCCGCTGCCTCTGTGGGCATTGTTGTAGATTCCGGCAACCTGTCTGCCACTCAGGGCAACACGATAAATACGAAAATCATGTATCATGGCATCCAGGTAGGGATCTCCCGGCAATAGCGATTTTCCGATATAAAGCAGTTTTTCTCCTGGTTGCTGACCGAATACTTCTGTTAGCTCCAGTGGAATATCCTTCGCCTCGCCTACAGGCTTACTATCAACATAGGTAATCATAGATTTTGAAGGGACGTCTATCACTATGGCAAGATGGACCCATTTATTCAGTTCTATAGCCGGGGAAACCGCCCCGTTTTTACTGCCTTTTTCGGCTGTTATCAACGCCTGGTAGCCTTCCCGGGCATTTGTTCCGGCAGGAGCCGCAAAAAAATGTTTGGTGGCATCTTTTCCGAAATCAAAAAAGCGCTGGCCAGTTTGCTTCGAACGTAAGTATATCCATCCTGATATGCTGAGCGATTCTATATCTGTTAACGCTTCTCCCGGGATCGTAACAAAGGAATTGCTATCCCCGGGGAGCGACAAAACCCTTCCAAACCGGTTGTCATTGACAAATTTGACGTCGGCGCCTTGAAACCTGGCGTGCAAATTATTTCGGGACCAGTCTTTAATATCTCCATTAAACACATAGCGTGAAATCATTCCCGTTTCACCGATCCCATCCAATACCTGGTCTCCACTTTGCGCCTCAGCGGTGTTAATACCCTGGGTCAAAACAGCAACGAAAAGGATGACACGCAAGAATACTTTGTACATTTTCATATTTAAATCGGTGATAATTCTCTATAAAACTATAAAGAATCCGTGTGTCTCTATATGTCTATTTTAACTAATAAAGACTTGAAATTAACACGTTTAGCCCCCTCACCGGAAGAGGAACAGGAAACCGGCGCGGATTTGGCCCCGGATTATTTGAATATTAGTATCAATAAAAATCAAGCTATGCAAACTAACATACTGTGGACGGGCCGCGAATACTATTCCTTAGCCGGCACAGTAACCAAACGCAAACGATCAGCTACGAAAGTGATGGAAAAGGCAACTGGACAAAAGCCGGTGAACCACTTGAGGAGCTCAACGGCTGTATAGAAGCCGTGGGCGGCGAAATGGCTACTCATTTCCTGTATGTTACCAGGTCTATGCAGAAATAATCGGTAACAGTTGGGTCAACGGCAAAAATTTGCCCGGTCACCTTGTTTTCAATGGTCACAAAATCGTGGTCTTTAAAAAATGGCGTGTTAAAGCATTTGTTAATGTTTATTCCAATAAAAAACAGTTGCCCTATTTGTGGTTTGGCAGTCCAATATCCGGCAAGATTATTTTTCTTTAGAAGATAGTTGCAGGTTGTTGCAAAGAAAGAAGCGTAACCAACACAATGAGCTGTCTTTGAATATATCAGTTTGTTTGGGTCATTGTCGTTTTTGGTAGTGGTGAAATTCAATTGCCGTGATGTTGCCCTAAGTCCCATTTTAATTACGGCTTTAATGTCCAGGTATTTACTGTCCCCTATATTATTATCAATGAATTCTGTAAGCTTATCGTCGGTTATTAAATAGGTTGACCGTTGTCCAATTGATTTATAAGTAACTAAATGCCTGTAAAGCCATCCACGAAACAAAATACCGGCTATCATTAAAATCAGGATAGCCAGCGCCGTTCGTTTGATGAATTTCATTGTTGCACTGTTCTTCTTTAAAGTAGCCATGGATGGTTGGTTTAGCCGTCTCATCGTTCAGATATATATTCCGATGGGATAAATGAAATATACAGGTTTCGGCCAGTTGGTTCGAATATTAAATAAGATAGATTTTTAAGTTATTGATTAATAAGTATAAACATTAAAAGAGCCTTCAGATCTTTGGATTTGAAGGCTCTTTTTGTTCGAAATAATTTTAGAATCCCAAGCCGGCATATATGTGCCGGCTTGGGGTCTATATGTTATTCAATGCAGGTTATTGCTTAACAATTTTGAAAACTTCCGGCTTCCCGGGCCCATTGGCTATTTGCACATAATAAACGCCGCGGGTTAAAAAGCCGGCATCAATATTTGTTATACCCTGCCTGGTTGTTTTCTGAAGCAATATGGCTCCGGATGCATCTGTTATAGTTAACAAGCCCGGTTTATTATAGGATTGATTCACGATAAAATACCGGGTAAAAACAGTCGGGTATACCTGGAGCTTACCTTTTATTGTTATAGAACGCACTTCACTAAACGATTGTTTGCCATCTTTGTCAACTACTGCTATCTGATAATAGCTTGTGCCGCTTAAAATATTATTATCAGTATAGGTATAGGTTGTTTCGCCATCATGGTCCAGGGCTTTGACTGCGCCTATCTTTCCTAAGCTACTGTCTTTATCGCTGCGTAGCAGGTTATAATGGCTTACATTTTTCTCCCTATACACTATCCAGCTGATAATGGCGCTACCGCCTTTTTCTTTTATCTGGAAGGCCAGGTTTTGTACGGAGAGTGCAATTAAGCTATTTGTTAATACCCTGCTGGCAGAAAGTACAATGCCGGGATCTGTTGATAAACCGCCGTATTCAACCATCATACCAACGGATACATTTAAAGGCATGTCATTCCATGTTCCCGGCACGCCGCCGGAATACATTTTAATGTAATGTTCACCACCGGCGTTATTGGGCTCACCACTGTACCAATTAATATAAGTTCCTGGTGTGGCGGCGACCGGCGATCCATTACCATATGAAACAGGCTGTCCTTTTTCAGGTCCTGTTACCCAGTAGAAGTTGCCTTCAGATTGGCTCTGATCTGCATAGGTCGTTGCGCCGGTAGCCGTATTGATTTCATTATAGGCATCCGAACCGCCAAGCCATCCATCAGAAACCAGTTTTTGATAAATAAGCTCATTTTCCTGCTGGCTGGTGATGGTGGCCAGATAGCCTTGAAGTCCCATATATGTTCTGGCTGCAGCGGCGTCACGGGCTACTGTCCAGCTGGAAGTAGTAGCAGATACATATTCATAGAAGTGTCCATTGGCTCCGGAGATCATATTGCCGACAGAAAAGGTGACCGTTCTGTTGTTTGTGCTGGATGAGCTGGTATTAAATGTTACTGTACGGAATAAAGTTTGCCAGTCAGAAGGTTTTGCGGTGCCTGTAAAAGACAATACACCGGTAGTAGCGTTGTATGCTGCTGTTACACCAGCTGGTAAGCTGCCTGTATAGGATAAAACATCGCCAGAGACGAAGCTGCCGGAAATAGTTACCCTGGCATCGGTGATCATGCCACCTGATTTCATATCAAACGCATTATCTACCACTACAGCGGAGCTGGGTGTGTAATAGTTTGAGGAAGGAGTCGGGGTGAGGATGGTAGGCCTTACCACAACGGTTCTGCTATGCGTTATATCCAAAGTCGGCTCGCCTGCCAGGCCAACAAATTCTACAATATAGCCGTCAACATTGTTCCAGCCGCTAAGGGCATCATCGTTCCATCCACCGCTTAGCTTTATTTCAGTATAATGTTCACCACCTGAGTTATTGGGCTCTCCGGAATTCCAATTCATATATTGACCGGAAACAACAACAGGATTGGTATTACCCGTTGCAAACAGGGTGCCGGCTTCCGGACCAGTAACCCAGTAAAAATTGCCTTCGGCCTGGCCCTGGTCTGCGTAGGTGGTCGTACCGGTAGCAGTATTAACCTGGCTATATTCATCCGAAGCGCCTATCCAGGCAGCGGCATTTACATCATTGGTGGGTATTAATCCCCGAACGAGCAGATTTTCGTTGGCAGAGGTTATTGTTGCCAGGTAGCCTGTAAGACCAAAGTAATTTTTTGAGGCGGCGCCGGCTTTTGCGCTTGTCCACGAAATATCCGAACCCGCAGCATACTGATAGAAATGGTTGTTGGCGGTGTTAACATATGTAGAACCAAGGTAAAACTCAATAACACGGTTACTGGCTCCGTTTGCTGAAGCTGTAAACGTCACCGATCTTAAAAGAGACTGGTAATCGCTCGCCGATGCACTACCTGTAAAGGTTAACAGGCCGGTACTATACAACCCTGCTACTCCGGAAGGTAGCAATGCGCTTGTATAGCTTAAGACATCGCCAGCGGCATAGTTGGAAGCTATCGACACCCTGGCGCCGTCTATCGAATGTGTTGTAGTAATTGCCAGTGTGTTGTCAACTATAACAGGTGAAGCATCGTCGTCTGTTGTAATGGAAGAAGAAGAACCGGTAAAGCTAACTTGAGCGAAAGAGGAAATACAGCATAGACATATGCCAAGCAATAGGGTTAGGGGTTTGCTCATAATAGATATTGGTTATGTAAATAGAGGGCTAAGAAACAGTTTTTTAAGCATTAAAAAAAATAAATATTACTAAATATTTATTTGTGAGTTTAGCAATCAGTACCAGCTTTATTGTCTTAAAAGAATTGTATTAGCCTTTTATTTTTTTCAGGCGTATGTCTTGTGCGGTGCCTGCGGGACGCGCCGTTTTTTATGACAGGCGCCTGGTCAAAGCGAGTCCCGCAGAAAGATTGGGAACAAAGTCAGATGTAAACAAGCGGAGACTCGCTTGAGAAAAAATGATGGGCAGGTTGAAATGAAAAGGCGAACTACAAGGAATAGAAAATCAATATTCTTTTTTAGTAATGTTCGTCTAATACCATAAATTTACGTGTTACCGGTAAGCATAAGACAGATCTCAAATGTTTACGATAAAATTAAAAAAGGATAGTTTTTAAAAAT
>Ga0307508_10002955_pt1 | contig 17570 bp, 16 predicted proteins | sample 9_EM_MG_FD_203089 | JGI IMG/M metagenome (GOLD analysis project Ga0307508, IMG submission 203089) | Populus trichocarpa ectomycorrhiza microbial communities from riparian zone in the Pacific Northwest, United States - 9_EM | ecosystem: Host-associated > Plants > Roots > Unclassified | place... | reverse complement strand
GCCCGAACAAGGTTGACGTATATATAACGTATGGTTGTCTTCCAACAGCTGGCCGCGAAGTTATGCCATGCGAATCCGCATTCGATTCAAATACGCCGTGGGTGAAAACTTTCACCTCCATTCTTTCCCTCTCATTGCAGAAAGATGTTCTTTTCCTCGCATGATTCTGGCCTCTCCAAGGACATCACTACGCCGCCGAAGAATCCGATCGACGATACACTACCATCTTCTCCCCATAGTATGACAGACTCAGATTTACCTGAGGGCGGTATCGCGGCCTGGTGTACAGTATTCGGAGCGTAAGATTGGATCATTTCCGCAAGTCGACGTGCGCCAACCAACATTCTCACAGTTTTCTTGCGCAATTCTGTCAATTGGGGTGAGTGGTCCGATTGATGTACTTCCGTGCCGCTTACAGTCAAGCAGAAGCTCTTTTGGTGTGTATCAAGGTAAGGTTTCACGGCATCGCTTACGGTGGCTTGACCGCTCAGCAATACGATCAGCTTTCTATGCTCAGCAGTACCTTCAAAACGAGAGCGCGTCTGCCATCTCGTAAGTAAAATCGGTTCTATCCTCATTACAATTTTGATGACAACACCATGAAGATGGATTGGAAGTTTGGTCACCTTTCTCGTGACTGCGATGGGCCCAATTTGCGGGCCACTGTTCGACAATGGATATTTGTGAGGCTGGCACCCCCAATAGTCGTCATGAATGCTTACCGTTATCGTTAGCTACCACGTGTACATCGCTGGTGCCGTCCTCCAATCGCTCTCGATCTTCGCGTTGTCCCTGGTACAGCCAGGACAATACTACCAGGTATGGTTCTGTGAAGACATACCCTATTCTGAATAACACTCAATCGTTGACTAGGTCCTACTCACACAAGGCCTCATGTCTGGCATCGGCCAGGGACTGATGTACGTCCCGAGCTTTGCGATCCTCTCACATCACTTCAAGCGTCGGCGAACAACCATGATGGCCATCGTTTGCTCTGGCATTGCACTTGGTGGTATCGCAAATACCGTCATGTTGGACCAATTGCTGAATGGCCCCATTGGATTCAAGACGGGCGTGCGAATCAGTGGGGCGTTTATCACTGTGTTGTTGTTCCTGTCATGCATTCTCGTACGAACTCGGTATAGTGCTGTGAGGCAGGAGGCAACCTCGGTCGGATTCTGGAAAGCGACGAAGGACTGTTTTATGGAGGTGCCTTCGCTTTTAACGATCACTGGGTACGGCTTTTTCGTTACTTTTCTCTCTTCATGATTCTGATGTGACGACTATCCTGTCCAGGTTCACCTTATTCCAAGTTGCATACACGTATCCTCTATTTTATTTTCAGCTAGACTCTCTTACTCACGGGTTGAGTACATCCTTTGCTTTCTATTCTGTAAGTCTCCCGTTCTCGCATTGCGAACCCATTGGACTGTTGATAAATCATGCAGCCGGTCATCATCAATGCGGGAAATTTCGTTGGTCGGTTCTCGGCAGGTGCCGTGCTCCCATATGTAGGGGTCATCGACCTGACCATCACAACCACTCTGATATGCGCTATCTTGATCATCGGTATGACCTGGCTCGGTTCGGTGGCGAGTGTAGTGGTACTCGGGGTGTTGTATGGGCTGTTTTCTGGAATGAGTGAGTGTCGAACTTCTGAGCATAGACACCAGGGGTGCTTAACTCTTGATCGATATAGATGTTGCAATGATGGCACCCATGCTGGGGTTGACGTCTGACCCTGCGGAACTTGGGTGCGTCCTCTCGCGTCCATTTGTAGCTTTGTTTGTTGCTATTCCACTCGCTCACACATTACAGGGCAAGAATGGGCGTTGGCTTTGCAATTACAGGTACGCCGCTGATATGATATTTGCATTCTCGAGCGACTCACTATGAGGTTCGGTTTGTTCCCCAAGGCATTGGTGGATTAGTAGGTAAGCAAACATACAAGCTGTCAAATGCCACGAGAACAATGTGTTTCCCTTTTGTAGGTCCTCCGATTTGTGGTGCCCTTTTGACCGGCCGTTATCTCTGGTGGGCGCCTGCCCTTTTTTGTGGGGTACGTTTGTCTCGGATGGATTGCATTAGTGGTTTGGCTTATATCTTGGTACAGGCCATCGCATTGGGGGGTGCCATATTGTTCGTCGGCGTACGTTTCTCGTTCGTCCGTCTTGGTGCTGGTGCAGCGCGGAGTACGGGAGGTGAAAGTGAAGGGGGGGTTGTGATTAAGAGCGGGAGCGAAAGAGTATGAAACAAGCCGCAGTCGAAGTGTGAGCAGTGCAAAAGGTTGTACCTCCTTGAAGGGGATTCGCGATCAGTTGACGAAAGACAAGGCTTAGCGTTAGGTGCCTGTTGTTGAAGGTTTCGTTTGATTTGCGATGCGTGCGGAAGATACCAAGAGGTGCATAGATCCACTGAAGAAATGAATGGATGGGCACGTGCCTATGGCATATGTGATCCCTTGTTGATTACCTGGGAGAACAACGCTCTCGGCTTCGAGTTATTCGTCGGCGACTCGAAGACTGAGCGAGGATAGCACGCCAATTTTGATGTTTCAAGGATCGACGTGTAGAGAGCTCGTAGTATCCGTCAACGCCGTATACTTAGAACCCCGACAGACCTTACAGTATCACCTGGCATGACGAGCCCGAAAAATTAGTTTACCTTTACCACGTAGTTGAGAAAGGTAGATGAAGATCACGATACGAGGTTGCACTTACCATGATTGTTGAAAATTTTGAGTTAGGACGACTTCTGTACCAGCATTCAGGATAGTCGCAAGAGCGGAATTGGAGCCAAAATAACACCAAGTGAAACTTTCCAAGGCGATACTGCGTCATATCGATCTGTGAATTATTTGCCACGTGTCCGAGGAAACTGTTAATATTAATAGTGTCTTCATCGCTGACCAAGGTTGGAGGAGTAGCATCATGGATTGTCAACTGGTCAGTGAAGCTGCAAGGTCATCGCATGCGGGCACGGTAAATGCGAAAACATATTCTCCTTCCTTCAAGCGGGTTACCGTGGCGGTGCAACGTTCAAGACACAGTTCCCTCAGGTGTTCTGGGGATTTAATTGGGGTGAATTCACCCCGATTTGGGATAATCAACGGTGGATTAGGATGATCGTCCAATGTGCACGGTAGATTTAGGTGGATATGAGGTGAATTAGACAACAGCCGAGATTCACGTCTGAGTTGCAATCGAAAGGCTCCTTTTTGACGTTACTCACTAGGGTCAGCGTTGCCAACAGGGACCCTGCTGGAAAAGAAGATCGGAAGACGAGACGAGTATGGGAGTTTATTTGTTGTTGTTGAGACGTTGACGCGGACGTTTGGCAGACGAACATTTCATAGCACCTTGCTGGAAGCAAGGTAACAAGGTAATAGATTGAAGATTTCAGCCCACAACATGCCATACTTCAGTGGCACAAGTGGATTTTGACTGCTATCTCAGCACGCCGGAACTCTCAACACGATCAACTCGCCTGTCATAAGACGTCATTGGTGGTGCTTCCTCGGTCCAGGCTTACCGCTTTCTTCTACAATCATGGCGCGGTTTCGAGCTTTCTGAAAGCTCTCATTAGGGAGCTTAAGCACTACCTCAACTGCTGCCCTTCCAAAACCACTTAGGGAACTACGAGCTATAACAGACGAAGGGTGTAGGGGGCACAAGCCATACATGCACGACCCAGTGAGAGGTTGATGGCATAGATATGGGTGAAGGCGGGTGGGGATAAGGAAGGCGCCTTATCGGCAAGGGCTTCCACGGGCCAGCGGGCACCCGCTGCACTTCCTGTGCGGTACCACACCGGAACTAGTAGCCGGTATGGATTTCTCTCTTCCGACGCCATCCACCAAGGCATTCGATGAAACCACACTGAGTATAATTATCCTCCAAACAGCAAGTTGCGGAGTTCTGCAATGCGAATTCGTACTTGGCTCATATACGCCATGGCCAAAAGTTTTCACTTCCATTCTTTCCCTCCCATTGCAGAAGGATGTGTCCGTCCTCGCGTAATTCTGGTTCCTCCAAGGATATCACTGGGCTGCCGAAGAATCCTGTTGACGCTACACCGCTATCTTCTCATGTTGTGGTAGATTCAGATTTGCCTGAGAGCGGTAAGGAGGCCTGGTGTACGGTGTGCGGAGCGTAAGTTTGTATCAGTTAGTCGAGTTGACGTGCGCCAACCAACATCCTCCCAGGTTTCTTGCGCAGTTCTGTGGATTCGGGTAAGTGGTTGTAATTGATATACTTCTGTGCCGCTTACAGTCGAGTAGGTACACAAGTTCTTTTGGTGTGTATCAAGGTGAGGTTTCCTTTAGACACAGCGCCTGTGATGGCTTGATCGCTTGCAATATAATCAGCTTTCTATGCTGAACAGTACCTTGAAAATGAGACCTCGTCAGCCATCTCGTAAGTAAGACTGGTTTTATCACCATCATGTTTATGATGACAACACCAATACAGATGGATTGGAAGCTTGGCCACGTTTCTCTTGACCGCAATGGGCCCCATGTGCGGCCCGCTATTCGATAATGGATATTTGTGAGGCTGGCACTAACCCATCGCCATCATGAATGTTTACCATTATCGTTAGCTACCACGTGTACATCGCCGGTGCCATCCTCCAATCTCTCTCGATCTTCACGTTGTCACTGGTACAGCCAGGACAATACTACCAGGTATGGTTCTATGGAGATATATTCTGCTTTGAATAACACACGATCATCTACGAGGTCTTACTTGCTCAGGGCCTCGTGTTTGGCATTGGCCAGGGACTGATGTACGTCCCAAGCTTTGCGATCCTCTCACATCACTTCAAGCGTCGGCGAACAACCATGATGGCCATCGTTTCCTCTGGCGTCGCGCTTGGTGGTATCGCAAATACCGTCATGTTGAACCAGTTGTTGAACGGTCCCATTGGATTCAAGACAGGCGTGCGAATCAGTGGGGCGTTTATCACTGTATTGTTGTTCCTGTCATGCATCCTCGTACGAACTCGGTATAGCGCTGCGAGGCAGGAGGCAACCTCGGTCAAATTCTGGAAGGCAACGAAAAACTGCTTTACGGAGGTGCCTTCGCTTTTGACGATTGCGGGGTACGCCCTTTTCGTTACTTTTCCTTTCGCGTCATGACTCCGATGTGATGATTACCCTACCAGGTTCACTTTATTCCAAGTCGCGTACACGTATCCCTTCTTTTATTTTCAGCTAGACTCTCTTAGACACGGGTTGAGTGCATCCTTTGCTTTCTATTCTGTGCGTCGTCTGTTCTCGCGTTGTGGACCCATTGCACTGATGATAGATCATGCAGCTGGTCATTATGAACGCGGGCGGTTTCGTTGGTCGGTTCTCGGCAGGTACCGTGCTCCCATACGTTGGGGTCATCGACCTGACTATCACCACAACTGTCATATGCGCTGTCTTGATCATCGGTATGACTTGGCTCGGTTCGGTGGTGAGTGTGGTGGTACTCGGGGTGTTGTATGGGCTGTTTTCTGGAATGAGTGAGTGTTGCACATCCGTGCACAAGAGACGCTTAGCTCTTGATCGGTATAGATATCGCAATGATGGCCCCCATGCTGGGGTTGACATCTGACCCTGCAGAGCTTGGGTGCGTCCTCTTCATAGCCTTTTCTGTTGCTATTCTACTCGTTCACATACTAACGCCCAATTGCAGGGTAAGAATGGGCGTCGGCTTTGCAATTACAGGTACCTCGTTGATATATTCCCCCTTTCCAACGGCCCACTGACCAGGAGGTTCGGTTTGTTTTCCTCCCCAAGGCATCGGTGGATTAGTAGGTAAGCAAACATCCATGCTGTCGAATGCCACGAGAACAATGGGTTTCTTTTTGTAGGCTCCCCGATTTGTGGTGCCCTTTTGACCGGCCGTTATCTCTGGTGGGCACCTGCGCTTTTTTGTGGGGTACGTTTGTCTCGGATATCTCACGATAGGATGCGTTGACGGTTTTGTTTATACCTTGGTACAGGCGATCGCATTGGTGGGTGGTGTGTTGTTTGTCGGGGTACGTTACTCGTTCGTTCATGTCGGTGCTGGTATGGCGCGGAGGTGTACGAGAGGCGAAAGTGAAGGGGGGGTTGCAATTAAGAGTGGGAACGAGAGTGAGATGAAATAAGCCGCCGTCGAAGTATGAACAATGCAAAAGGTTGTATCTCTTTAAAGGGGACATGCCATCAATTCATCAGTAAACTTACAGTGTTCTTTATTTGGCTTATTTTGTGCTTGCCATGTCTAATTTGTCTTATGGCGTGACATTAGTACTGCAAGTTAATCAAGTGGCATAGCTGAGATCCAGTTTGTCTTTAACTTCTTAATGGACTTTAAACAAACTCACACATACAGTAGACAGATCAGATGTGCCAGACAATACAGTCAATTTAGATGTACATAGACACTAGGTAGGCTAAGTATGCTGAGAACTAGTTTGAATGCATGGTGATCTGATCAGTAAATTAGAAGTGTTCTGTGGTATCTGTACAGCTTTGTATAGACACCACAGAACACCACAGAGGCTTTTGGTTTTACTGATGAGTCCAAGAAACAATTAATGTAGAAACTGCAGTACAAATCTAAAGAGTTGTCATAGGTACATAACATGATCAGGGACATACTCCATATCAAAGATAGGTACAGTACAGTAGGAGGTGGACATTACAAATAATGCTTTTGATAGGAATGACAGCCAGGTGTTTTGCACTACCCTCAAGGAAGGAAGGGGAGACCATCTGCATCCCTGTCACATCAGCATTTGAACACATTACTTACACTAACTTAGAGCCACTTACAACATAGTTAAATAGATTTCAATTTGAAGTAAATCATGTACCAAGTAAATCTCACTTGTGTCAGTAGTGCCCAACATCAGTAAATTAGAAGTGTTCTGTGGTATCTGTACAGCTTTGTACAGACACCACAGAACACCACAGAGGCTTTTGGTTTTACTGATGAATGATCAGACATGCTATAGTGCACTACTATGTAAATTTCTTGTTGTTCAAGTGAACCATGTTGGCCACAGAAACACATTTAGAGATCACAGACATGGCTATCTAATTAGTTACAAATGGAGTGTGTTGACTCTGTTGAGACATGTGGCAGGCATTGTCAGCACACAAATGATCCAGTGCTGTGTATAGCATGTAGCACTACATGTTGATTTCACACTCTGGCAAATGGTTCTCACCACCCATCCCTCCACTGAAATCACACATATCTGATGCTGATGCAGAGGGTAACTTTAAGACACCCAAAAGGCAAACAATTTGATTAGAATAACAACCTTACTACCATTGCTTCATCATGCAGCCTATACCATTTGAATGTGCAGAGATCTATGTATTTATTGAGGTAAAAATGTTGAGCATCCACCAATGCATGACCTTGGATCCATCAAGGATTGATGGCATCACATGGAAATGAGGGGATGAGGTGACACCATGACTGTTGTACGATGTGATCAACTGAAATGACTTTGACATTTGGAAGCCACTGCCTAGTGGAGCAGCTGAGGTGAAACATATTGAAATGATTGTCATATGTCTGCATGGGCTTGAATCAATGGACATACATACATAGATCATGATGAGTGTTGCAATTCACCCCTATCATGTGACTAACCCCATCTTTTCCTTCTCCTTGTCGTTCATCCACCACTCTTGCTCTTGCTCCAGAATCCTCATCCTTGTTCCATGGACTCTGGACTCCTCATTCCTGCTTGTTCCTTTTTGGATCACCAAGGCCCTCAGAACTCTTCTAGGGATTCCTAATAGACTTACCACAACACATAGTACCTTCCCTCTTCATGTGCTTCTCTTCTTTAGCCTTCTTTCTTGATCTTCATCTCTTGATTTCTGTGTCCTTGTGTCTTTCCTCTTGGACATCTCTGTCTTTCTTTGATTCCTTGTCTCCTTTTGTCTTTGTATTACCTTTCTTGATCCTTGGTCCTTGCACAGTCTTGATACCTATTTAGACCTCAGTTTCTCATACTTTGTACTTTAATCTTGACCTTCTAGGTGCTCTTCCTAGTATTTCTTTGTATCACCTATGAAACTGCTTTCCTAGTCTTAAAAACCATTCTCATTTCCAATCTAGCTCTTTATTGAGTCTAGCTTCTAACTCCCTTCTGTTCTTCCTTCATTTAAGCAGTCCAACTTGGACTATGTTTGACCCTACCTGGATCAACTGTAACAATGAGTGGATGAGGGTAAGTTCTGAGGTGCAAAGGAAGCTTGAAAACAATATGCACTTCTGCGATGCAAAAGCCTGTGAAGACATTTAGTTTGAAGGTGACTACAATAAATCACTCACTGTGTAGTGTTTTTTGATTAGGTGTCCCCACAGTCTGTGGCCAAGGACTGTGTCAAATCTGGCCAAAGTGGGGGATTTGTGGGTGCCATTCAAGCAGAGTGGGTGCACATGAATTCTTGAGTGATCATTGGATAGTGTATATTAACACTGAGTGTTGAATCTAGCCTTTGAATGCAAATGAGGTGATGAAGCAAGTTTAATGACAGCAAAGGATGCTCAAGTCCTGAATGTGAATGCTACTAAGTTCAAAGTCCTATTGCACATGAGTGAGAGGGAAGAATGAAGCAAAGCACAAGTGGGTGCAAGGGGTCTTTCAAGGGGTGATCCCCTTTGAGGATTTGGCTAGATACAACACTGGATTGCATAGAACTAACTAAGGAACAATCTAGTACAATGGGCATCTTATATAGTACTGAGCAGACTCTGAATAGGAATCCTGAATGGGGAACAGAAAGATGAAAGAGCCAATCAGGAGAAGAAAGCATTCCAAAGAGGAAAGGGACAGTTAGATATGGTAAGGGATCACCATAAAAGGAAAGGGATGCTTAAATGTGGTAAGAGCACACAAAAAGGGGAAACATATGTACAGTATGTATGACAAGAGCAACATGAGGAGTTCCACAGAGAAGAGCAGAACAGGCATGAGGTGGAACTCCAAGGGAAACCAGACTAAAGGATGAAATTAACAGCATTGGAATCAAAAAGTGAGAAAATGGAATCAAAAGATTTGGGCTCGTACCAATCATCAAGCAACACAAGTAGCTCCTATTTGCTACACTCATCCATCAAAGGGATTTCTATAACATTACCCCCATTGTAAACCTGAGGTACCACCTCAGTAGTATTTAGCACTGCTATGAGAGGAGTTGGAGGATCAACCACTGTTAATGGTGGAACTGGAATAAGGTTGAGAGGGGCAGGCAAGTTGGATATGCCTGGAGGTGGAGATACTGCAGAAGGGGCAAGTGTATTCTGGACAGTTCTGTCAAAAATGATTTGAGGTTCCACATTGGAAACAAAGGAGGTGGCATTGTCTGGAGAGGTATTTGTTGAATGAACTCATATTATATGGTAGTAGTTCATTTATAGTAGTTAGTTCACATGCACTTCATATGGCATGTATAGATTTCAGATTCAGCACACTGAGTTCCAATCAGTCTTGATCCCATACCACTACCACATTTACATAAGTGCAAGAATCCCAGCAGGTAAGTACCAGGTAGCTGCATACTGTGTGCTTCTGACAGGTTATGAGCTCTGGTGATCATGCTGTGTGACTTGCTCACTGCCATCACTTGGTATCACCTGCTCTTGCCCTCAAATGTGTTTTTACACTTCTTGGCATAATACATTGTGTTCCATGGATTTTTATGCCAGAACATATGTATGTATGCAACTGGGATCTGGATACAAGGGGAGACTATATATCATGTCTCACTGGTCCCAGGCTCTGACATCTTACTTTTTGTCTCTCATTATTGAAGATTTACTGACATCTCTTATTCCAGAACCAACCCTTCATAATATCCACCTCAACTGCTAACTTTGTCTCCTGAGTTCCCTGTCTTGACAGCCCCAACTACCAGCAGTGGGCCCCCCTCATCATTGGCTACCTTTGCACCATCAGTGCTTCATACACCATCTCTCCACTGCCATGCCAGCTGAGGAAAAGGATGAGAATGGCAAGGTTATCAACCAGTCCTGGATTGACCATTGGCATGACACCAATGACAAGGCCCTTGGGACCTTCATCATGACCCTTGCCCCACCCTCATCCATCCCTCTCAGGATATGGAAGATGCCTCTGATGTCTAGAAGGCCCTTAAGGAGAAATTCTCCACTCTATTGACCACCTCCAAGTACCTGGAGTTCAAAGGGATGATGGATACTGTCATCCCTGAGAACTCACACTCCCAGGTTGCTTTTGTGAACACAAACACCTGGACCTTCTCTGGGACTACAAGACTGAGGTTCCTGATGTCCTTCAATTCCTTATTGTACTTGTAAAGTTACCACAGTACATGGATGTTTTCACTCAGATACTCAATATGAGTATGTCTACCAAGCAGATGCACTTTTCTAACAAGGGCAAAGGAAAGGGAAAGAAGGCCTATCCACTTTCCAATCTTGCTGACATTGAGTGAATGGCCCTTGTGGCCTGGCAACAACATTCTTCCAGGAAAAAGAAGCAGTGCAACCAAGCACACAAAATCAGTGCAGTCAAGTGCAAGCCTGCTGACCCCCAATTCCAGCAGCAGCAGGGGGGAAACCAGCTGCCATAGAAAAGCAGCCAGCAGAAAAAGAAGAACTGTGGCAAGCACTTGGCCCAAGGCCAGATGAAGCAGGACATGAGGGAGCAGCACCATACCAATGCATATTCCAATGAGGCCCCAACTGCCTTTTTTACATTTGCCAACAAGGCACAATGAGGCTCCTTTGCCTTTGCCAACTCTTTCCCTGATAACCCTATCATCATCACTGCCGGCCCAATTGTTGACCTGCTGACCTGCACCAAGTAAACTGGATGCAAGACATGGTCAGTAGCACTAGTCAGTATAGATATTTGACCTGAGATTTTATATTTCACCACTCTCTCATGGTTCAAATGCTTAGTAATTTTAGGGCAAGATAGTCCTTAGTATGAACTACCATCCCCTATTTTTCCATATTTTTCCATCCATTGGTTGTGGAGAAATTAAATGTTTTCTCCCAACTATATCTTTGTTACTACCTACAACTACTTAACAGAATCCTTCTTTAATATTTCTGTAAGTAAAGATCTCTTAGCTAAGTGTCAGAGAGAGAAGTGAGCATGTGACTCCTAGAAGCTCACATGACTCAGCTCATGTGACCTTGCACAGCATGAGTCCAAATGAGTGTAAATGAGTCAAAATGAGTCACAGCTCAAAGTGGCAAGTCTGATCATGTGACCTTGCATAACATAAGTCACAGTGGCTCAAGACAAGTTGTTTCTGAGACTTTCCCTATAAGGCAACTTGACAGAAAGACTCAGAACTGTCTTCATGGCAACATACAGCCATTTTCCAATATTGTTTCAAACATAAAAAAGGAGCACTTTGGGATTGTAACCATGGTAACACATAGCCACAGCACAGCCACCTTCCAAATATGGAAGTGGAACTCTCAGGAGTTGTTTCCAAGGTAATGTGTGGTTGCATTATAGCTCTTTCTTTGATATGAGAATAAATGACCATATCTGGCCATGCACAGCATGACTCATAGTGAGTCAGCATGAGTCAACATGAGTCAGTGTGAGCCATAGTGAGTCATCATGAGTCATTGCCAAGACCTACCCTATAAGGCAACTTGACATAGGAGTTTGCAATTTCTCTCATAATGAAGCATAGCTTTCCTCTTTGACACAAGAACCAGTATCCATACTTAGTAATATGCTCTGCTAGTATTAGTCAGCATTAGTCAGTGGCACAGCCCCACACAGCCCCTGTAAATATGTATAAAAGGAGGGTAATTTCAACCTCTGGGAGCATTGAGTTTTTAGAATCCTATTCTTAGAATCAAGTTCTGAGAGAAAGAACTAAGAGCACCTGAGCAGAGCCTCAGAGGCAGCTGAACAAGTAGACAGAAAAACATCTTGCATCAAAGTCACTCAAGGAGAGTATAGTAGATAAGATTAGGCAACTTGTGTGGAAATACCTCTTTTAGGAAACCACTAGAGGTCCTGAGAGGAATAAGGTTCCCACAAGAGAGCTGATTAGGGAAGTAGTTGCTAGAAGCAAAAGATTTGTACCCAAGAGAGAACAAGTGTAATAGGACACCTTGTGGAAGAAAACCCCAACACAGGCAACACAAGGGAATAGATCTCCAATGACTAGCTTACTATTAGTTCTATTGACCTAACAAGTCACAAGCCTGCCTCTCAACCCCAACTAACCACTCTAGGAGATAAGTGTTAGTTTGGTGTCTACCAGCCATACTAGTCCCTCCTTAGTTGCACAATAAGATTGAGTTACGAGAACCTATCTGAGTGAACTAAGTGAGCAGATACATTATTAGCCAGGCTTCTGTTCTAGATGTACCATTCCTAAAAACACCCTCAGCTATCCCTTTTCTAACCTTTTGCCTAATTGGTGTATCTACACATAGGAACCAATTGGAAGATTATTGAAAGCACATATTAGAGAATTAACTCTAGTTGCTATTGGCATTTTCCAAAATCCACACTAACATGAACTCACAGGTGTGCAACCACACGCCTACTCTACTAACCAGATACCTTTCTAGTGAAGCTTTCCTTACTTTTAATCCCCTCAACCTTGTTGAGAATCAATGAACAAACTATGTTATTGACCAGACTAAACCTTTAAACCAACTTGGTGCTAGCTCTCTAGCCATCGTTTTGTCTAGGTCAAATTTTACATTTCCTAGCTTATAGTCTGTCATTTGTGGAGGCAAGAATAGTTGTCTGGGAGATTTGCTTAGCAGATCTTATCATTCTTGCCTAGAAAGACGACACCGCACCATCCCACACACACATGTAGAATATATTCTATTATCTGTGTAGATGGCAAGTCAATAGACAGCTACATATGCATCTGCTTCACTGTACACCATGTGTGATTGTTGTGACAACCATATCACCAAAGGAAAAGGTAAAGCATGTGAACAAAGACTCAGAGGAAATGAGGACATGTGGCTCCTCAACTCTGGGGCTTTGGCCCACTTTAGAAACAACTTTGACATGTTTGTTGAGTATCAATCCTATGCAAAGCCACATCACTCTCAAATGGCAAATGGCCTAGCACCTGTCCTAGATGAGGGCAGCATCCTCATACACTTTAATGAGAGAGTTGTGCAATTGTCACCAACAATCTACATATACTGAGCTCAAAAATCCTTTCCATCCTAACTCTGATAGCAGTGCACTTTATGCACTGCCAAACACCATGGGAATCTCGCTTCACCTTGGTGGAGTTATAAATAGTACATACTCTCGGCTAAAAAATCACTTCCTGGATCATGTGATTTGCATCATAGGCTATGAAAATATAGTCAATCTGAAACAGCTTGTGGTTGTATCTCACCATATCCTATTATCCCACTGACTTCCACACCATTCCTATCCATCATTTGTTGAATCCCATTCCAACCTGATGCAATCTGGCATTATTCATTTGTTTCTGGTCACCCACACATGCAAGACCTACCTGGATGTGTTATATCCATTCATGTTTGTTCAAATTGATTTCTTTTGGTTTGATTGAGCTTTCGTAGCACTCTACAACAAGTCTAGATCATCTTGTAGTGTTCCATGGTTCCTATTTACCCGTGAAGGGGCAATGTGCTTTTTCTTTTACCTTGATATATTTGGTTACCTTTTGATATTTCCCTTATTAGGATAAGTCCTGTTAACGCTGAGCATTGAACCTAGCCTTTGGGTGCAAGTGAGACGACAAAGCAAGAGTTTGATGACAAAGGACATTCAAGTCCTGAATATGAATGCTACTAAGTTCAAGATCCCGTCGCATGGGAGTGAGAGGAAAGAATGAAGGGAAGCATGAGTGGGCACAGGGAAGTCTCTTGAAGGTTGGTTCCTTCTAAGGTTGGGCTAGATACAATGCTGGATTGCATAGAACTAACTAAAGAGACATTACAGTGAGAGGCGCTATGTATATAAATAGTGGAGAGTGAACTCTGAAGGGGAGTCCAAAAGGAGTCTAGGGCAGGTAACGGGGATTGGCAAAGCCAATCAGGAGTAGGTAGCATCCATATGAAGAAGATCATTGGCCAATGGCCCAAAAAGGAGAATTGGCAATATGCCAAAAGGAGAAGACATACATAATCAGAAATGGGAAGCCAGAGGTCCGGTAGGACCAACAGCATGAGGCCAAGGTGAGAAGTTCTGTGGTGGAAGAGCAGAACTGACAAGGCAGAACTCCGAGGAGAAATGGAGACATGGTCAAAGATGAAAAGAAACCGAAGAAGTGAGGTGGAATTCAGGAGGAGAGGATGTCCAAGGTACTGGCACAGTGATCAGGGTCCACAAGCATTGACCAAGAGGGGAAGAAAAGGATATCCCCTTAGCTATCCCATCAACAACAGGGGAATTCTGTAACAATACCCCCATTGTGCATCTGAGGTACCACCTCAGAACCCTAGACCTAAGAGGAGTCTGATGAGTTGTTGCCAGAGAGAGATCTGGGACTGGCATTAATGGAAGGACAGGCATGGTGGACATGGCCTAGAGCAGTGACCATGCATCCAAGACAAGTATAGGTCAGGCAGTCTTGGCAAAAGTGGGTGGCGGACCCACAATGTGTACAGTGAAGGGCACATCCAGGAGAAAAACAGCGGCAAAGGGTCACAATGTCGGGAGAAACATGATCAAAGACAGATTGATGCTCTTGCTGGACCAGAGAAAAGGATGAGACAAAGTCAAAGAGATGCCAACTGAACTCTGCAAGGTTCCTAGGGGAAGAAAGTGGGGAGGTGGGTGAAGTGGTCTCTGAGGACGACCCAGTTGGGGACTCGGGGTGAGTTGGGGGGGCGGGGTTGTCGTCCGACGAGAGGTAATGATCTAGCTCCTCAGGCTTGAGCAAGGAGAGGGTTGTCCAAAGGAAGGACTATAGAAGATCATTTGGAATGCCTTCATGGAAAAATCTTCCCCAGTTAACAGAAATGAGGAGCTGCAGGGTCTCAAACTGTTTTACAGTGAGTCTGTCCAGTTGTCTTTTGACTGATGTGGGAGAGAGGGTGATGGCAATGGAGAGGTTGATTTGCGCATGCGTGTAGTGATGGAAGAGGCGGACATAGTGGCAAACCAGGGGGACTGCCTGGAAGGTGGGATTTGCCTCAATAGTGACCATGGCGACTGGGTTGTCAAGGACCATGATGTAAAGGGCATGGACTGCATACAGGGGAAGGCAGTTCAAGTGAATAGGGATGGTAGGGGTGGTGGAAGTCATGGTCAAAGAGTGTTTGGTCGGCAACTGAAACATGACTTCCCAATATACTCTGGGAATAACCCCAAATAGGTACAGCTGAGAGAACAAGCAGAGTTCAAACCCAAAGGTAAAAAAAAGGGCGGAGGAGTGTGTCAGAGAAGCAATGGACTCTTCTACCAAAACCACTCTTCTTCTTCTCCTTGGTTTGGCATGTGTGGCAACATTGATCCTCCTTCCAGTTAAGGAAAGTGAGGATCTGAAAGGGGTGCAGGTGAGTGCGAGGGGTTTCCACCGTCATGGGGGAGCGAGGCAAGTGTCAAAGCAAATAACTTTGGGAACGGCAGCTAACCAGCAGCAGGAAAGATCCAGAGGAATGGTCACAACTGTTCTGAGTCAAGGGAGGTAGTAGGGGAAAGGCTTGAGAACAGAAAGAGGAGGGCCAAGAAACTGAAGAGATGACTCGGGGTTGGGGAAACTTTAGAGGGAGGTGATGATGGGGAAGTCCTTTGGTCGACTGAGCTTGTATGCACATAAAAGGAAACAAGCATTGTCTAGATGAGACTTGGATTCCCAAGTACCCTTGGCGTGGGAGTAACCTTTCCATGAAACCAAGTATTGTTGTTGACCGGGTGATCCTTTGTGAGCGCAGATGTTGTCCACCTCGTATTCCTCTTCTCCTTTGATAAGCTCGCTAGGCTGAGGAATGAAGTTGGGGCTGAACTCAGGGGTTTCCTTGTAAGGGGATAGAAGCAAAGCATGGAAGACATCATGCATCTTCCAAATCAGAGGGAGGCGAAGGCGATAGGTGTATGGGGAGATAACCTGAGAGATTTCAAAGGGGCCTTCTTGTTGAGGGGCCAGTTCTCGAGATGGGAAGTTGATCTTCAGGTTACAGGAATCAAGCCAGACCTTCGCTCCTACTTTCCAAGGGGTGAACTTCATTCCAATCCTTTCTTTTACCGCCTGAGCTGCCTTAGTGTGAGCGGTGGAAGTCTTTTTGTGAGCAGCATCAAGAAGTTCGAGTTGTTTGTTGAGGGCGGGAAAGAATGTCTTTCCAATCGGGGGGTATGCTCGGGGCTCGAAACCCATCATGAGTGAGAATGGCATTTGGTTGGTGACGGAGTGAGTGGCAGAGTTATGCGAAAACTTGGCCATCAGTAGAAGGTCTGCCCATTTCGTGGGTTGACCTTGGCAAAAGATCCTGAGGTAGATCTCCAGTTCCTGGTAACCTGACCCATTCAGACTTGCCATTGGTCTGTGGATGGTAGGCAGTGGAGAGGGTGACGTTATATTCGAGAAGGCGAGCCAGCTCCTTCACAAAGGCAGAGGTAAATTGTGGACTGCGGTCTGAGATTACTTTGTCATGGAGACCAAAGTGGGCGAAGACATGTTTGAAAAACAAGGCGGCGATACCAGCGGTGTCAATAGCTTTGCTACAAGGGATGAAAATCACCCCCTTTGTAAGCCCATGGTTGACCACGACCAGAATGGAGTCAAAACCAGAGGAAAGTGGCAGATCTGTGATCATGTTGCACGAAATCTGTTGGAATGGGCAGGAGGCAGAGGATGAAATGGGGCACACCCCTGGGATGGTGGGGTGGGTGTTGACCTTGTTAGCCTGGCAAGTGGCGCAGCCAGCTACAAATTGTCAGACAAAGGTGGTCAGATTGGGCCACCAGTAGTCATGTTGAACCAAGTGAACGGTGTGGAAATATCTGCCATGTCCTCCCACTGGAAGCAGTGCAGGGAGTGTACCAGATCCTGGCAAGCTGGTTCTGGAATGTAGAGATGGCCTTTGAAGTACAAGGCACTGTCCAAAAATGTCCAGTCCTCGCAAGATGTGCGGGGAAAGAGGGAGGTATCACATCAAGAGCATCCTTAACCAGCAGATCAGTTGCAGTGGAGTCGGCAATTCCCTCAGCCAGCTCCACATCCAGGGCACAAATCAAAACATCAGAGACAGTGGGGAGCATGGTAACGGTGGTGTTGTTGAGTGAGGTGTCAACCTCATCGCAGCACGAAAGCACATCGGCTGGACCCATCTGAGAACCAGGATGGTTGTTAGGCATTTGCATGGGTACAGCATACCCACGTGGGTCATGGGTATGGGTATCTGTGGATATGGGTCAGGGTATGGCCATGATGTACCCATACCCATACCCATACCCACTGGTGGGTTTGATAGTTGTACCCATGGGTATGTTGTATACTTGTTGATACACTATAGATGTACAGTACATATGTATTTGATATATTCTTACTATATTTTTCTCTGCACCTTATATTGAATAAACACCATAGTATCTCAATACTAGAT
>Ga0307508_10002954_pt1 | contig 17570 bp, 5 predicted proteins | sample 9_EM_MG_FD_203089 | JGI IMG/M metagenome (GOLD analysis project Ga0307508, IMG submission 203089) | Populus trichocarpa ectomycorrhiza microbial communities from riparian zone in the Pacific Northwest, United States - 9_EM | ecosystem: Host-associated > Plants > Roots > Unclassified | place... | reverse complement strand
TTTTTCCATTTTATTTATTTGATCATAGATAAGAACAAAATGTCAATGTACTTCATAAGAACATCTAGGAATTTTAAAGCAACAATAAGATTAGGAAAATATATTTTATTAAAAGTGCAATGCAATTCCTAAGACATGTGAAAAGCAAAATACAAAAAACATGGTCTCAAAGACCTCATTTATAAAAGTTTGCTTGCTAAGCAAGGTAGCGACATCTATTTCATCTTCATATTAGGTATCCCAACTCAAACGTCTGTGGCTTTCAAAATTGACTCATATGTGAGCTTGTTGTATTTTTTGGAAAGAAACCTATACCTCCCAAATGGGCTCAACTCTAAATTCTCCAGTTGAGAAGTCTTTCTGTCACACCTTGATAGACATCATGACGGGACCTAAACTGTATATAACAGACAATTAGGGATCCTAAAAATTAGCATCGATTCCAGAGATTCACGTAAGAGGTTAGTTATGCTTAAGGAAAGAACGACGTCACCCTTAGAGCATATTTTCTTACAAAAAGTTACCTTTACTATATTTTTTCTCCTAAATTTGTATTTTTAATTGCCTTTCATTATCGTAATTTTTTGTGTCTTTCTTTTTTTAATTTTAAATTATTTTTATGAAAACATTGATGTCAGTCCCTAAAATAGGAGACTCATCGATTTTGTTATTTAAAAAAATGATCAATTATCTCCTAAAAATGAGATTTGTCTTTCGTAAAGTTTTGACATCGATCCCTATGAAAAAGAGAGTTGCCCATCTAAGTTGTTTCTAAGATAGGCATTGGACCGTAAGGATTGTAAAATAGGATTGGGCATTGGACCATTTATTTTTGTTGTTTTTTTTTTTATATAGAAATGTTGTTACTAAAAAAATTCATGACTTATATAATAAATAAGTCAAGTACACAAATATTGATATATACAAAATTAAATAAATAACAAAAATCATTATTTAGAGGTTTGAAATTGATCTTTAGGGTGGAAAAACACCAAACAATGCCAAAAAGTACCACTGGGCCACATGGCGCATGTGCAATCCATGTGTTGACTATTTGAGTCTTCCAAGGTGTGTTGCATGTGCTCACCACATGCCAGTTGATAAATCTTGAGAACAAACTAGAGCATGGAATAGAGAAAACTAATTAATCTCTCATATGGAACTTATATAGAGAGAGGGGTTGAGGATTGTTGGGTTTTTTTCTTTTTTTTGTTCTGGTTATGTTAGATTGAATTTTCACGAGGAAGGGTATATTGGGGAGGATGTAAGGGCTGTTGGTTTGGCTAACCTAAGGAGATTGCTAGGTTCATAGTTTCATGAGTCTATTTTTTTTTTATGTCGTGGGTTGGTGATGCTTTTTGATATAGAGGTAGAACTTGGTGGTCAAGATAGAATTTGGGTGGCACTATTGGAGTTGTTAAGGTATCACGAGAGGTGCTACTGTGGTTGAAACCGTGTGGTTTGATTTAGGTTAGTTCCCGTTAGTCTGGGAAGTTCGTGTTTTTGTTAGGTTTGTTATTAATCGGATTTATGGAAGAACTTGTTGGGTTCTAGTAACGGAAAAAAAAAAAAAGACTGACAGTGAGTGGTTTGAATGGTTGTGATGTTGATTTTGAGGGAAAAACCACTCATCATCCAATTAAATTACACTAATTACATTCAGCCCATTTAATTCATGTTTTAGGTCTGACTTTGTTGTTCAAATTGAATATAGAATCCAATTAATCAATCCTAGCACTAATCCCATATTTCAATCTCCAGCCTTAAAATTTTAGCAAATCAACTAATTCAAATCTCAATTCTAACTCTTTAATCAACCAAGAAAATCAAACCCCAAAAACCAGCCCAAAACAAAGTTATATAAATAGGTAATTGGTCTTCATAATGTTTCTTCCTTTTCATTACAGTCTCTAGCTTTTGAATTTTTTTGATTTTATTCAATTAAAAAGTTTAATATTGAAATTTCTTTCAATTTAAACACTAAATTAAATTAATTGAGCTTTCCAATTTCAATTTAGTCCTTGGTTTCCCAAAATTCCTTAATCTCATTGTTCTTTTCGATTGTGTCCCTAATTGAATCAATTTATTCCTCCAGATTTACCATTTAATGCAAAATCATCCTTGGTTCTTCCATACTTCATTTTTAAACCAAATTGACTTCCAATTTCAAATTACCTTTTCAATTAAGCCCTCTATTAATTTCTAACTTGGCTATTTGTTTTAAAACCGTTCTTGAATTTCAAATTTCTTTCATTTTAAGCCAAATTACCCCCCTCTTTTTATCAATTTCCTCTTCAATTCCAACCTCAATTATGACCCAAAAATTCTTAAACTTTTTTTTTTTTAATTTTTCTAATTTTCCAAAAAAAATAAGGGGTCAAAATTTGTTTATGGCAACTATAGTCATTGATTCTTTGAATAAGATTTGAAACTATTTTCAAATTTTATTCCATTTTGCGCAAGGATTTCCTAATCAATACTATTTGAGAACATGTGAAATATTTTTCCTAGATCACCTAGGGTGATGAATCATCTCTTGATTACTAAATACTTTCACATAGTTCATGTGATGCCCATATATACTTGTTTGCTACCATTGATTAGGCCAATATGTAGTCAAGATCAAAGCATAACATTTCTCATGTAAGATAACTTAGTGATCTTAAGTTTAAGGATAACTTACATAACTATCACATGAGCCTTTCCATAAAATTAGATGATCTATTTATATGGAAACCTCATGCAGGCCAGTTTAGTGTATGTGATGTGCACGACGTCAAATATTAAAGCTGCCTCCTAGAAATAAGGAATGTTTAGGTTTAATCATAAAGTTATGATTAAAGGGTTTAGGAGTCGCCACCTAGTATTATGGTCACTAGAAAACCTATTGGTTTACGAGAGTTTGTGTGAGGGGACTAGTTATGCAATGGAAAGATACATCATTCCGAATGCACCTTACCTACGGTAAGCTACATTCTTAATCTAAGATATTTTTCTATTTGTTGGTATTATCTAAGGTTCAAGGCATATCTCTCTTCGTGAAGAAGTCTCTACCTTATCAAGTTAAATTATAATCATTTTAAGGCCCTAGTTTTAGCATCGTATTTATTTTTTATTTTGTATCTTTAATACACAAGTGCATACTTTACAAAATAATTTTATACCCTTAAGTATTAAAGTCTACAGCTAAATCTTAACACTCCAAATACCAAACAAATTGTTATGGGATTTTTGGTATTTTGGTCAAACCTTTATGGATAATAATAAATTGATTGCAATATCCATTTTATATTTCTAAAACATGATAAAAATATGATTTTGTTCTTTTTAGAAAATATACATGAAAAAAAAAACTTTAGGATTTGGTCGTACGCAATTAAAATATTTGGGTTAATTAAATTTTTTTTTATCTTTTTATCTTTCTTATCCTTTTATTTTTCTTTTTATCATTCATTTAACACAAAATGAAAAAAAGTAATAAAAAGAAAATGCCACACACACACACACACATTCTCCCTTTTTTACTATATTTTTACTATCACATCCCACAATTACATGTTTACAAATAATAAAAATTTTAAATTTAAAAATAAATAAAATGCACATCAAACTTTTAAAATTTGTAAAAATAGACCTCTTAAAATTCACAAAATAATCTAGAGAAGTTGCTAGAATTCAGGAATAGTGCTGAGAAGCCTCTAGAATTGTAAGAACAGTGGCAGTGCGTGAGTTTAACGCGCTTCCACCGATAAAATGAAAAATAGGTGGATTGAGTGGAACTCCTTTTCCTCTTCATGTCTTTACCGGTGGTGTCATACAACATCACCTGCAAAACAAGAAAAAACTCAAACTTTTGATTTTATTTATCCTTTCTTTACAGATCTATGAAGTACATTATCACCTTAAAGTATCCTACCTAAGGTATACTGCATTATTAATCTTGCTTTCTATTCCTAATATTTGTTGTGCCTAATCTATGTATGGTCTATCTACATGGGTGATAATGTGTCTACTATATTGAGTTAAATCTTAGATGAATATGTAGGCTTAAGCTTATTTGAGGATGGAGTAAAAATGAAAAGATAAGTCATCGCCTAGTATTATGATCACAAAGAAATTATAACTGAAAGATACTATCATCCTAAAGCATTATACCTGAGATGGATTGTGTTGTTAGTCTTGTCTTCTATTCCTAACAGTTTGTTTATGCATAATCTACCATAAGGTTTGGTCCCATTCAGAATGAGAGGACTCAACAAATTAAAATGATCAATGTTATAAATTAGTTAGGATTCATGTAGTTATTAGTATAGTGATAAGATAGAGTTCAATTTATTTTATGGTTTATCATGTAATCTTCCTATATGATATAAATAAATCGGTACAGGTTAGCTTTAAGTATTTATATGAAACTCTCATACTCTAACAATATAAATAGGTCATACCAATTACTAGAAAAGAGGGCAGCTCTATATATGCAATTTTAATACAATTTTCTTTATGGTTTTTATTGTTTTGTTCACAGCTTCACTTTATTTTTTTTTATACTTTAGTTTTTTCAATTTCTTTCTCTCTTTCTTAAACTTGTCTTTTCCCTGTGTGGTGTTGCTTCATAACAAAATAAAATTCTTATAGGTTCAAGCACTTAGACTCTATATTCTGCTTGATTTTGCGAGGTTGTCATTGGTTTTCTCTAAAGATTAAGTTCCTATTATGTAGTTTATCCTACTTAGAAGGTAGAAATAGTTAACTAGTAACATATTGTTCAGAAGAATATCTATGATCAATATATTGGCATATTTGGAGGGATAAATATCAATATCCATTCTATTAAACAATAATCATGCCATTTTTTCTAGCATCATTGCCTCTATTAACTACTGGTGAGTATGTTGGTCTTTCCATACCTTTAATATAACCTCAAGGTTATATGTGGAAATGCAAGGGAAGTTGTCCAACATATTTTAGACAGTAATATTTCATTTAGGCATTTTTGATATTTTTTTCTCTCTTAAAGAATTCCAAAAAATTTCCCTTATTGTAAGTGTGATTTTAGTGAATGATTATTATTCAAGAAATAATTTTCAATGGCTCAAACATGGATAACAATGGATAATTTTTAAAATTATGAAGGAATTGTTAAAGATGACATTTCTTCATTTCAAACCCAAACTTCCTTGCGTCAATAAATGTTAGCATTATTTTAGGAAAACTGGTTGGTTAACCTTAAAGAAGATGCGGTGGGGCAGGTAGGTCCTTAACCTAAATGTGCACCATTCATGTAATTGAAATGTTGATTTTGTTCTGGACACAACTTTATATCAAGTAAGGTTTATCTTAATTTGTAAGTTTCACATGGAGATACAATGGATTTTTTATGATTTTTTATAAGGATAAGTGTAAGGCTTTGTCTCCTTATTTGTATCGAGGGTGGAAAGGGATTCTTTTTTTTTTTTAGTTTTAGAAAAGGTGGGGATTGCCCCCCTAACATTTATATGATTCGTTTTGGAGTCCGACTAAATTTAGTAATTTTTCCATTTTATTTATTTGATCATAGATAAGAACAAAATGTCAATGTACTTCATAAGAACATCTAGGAATTTTAAAGCAACAATAAGATTAGGAAAATATATTTTATTAGAAGTGCAATGCAGATCCTAAGACATGCTAAAAGTAAAATACAAAAAACATGGTCTCAAAGACCTCATTCATAAAATTTTGTTTACAAAGCAAGGTAGCGACATCTATTTCATCTTCATATTAGGTATCCCAACTCAAACATCTGTGGCTTTTAAAATTGACTCATATGTGAGCTTGTTGTATTTCTTGGAAAGAAACCTATACCTCCCAAATAGGCTCAACTATAAATTCCCCAGTGGAGAAGTCATTTTATCGCACCTTGATGGATGTCGTGACGAGACCTAAACTGTGTATAGCAGAAAATTAAGGATTCTAAAAATTAGCATCGGTTTCAGAGATTCACGTAAAAGGTTAGTTATGCGTAAGGGAAGAACGATGTCACCCTTAGATCATATTTTCTTACAAAAAGTTACATTTACTATATTTTTTCTCCTAAATTTGTATTTTTAATTGTCTTTAATTATCGTAATTGTTTGTATCTTTATTTTTTTAATTTGAAATTATTTTTATGAAAGCATTGGTATCAATCCCTAAAATAGGAGATTCATCGATTTTGTTATTTAAAAAAATGATCAATTATCCCTTAAAAATAAGATTTGTCTTTCGTAAAATTTTGACATCAGTCCCTATGAAAAAAAAGAGTTGTCATCTAAGTTGTTTCTAATATGGGCATTGGACCCGTAAGGATTGTAAAATAGGATTGGGCGTTGGACCATTTATTTTTGTTGTTTTTTTTAATTTTTTACAGAAATGTTGTTACTAAAACAAATCATGACTTATGTAATATATAAATCAAGTACACAAATATTGATATACACAAAATTAAATAAATAATAAAAATCATTATTTGGGGGTTTGAAATTGATCTTTAGGGTGGAAAAATGCTAAAAAATACCATTAGGCCATGTGGTGCGTGTGCAATCCACGTGTCAACTATTAAGTCTTCCATGGTGTGTTGCATGTGTTCACCACATGCCAATTGTTAAATCCTGATAACAAAATAGAGCATGGAATAGAGAAAACTAATTAATTTCTCGTGTTGAACTTATATAGATAGACGGTCTAAGGATTGTTGGGTTTTTTTTTTTGTTTTGGTTATGTTAGATTGAATTTTCACGAGGAAGGGCAAATTGGGGAGGATGTAAAGGCTGCTGGTTTGGCTAACCTAAAGAGACTGCCAGGTTCATAGTTTCATGAGTTTGTTTTTCTTCTTCTTTTTTATGTCGTGGGTTGGTGATGCTTTTTGATATAGAGGTAGAACTTGATGGTCAAGATAGAATTTGGGTGGCACTATTGGAGTTGTTAAGGTATCACGAGAGGTGCTACTGTGGTTGAAACCGTGTGGTTTGATTTAGGTTAGTGCCCATTAGGCTGGGAAGTTCGTGTTTTTGTTAGGTTTGTTATTAACCGGATTTATGGAAGAACTTGTTAGGTTCTAGTAACGGGAAAAAAAAGACTGATAGTGAGTGGTTTGAATGGTTGTGATGTTGATTTTGAGGGAAAAACCACTCATCATCCAATTAAGTTAAATTAATTACATTCAGCCCGTTTAATTCATGTTTTAGGTCTGACTTTGTTCAAATTGAATATAGAATCCAATTAATCAATCCTAGCACTAATCCTATATTTCAATCTCCAGCCTTAAAATTTCAGCAAATCAACTAATTCAAATCTCAATTCTAACTCTTTAATCAACCAAGAAAATCAAACCCCAAAAACCAGCCCAAAACAAAGTTATATAAATAGGTAATTGGTCCTCGAAATGTTTCTTTCTTTTCGTTACAGTCCCTAGCTTTTGAATTTTTTCGATTTTATTCAATCAAGAAGTTTAATATTGAAATTTCTTTCAATTTAAACACTAAATTGAATTAATTGATCTTTCCAATTTCAATTCAGTCCCTGGTTTCCCAAAATTCCTTAATCTCATTGTTCTTTTCGATAGTGTCCCTAATTGAATCAATTTATTCCTCTAGATTTACCATTTAATGCAAAATCATCCTTGGTTTCTTCCATACTTCATTTTTAAACCAAATTGACTTCTAGTTTCAAATTATTTTTCTATTAAGCCCTGTATTAATTTCTAACTTGACTATTTGTTTTAAAATTGTTCTTGAATTTCAAATTTCTTTCATTCTTAGCCAAATTAGACCCCCCTATCAATTTCCTCTGCAATTCCAACCTCAATTATGACCCAAAAATTCTTAAACTTTATTTTTTTTTCTACGATGCTCAATTACTGGCCCAATTTCAACACCCAACTATTTTCTATTTTTGTATTTTCAATTTGTTTTTGTATTTTTTAATGCTTGTATTTTTTATGATTTTTAAGATTTCTTTACACATAAAAATTAAATAAAAATGAAGAAAATAACAAAATAATTAAAAATAACTAAAATTACTGAAAATACATATTTGTTTTTGGATTTTTCTAATTTTTCAAAATATAGAAAAAAAAAAGGGTCAAAATTTGTTTATAACAACTATAGTGATTAATTCTTTGAATAAGATTTGAAACACTTTTCAAATCTTATTCCACCTTGCACAAGGATTTCCTAATCAATACTATTTGAGAACATGTGAAATATTTTTCCTAGATCACCTAAGGTGATGAATCTTCTCTTGATTACTCAATACTTTCACATAGTTCATGTGATGCCCATAAATACTCGTTTGTTACCATTAATTAGGCCAATATGTAGTCAAGATGAAAGCATAATATTTCTCATGTAAGATAACTTAGTGATCTTAAGTTTACAGATAACTTACACAACTATCACGTGAACCTTTCCATAGAATTAGGTGATCTCTTTATATGGAAACCTCATGCAGGTCAGTTTAGTGTATGTGATGTGCACGACGTCAAATAGAGATGTTGCCTCCTGGAAGTAAGGAATGTTTAGGTTTAATCATAAAGTTATGATTAAAGAGTTCATGATTCGTCACCTAGTATTATGGTCACTAGAAAACCTATTGGTTTGCGAGAGTTTGTGTGAGGGGAATAGTTGTGCAAGGGAAAGATACATAATCCCTAATGCACCCTACCTACGGTAAGCTGCGTTGTTAATCTAAGACATTTTTCTATTTGTTGGTCTTATCTAAGATTCAAGGCATATCTCTCTTCGTGAAGAAGTCTTTACCTTATTATGTTACATTATAATCATTTTAAGGCCCTAGTTTTAGTATCGTATTTATTTTTTATTTTGTTTCTTTAATACACAAGTGTATACTTTACAGAATAATTTTATACCCTTAAGTATTAAAGTATACAGCTAAATCTTAACACTCCAAATACCAAACTAATTGTTATGAGATTTTTGATATTTTGGTCAAACATTTATGGATAATCATAAACTGATTACAATATCTATTTTATATTTCTAAAACATGATAAAAATATGATTTTATCATTTTTAGAAAATATGCATGAAAAAAAACTTTAGGATTTGGTTGTATGCAATTAAAATATTTGGGTTAATTAATTTTTTTTGTCTTTTTATCTTTCTTATCCTTTTATTTTTCCTTTTATCAGTCATTTAACATAAAATGAAAAAAAGTATTAAAAAGAAAATGCAACTTTCTCTCTCTCTCACACACACATTCTCCATTTTTACTATATTTTTACTCACACCTCCCACAATTACATGTTTACAAATAATAAAAATTTAAAATTTAAAAATAAATAAAATGCACATCAAACTTTTAAAATTTGTAAAAATAGACCTCCTAAAATTTACAAAATAATCTAGAGAAGTAGTTGGAATTCAGTAACAGTGTTGAGAAGCCTTTAGAATTGTAAGAACAGTGGCAGTGTGTGGGTTTAACGTGCTTCCATCGATGAAGTGAAAAATATATGGATTGGGTGGAACTCCTCTTCCTCTTCATGTCTGTATCGGTGGTGTCATACAACATCACCTACAAAACATAGAAAAAACTCAAACTTTTGATTTTATTTATCCTTTCTTTACAAATCTAGAAAATATATCATCACCTTAAAGTATCCTATCTAAGGTATACTGCATTGTTAATCTTGTCTTCTATTCCTAATATTTGTTGTGCCTAATCTACATATGATCTATCTATATGGGTGATAATGTGTCTACTATATTGAGTTAAATCTTGGATGAATATGTAGGCTTAAGCTTATTTGAGGATAGGGTAAAAATGAAAAAAGAAGTCATCGCCTAGTATTATGATCACTAAGAAATTATAACTAGTAAACTAAGACTTATGGTAAGGGACCGGTTATGCTAAATGAAAGATACTATCATCCTAAAGCATTATACCTGAGATGGACTGCGTTGTTAGTCTTGTCTTCTATTCCTAACAGTTTGTTTATGCCTAATCTACATGTGGTCTATCTACAAGGGTGCTAATGAGTCTACCATTATAAGTTAAACCGTAGATGGATATATAGGCTTAAGCTTTGTTGAATGAATGAAGATTGTATGCCTTAGCTCTAACCAAGTAGACCATCATGGGTTCATTTACTTGAAGTATAATCTAGTGACATGAAGGACCTTTATAAACTAAGTGTTGATAAATGACCCGTTTTGGGGTTCACTTGTCTTTAAAGTGTGTTATTTAATAATCACCTTCTTATGATTAAGCTTTTTGTTTGTTTCTCCTCATCGGTGTTTATACATATTAGTGTTGTGACTCGTGTATATACATTAATAGCAAGTTATTGATTATTAATATGCACATTTGAAACTTATTAAAGAGGCCAATACTCTAGTTGTTTGGTAAATATAGGACTTGGACATTCTAAGACCTGTTTTTCATCAAAAGAATGGGCTACTCTTATTAACATCTAAAGTAATGGCCTACGTAGAATCCATTTATCTTAGATATCAAGAGTGAATAGTAAGACAATTTTGACATGATTTATGAGAAAACAAATATGGATTTTTTAAGAGTTTAAAATGTGAGCCCAATAGGCCTTTTATATGGGTTAAACCCTTAATAAGTTTTATAAACAAGTTACAAGATGCAAAACTTAAGAGATTTGGTCAAAAGCATTCCTCATTTTTTATATTTTGGGTTTTTTAAATAATGTTAAAGTTAATTTGATAAGAAAAGAAATTAATAAATATGAAATGGATGCGAATGCTTCAAAAATATATTTCTTTGAATTTTATTTTTGTTTTAAAAAGACATTAACAAGAGAAAAGTAATTGAAAAATACAAAAAAGACATGCAGGTGGCTAAAATGTATCGAGAACATGTTTTTTGAATTTTCTATTTTTATTAGATTTTGGAAAATATTTTGAAAATTAGGGTAAAAAATTAGGTTATGACAATATCATTTTTATAAAGATAATTGATTGATCAATTATTGCTAATATCCAACAAGGATGTAATAATACATGAAGTAGTACATATTATATGGTCGAAAACATATTAAATAGTGATGATAAGATTAAACTGACACTTATATGAAATGAAATATGGGATTCCTATAAAAACAAATAAGTGATCAGCATGAAGATCACAAGTGTGAAGCTACTTCATATTTGTATTGTTTATACTTTGGGCCTGAAATTAGGCTATTATTGACATGTAAATTAAAAATTTTTGTTATTGATTCTTAATAACATCAATGATTGATGTTTATGTAGTACAAACATTTAAGAAGTCCACGTTGTAGAAAGTTGTTCCAGGAAAGCTAAAGCACATATTATTTAAAATAATTGATTGACTGACATATCAAATATGGTAGATATTTTTAGGTTAAAATGTTCATTAACCAAGTCATACATTGTTGATTTGTCCTATCAATTTATTTAGTACTAATATGATATGGAAATTTTCCTTCATTTAGTCTAAAAATAAAAGAATACGGAAGGCATTATTTATATTAGAAATAAACATCCATGTATCATCCAAATAAGAACAATGTTTTTACATAACCAAATTAGGAAAGGAAAACTGACATTGATCATGAACAGTGAAATCAACTAAGGGTTATGATTGACCATGAGTCACGGTCAGCCAAGGAAAAAAGATTGACCACAACAACAACAGTTCACATAATAAATTAGAAGTTTTAATCCTATTTAAAGCTAGAATTCTGAATCTTATAGCTTAGGTAGGATTCATGTGTTTATTAACAAAAAAAAAAGATAAGATAGAATTCAATTTGTATTAGGATTTATCATGTAATGTCCTTATTTGATATGAATAAGTTTGTATAGGATTCTATTTAAATATTTACGTGAAATTCTAAAACTTTAATAATATAAAGAGGCCATGGTCATCTAGTTTATCATAGATCTTTGACTTTTTAGGTGTGAACACAAAGTGTTTCAAGGCATTTGAGGGTAACTTTTCAAGGTTGTTTCTTGAGTATATGGAGTTGGTTTCAAGAGTTAAATTAGTCTCTAAAAAAATATAAATCAAAATAAATATAGTACTTAATATTAATACAAAAAAAAAGTCTCATAAACGTGATTCCAAGTTTAGCAAAACTTCAAGACAAATTAAAGATTCTTGAAATGATATAAACAATCATGAAATTATATCAACAAAAACTTAAGACAATAATTCATGACCAATTAATGTGTTGATGAATCAAATCTTATTTACATGAAATTCTAAAACTTTAATAATATAATAAGGCCATGGTCGTCTAGTTTATAATAGATCTTAGACTTTTTAGGTGTGAACACAAAGTGCTTCAAGGTATTTGAGGGTAACCTTTCAAGGTGGTTTCATGAGTATATGAAGTTGGTTTCAAGGATTAAATTAGTCTCTAAAAAAACATGAATCAGAATAAATATAATACTGAAGATTAATCTTAAAACAAAGTCTCATCAACATGATTCCAAGTTTAGCAAAACTTCAAGACAAAATAAAGATCCTTGAAATGATATAAACAATCATCAAATTATATCAAAACAAACTTAAGACAATGATTCATGACCAATTAATGTGTTGATGAATCAAATCTACAAGTAATAGATATTAGTAGTTATGTGATCCGCACTCCGTCGCGAGTTAGATATTTTTATTTTCTATAAAAAAATTATATATGGGGTTTTTTCAATGCATTTCTATAGTTTAAAAAAATCTAAATTCAAATAAAAAAATGTATGCATACATTTAATCAAATAAATTGAGAACTATGTATGTGAATAAATAAATAAAAAGTCATTAACAATACCTAAAAAAAGAATTTTAAAAATCAAGAGACAAGTGTACATCAAGATTTTTAATCTTGAAAGATAGGGCATTTACCTAGTTTTGTTTGCTAAATTTGTTTCCTAAAATAATATAAATGCATAAATAAAAAAATAATCATCATTTAAAAGAGGTTATCCAAACAAAATGAAAGAGACAAGGGATACTAATTTAAATATAAATTAAAAAATTTAGAGAAAATAACCATAAAAAATCATTAATTTTAAAAAAAGAATTAGAAAAAAAAAGAGCAAAGGCCAGGTGATGTTGGGCCAACCCATCTAGCTGGAAACAACAACATACATATAAACTCCAGGTAGGTGCACGACCCTTCATAATTCATTAAAGTCTTATATTCTATTTTAATTGAAAATTCATTAAATGTGTAAGCATATTGTGAAAGTTGAAAGATAAAGTCAAGTAAGAATGATAAGAATTGTTAAAAAGAATTAAAATTTACAACTGTTGAGGTCTGCTAGATTGATTGGTTTTCAAATGGGATAGCTAGGGTTATTGGCAACTGTGAGTGTTAGTCAGATTTATTGCCATCCTTAAGGGATAGCTGAATTTTTTGGCAAATATAAAGGTTACTTGGATTTATTGGCATTTAAGTGGGATAATTGGAGTTATTGATAATTGTAAGGGTTATGTGAATTTACTGGCATCCTTGAGGGATAGTCAGAGTTATTGGCAACTGTAAGGGTTAGCCGGATTTATTGGCATCCAAGTGGGATAGCCGGAATTCGTGAGGGATAGTTGGAGTTTTTGGCAACCGTAAGGGTTAGCTGGATTTATTGGCATCTATGTGGGATAGCCAGAAATAATTGGCCTTCATGTTAGATGGTTAAGATTAATATAGCATAAATGATGATGGTCGTTTAAGGTGGAGTAGATAATTGAAAAACATAGATGAAAAGTAATATTATTGGTATTCATAGTAGAATTGTTGGAAATACAATAGATGTAAGTTGCATTGATAATTAAGGAAAAAAGAAAAGAAAGGAATATAGAATATAGAACGAATGGGATGAAAGTTGTATGGCTAAGCGTAGGAATGGAACATGTTGACAAGTTAACCTTAAAAGGAGGAGTAGAAAAATTGGTGATTTTTAAGGATTGGGCTTGATTTGATTAGTATGTCATTCGATGGGATATAGGAAATTGTTAATATCCAATTTGTTTTGGATATCCACAATAAGAAGGAAGACTAGTATTATTAGACAATAATGATATTAAAACCTATTAGGAAGTCAGTCACGGGGGTGGTGACTAGTGATACTAAATATGTTGTGTTTTGGGTTGTATTAGGAAGAAATTTATAGGTTGTTTTGATAATTTTTAAGTCAGAGATCTATTAGGGGAACAATAGGAAAATGCATTTCAAATGTTGTTTCAAACAATATATGCATAAGAACTCTAAGGATTGTAATGATAGCAAGATGGGTTATAATGAAGGATTGATTTGAATAATGTGGTGTGGTTGAATGGAGGCGGTTTTGATGGTGTACTTGTGAAGAAAATGATGGTTGTTTAATCATACAGAAGGGCATAAGTATAGGTCGATTAAGGTACTATGTGCTAGGAGATATAAGAATTGTCTTTGGGGGTCCAATTAGAGAAGAATATGAGCATCTATGTTTGTATATTTCAGGTGATATGATGGTCAATCCAAAGGATGGATAAGTGTATTGATATATGTGAGGACATGTATATATAAAAGTTTGTTGTAAGATGAACAACTAACAATGTATTGGCTTAAACTGAATCAAGTTAGATCAATGTTAAATATTCATTATGAAAAATAGAAATTGATAAATTATTGATTATACTAATTTGAAATTGTAGTGTGATACCGATAAATGGTTAGATTCCCCAAAGAACATACATAGTAAATAGTACAAAGAATACTTTACCCTTGATAAATATATGGTATAGGGTAAGATGTGTGGAATAAGCCTTTACCATTAATAAAACCTTAGATTGAGCTTCGATGGATAAAGTTACCAAGATGGATTTCCAAAAGAGGTGTAACTTTCAAATAGGAAGATAAAGCTTGGAATTACCTTGATGAGGTGACTATACAATACTCGAGGTTAGTAGAGATTATGGTAAATGAGTCAATTATGTTATTATAAAAAAAATATAGAGGTATATGTTGTATCAGGCATACCTTAATTGTGTTGTGATATGTATGCATGTATGTATAAGTGTGTGTGTGTGTGTCTTATTTAAATGTATATGTTTTACAGGTTCATAATCTAGAATATACCTGTTGAGACAAGGCTCAAATTTTTTTAGTTACATTACTAGGTAGATTCTTAGTAGTATATTGTAATTCAAATGGATGGGGATTGTAATATGAATAAATATTTATAATGTTGCTCTTGTAATGAAATGTTCTCTTGATAAAAAGTTAAGCTTAAATTTTTAAATGTACTCAATGAATTTCAGTAGGTGTGTACTATTATGAATTGATTGATTAGATGATATGAGGCCTAATACTTGTATATTAATTATTGTGTGTGGGATTTAAAACTCTCCGTGATCGTTATATAGGTTTTCTAGAAGAAGAGAAGAACTGTTTAATGATCTAAATAGAGAAGACTCTGCTGAAATTATGTATGATTTCTTTAATATACATGAATGCGTTAAATAATGAATTGAATTTAACCATGAGATTAAAATGTCAACATGGATCACTAATATTAAATGTAGAAAAAAATAACCATGCTTTCTTGAATTCAAGGCTCAATCTATCGTTCGATGTTATGAGATTTTCAGGATGTTACATCCTAACTCTAACTATATATAATATTATGGCCACAACCCTTATTAAAAGTTTTTGTGATATTTTTTTTTCAATGAGAGGAAAAAATATAGAGTTTAATGACTTAGTCTAAAATGGATTAGGTTAGAAAATAGCCTTCAATAATCATGTCATTCTTCTTATCAAAGCTTTTGATCAATCATCTATAAATGATATCTAATAGAAATGTCATGAAAAACAAAGCAATGCAAAATTCATAGTACAAAATACACAAGAAAGTAACAACAAAACTATTATTAAAAATCAAATACAAGTAGAGGGTTTTAATGGCATTAGTGCTCTTGAACTATATAAGGATTAAAGTGATGAAATTAAAATTTTTTGCAAGAAATTTCATATAAAATTTAAAGGTCTTTCAAATTAAAAGTGGCCAATTATATACTTCTAGAAAATATATTATACGTGAAGCATAAAAATGAAATTTTTCTTAGATGTCTAGGACTAAAACAATCCTTATTAGTCATGTCTAAAAGTTTATAAAAGGCTTTATGAAGCTCACCAATATGGCATTAAGATGAGGTGTCTTATCATTAACCATGACTGTCAATGACTATACATAACCAATAATTGCATTAGTTATGCTAAAGGATGCAAAAATATATTTACAATTTGGTCCAATATAACATGTACCTTCTAAAAAACTCAATACAATGGTCAAACCATGTCTATTCATCATTAAAAGAATATAACTACATCATAGTAGCCATGGATTACTTCACCAATTAGGTTAAATATATTCCTCATTGATTAATCAACCAACAAAAAGTGATCAAATTCATTAAAGAACATATCATCTATGAATTTGGACTCCTAGAAAGTATCACTTCACTACTAATAACCAAAAGTAAGTATTCACTAGGAAGAATATAAAACAATTCGTTGGGAGTCCTTAAAAGAATAACTAATTAAACATCAAAGATTATTAGCCTAAGATTCATGTATATATTAATAAAAGAGAAGTTTACCTTGTATTAGGACTTAATAAGTATTTGTATATGCTATCAGTATCTGTATAAAATTAAAATTAGCTATGCAAGTAGGATTCAAACTCTGTAATAGTCTCAATAGGGCTAGATATAACTACAAATAATAGCAAGCCCCACACATTCAAATTCTTGCAATTTAGTTATTTATTACTAAAAGGTTTATTTCTTTTACTTCATTCTTTATTTTTTGCGCTTAAGATTTATGCATTCTCTTTCTTTTTTAAAACTCATGTGCTTTTTTATACGATGGTGTTTTTAGAATATTTAACTCTTTCTAAGCAATTGAGATCTAAAATATTAATTTCTCATTTGATAAAGATGGTTATCGCATCGTCACTTGTTAAATTCTAAATAAGTTTAATTAGCTACAAGACTAGACGTGGAATAACATGATTGATTAAAACACTCAATCTTTGTATTAACATATATTAAGATATATAATATATCTAATACATGGTAATTTTCTTTTCTTAACAAAAGACATAATTACTAGGCTAGTTGAGCCACCAAAGTTACTAAATGTGAGCTTAACTCAATAAATGATCATACTGAGCCAGGACCGTGGGTTATTATATCATACTAGGCCAAAAATAAATCTATGCATTAGAATCCTTCCTAGTCTGGAGAGTCTTATTAGGTCAATATACTTATAATGTTTGCACTATAATTTTAAAACCCAACTCAGGCTAAGCTCCGGGTCCCTTATCAGAAGGGTCAACCAAAAAAATATTTTATGATGAAAAAGATGGAGCACATTTTTTTTTAAGTGAAATTGACTTTTCATTGTTTGGATGCTGGCAATATAATTGATCCAATTCTAGTTGGACCTCATTATTATGTTATTTTAAAGCCCAAAAACACCCATCTTAAATTAACCAAATTATAGATTAACTTGTCTTCTTGAATAAGATCTCTTATTGTATCTGTCGCATATGGGC
>Ga0307508_10002952_pt1 | contig 17575 bp, 20 predicted proteins | sample 9_EM_MG_FD_203089 | JGI IMG/M metagenome (GOLD analysis project Ga0307508, IMG submission 203089) | Populus trichocarpa ectomycorrhiza microbial communities from riparian zone in the Pacific Northwest, United States - 9_EM | ecosystem: Host-associated > Plants > Roots > Unclassified | place... | reverse complement strand
CGGCGGTCAAGCGGGAGGGCGCGGCGGTCAAGCGGAACGGCGCGGCGGTCAAGCGAGCGGGCGCGACGGTCGAGCGGAACGGCGCTGCGGTCAAGCGGGGCGGCGCGGCGGTCAAGTGGAATGGGCGCGGCGAGGACACAGACAAGGACAGAGGGCAAGGACGCGACAAGGACACGGGCGAGGACCGGGGACAAGGACAGAGGACAGGGACGCGGCGACAGCGCGGACAAGGACACGGACAAGGACAGAGGACAAGGACACGGCGACAGCGTAAACAGGGACACGGACAAGGACAGAGGACAAGGACACGGCGACAGCGTAAACAAGTTGTTGCGTACGGATCTATGGCGGGCGGCAGCCCTCGTTATATACAGGAACTCGGCCAGCGCCCACACGCGCAACACCCACGAGCAAACACCGACACGAGCAAACACCGGCACGAGCAAACCCCCACTCCCTCATTCCGGCACTTCCGTTCCCTCATCTCGGCACCTCGCGTTTCCTCATTCCGGCACTCCGTAGCGCCGCATTCCAGCACTTCGTAGCACGCTTCCGTGACGGCAGCCTGTGGTCCGGCACTGTGACAAGCTCCCTCCGAAGGTACAAGTCCCCCACTGAGACCAGTATGGCAGCAAACGTATCGCTTTTCAACATGGTGGAACCCTGCACAGAAATGAACTTCAAGCCCTTGATGGTTGGGAGGTTGGTTTCGCCGCTCCCAGTAGTGTTCATGGGGCCGTGGGCATTGCGATTAAGCCTCCGTACGGCGAATACATCGATGTGTAGGTAGTGTGCGAGGATCTGAGTGTAGATGTCGCCAGACTGATTGGATTTGTTGTACGGAATCTTGATCTGCGTACGGTGGGAACTTTCTCTGGTCTCCGTAGACCACTGCTTCAGGCATCCATAACGTTGTATCTGCTCACGGAAATGTAGCATCTGGTGAATCTTCGGAAAGTTGAAATCGCTTCCATAAGCATGGTGTTCAATCATTTCAGCGCTTATGAATTCATTCCATGACTTGCACTGGCGCTCACGGTGGGCCGCAGTTATGAACTTCATCGACTTCAACACCTCGTCTCTCTCCGCAATTAACTCCTTTCGGTGAGCTTTACCTTCCTGTGCGACACTCTTGCTGGCACGAAATTGACGAAAGACATCCTTGAAGTGGTGAAAGTCCCACTGAGTGGTACTCATCAGTCCCAACGTTTGCTCATCATGCGAGTCGTATTGAGAGTAGAAGTAGAACCTCACAAGTGCTCCACTGCATTCGATTGCCTGATTGAAAATGCGACGCTGAGAAGCGGATGGGGCACGTAGAGCGCAGCGCAAGACGGCGATAAGGAAGCGTGACATGGTTTTGATTTCCTTCCGCTGCCACCTTGACACCTCCTCGTACGTCCGCCGGGGTTGCGCCATGTCAAGATACGCAGGTACAGAAAGCCAGATATTGTCGAACGCTTCGAAGCAATTATGCTGCTTCAGGAACATCGAAAGCCATCCCAGCAGATGCTTCAGCATCCCTAGTTGCATTGTATGGAGCAAGTCGGGGTTCGGAAGGTCGCTTGTCATACAGTCAAGATCTCAAAATACATAATGGCCTTGATGTACGTCGAAACTTGCGAGCCTTGAGTTTACTGTAGCGGTATTTGCAACGCTGAGCGCCATGTATTTATCGTGGTCACATATTGGATACGGTCGGACAGGAAGTTGGCCTATCTCAGCTTGCGGGTTTCACACCAGTAGCATATACCGTTTTTGATATTATGAAGGTCCCGATGTTCCGGATAATCGGCAATCGAAGCAACTGGCGAAGCAACGCAACATCCGAAGTGGCCATCCGCACACCAGGCGAAGAATACCCGACGTTCCGCACGCATTAAAGGTCCCAAGATATGGCGTAAGACATGTTGCAAGACCATTCGGTTGTGTTCCCTCTGTTCCTTGTACCGGCTAAGAGGGATGTCGCGCATCTTGATGGCGATCGGAAGCAGAGCGACTAACAGCACGCTGTGCATAGCGGTTGCCATGCGAGCCGAGGCAGATAGGTTCCCTATCGTCATGTATACGGGCCACGCTTTCTTATCGCCAGAGAAATTCGTAAGATGGATGGCATCGGACATGAAGATTATCGGTATCACGGTATGCCTGTCGCCTAGTAAGGTCTGCCATATCGCTGTCAGCACACCGTAGACAGCTCCGGGTATGGCGTTGAAGTTCAGCGGAGGAGATTCTCACCTGCCATTCCCACCACCAGTCGGCAGTATGCATCTCGCCGTAGACACGCCTCCCATGTTCATCAAACCGCTGCTGGGGGCTGTACGAAGGGTGCTCTGCGTATGCCAGCTACCGTAGAAGCCACTTCGCGCACTCGATAATATCGCGGTGCCAGAATTTGATTGGTTCTCTGGCATGTTGCTCATTCCAGGTGATGTTTTCTAGCCGGCTCTTCTCCCATGAGTCAACCCCGAGCCCATCCTTCATTTGGTCAATCTTCTTCCACAGGTGGTAATTGGACTTCAGCGAATGCTTTAAATCGTCTTTGAGACCGCAGTCGCCCTTCAGAAAAGCCTCAATGACACTCCCAGCGAGTCCCTTTGTCGTCGCAACTTCGGCAAAGTTGAACACTTCTTCGTTGGCAAACAGGTAGTATGGGTAGTCGCTGGAAGTGATGCATTCACCTTTTTGAGAGACGTACGCGCATGGCAGGCCGGCATTCGGGTATGCCAGCATGGAGGGAAAATGGGGTGACTGAGAATCAGAGGATTCGAGAGGAGCGTCGGCAATGGCATCGCAATTGGGGGGCATGGGGTCCGAGTCGTGATTCTGGAAGTCAGCGTACGGAGAAGGCTGAACGCGGTGCTTGGAAGGTCATAAGTCGTCCTCCACGGAATCCCTACGCCTCTTCTTCAAGTCGATCTCTTTTTTATATTCCAGATGTACCTTAGCAATGTGCTTTTGAAGCCATGAAGTCATCTTGAATTTCTTAAAACATTGAGAGCAGACTTCGGTCGTGTTACGCATTGTGCAGATTTGTGAAGGATAATGTAAAATGAGCTACCAGTTAATGAAGTGGTGAAAGAGGACTATCTACAATACTGCAGCTGTGGAGTCTCCTGTGCCCAACTTGCTAAAGAAGGCTACTTTCCTTCGACCCCAGTGAGGCCTGCGACAGTTTTCAGCCTTTGACTACTCCGGCTACTACATGAGCAGAGTGTTCTAGGCTCAGTCACCAAATCGGCTTGGGCAGGAGGACTGAGAGCTGTATATGAGGCGGATCAAATGTCCGCAATACCTTCTTTTGACCGTGAGGTAAGTATTCTTACTGAAGTACTGTTAAATACTAACGAATACATTCAGATGCGTGATGCTTATGACAATTGGTTGGCAGTGCAGTACCAGATCGATACTATGGTTGCTTCTGCTCTCGATACGATGAATGTCGGAGCGGGTAGCTGCACATGGCAGATAAATAACCTTTCAAACATCTGTCCCTGTTGTTTCGATATCAATGCAAACAGCGATGAAGACACATCCATTGCCATATCCATTGATGGTAACCAGCAACACATAAGGTTCAAGGACAGATCTCCCTTCGAGTTCGAAAAGAATTCGCCCAAGCTGTTTATCGATTACGGATGCCGCAAGTTCACTTTGGCAGGTGGTGAGAGTGTTGGACACACCGCAGGGTGCGGAAACAAGTTCAAGGCAACGAGCAGGTGGAATAAGGCAGAGGCTATGTCACAGTCAAAGAAAGCTTTGGATGAGACAGGGCTAATGGCAGTGACATGCTACCATGGTACAAACCTGCGTTTCTTGAATGTATACGGTGGAAACGAACGATATAGCCATGCCATTCGACTGCTCGAATCTATAACGGATGACTGTCCTGCAGCAGGTAGCATACAGCTATGCTATGATGTGGCGTGTGAATTCGAGTCATCTTTGCAGTGGCTTAACGCACCTTGGGTTGAGCGTGTCAGAGTTAGTATCAATCATTAGTTGACAGGATCACCGGCTAATGTATTGGTAGGTGCGTATCGGGAGATTCCATCTGTACGGCCATGAGCTACGCTGCCACATTCTATATAACTTGCTGCGTACGGAGGGATTTGGTTTGATGGTGGGAGAAGAGGTGGAACAGCTGTGGTTTATGCTGAGTAACCTCATTAGACCTGGACGCTATTCGTCAGGGCCACAACGCACACAAAAAATTGATGCAAGCGGTGGGTTCTCACTGTTACTTCCAGTATCTACAAGTACTTACTTATAGTTGTGAAGGACTTTTCCTGGCGAAACGAGGAAGAGAGCGACTCGGACAGAATCTCTCACACCGCTGGCAGAAGATGGTAAAGATTGAGAGAGATTCCAGTGCAGTCATAAAACGGGTTCTTGGAATGATGGTTCCTGAGCGTATCGACAAGTCTGGATGGGTACATCCCCGTCAGACCGTTACCGATAAGTATTTGAGGTTACAGGCAGCCGACCAAATCTCATACTACCAGACATATCACCAGTATACCGGATTCCTTACTAATAGTGTGGGATACCTTGCTGACCGGTACTAGTAATAGGGCACAAACGGATGATGACAGTCTTTACCGGTTACTACAACAGGAGTCGAACTTACGTCGTGACTTGGCACTTCGAACTGCCCACAGAGTTGGAAGGCCCGGAAGCGGTGAACGTCAGCGAGCAATTGCAGAAGCGGAACAGAACCCATACACTTTGAATGAGCTCTACGCCAATCGGGAAGGGTGTTCATTAATGAGCAAAATGGAGAGGCTGTTGCAGAAAACCAAAACGAATCGAGCCGACTGGGTGCCCAACCGCAAGCGGTACCAACGATCCGAAAAGCGAGTTGCCTTAGACGAAGTGCAGAAGATTCAACTGGAAATTGTGAGAATTATAACTGAGCGGTGAGTAGAAACTGACATCCTTCATCGCCGAGCTCAACATGGGGCCAATCTTGGAGGAAGCATGGCCAAGCACTTCGTGAGAAGGATAAACTCACGGTGGGCTCCGCTTGATAGATTGGTTGCCACCTACAACCAAGAAGTAACGAAGGCTCAATATGCAGATAGGCTTCGGCCTCTGGATGTCAATCGGCTGAAAGAGGCAGGGGTCGACCTTGCGGATGGTGAAATTTGGGACATCGAGAGATTGATGAGTAATTCTGATTGGGCAGTCTACGATTACATCCGAGAGGGAATTGACGCGCAATCACGATTGGATCGGGTAAAAGAGGAGCATGCAAGACTACTTCTTCACACAAAGAGATTGGTTCGTTGGCTGCAGCGGCAGTGCGCTGCACTCATGGCGGTTCTTGTATCACCCCCCATTGGAGACATCAATCCCTACAAATTACTACTCTTCTCTCGAGTGCAGACCATTTCTAACCTCCTACACCCAAATCATCAACACATTCTGAGTCGAGAGCAGAGTCTTGGTTTGGAGATGGTTCTCTCCCGGGCTGAGGCATTGCTCTCTACGGCAGATATGCACCGGGTTGAGGATCACAACCAGGAGGATTATGAAGATGATGCCGAAACGGATTATGGTGATTGGAATGACGAAGTTGGAGCGATTATAGTTCGGGAGCTTGAGCGTGAAGAGGAGGAGCATCGCAGAAGGAGGGATGCTGCTGAGCAGGAGGTGCAACTGGAAAACTAAAGGGGTAGATAATTGGTCACTGAGTATCCACCATTCCCTTTGTGTTTCTCACAGAGTTTTCGCAATATTACCTCCCAGTATAGCATAGTATTTCTTAGTAGTTGGTGATTGCGCCATAGCCAGAGTTATTTAGGAAAAGGAAATCGGTACTGGAGCCTTAATACATCTGGTATTAGCACAAGAGCGAAAAGTATTGTATTTTTCAGGATTTGATCGAATCCGATGGAAATCGATCACTGTTGGTACTGGGCAGTATTTTTTGGTAATTGGTAATATTAGAATTGATGGATATAGTTCAAAAACGATCAAAGCCTGGCAACAGCACCGCAAAAACGATTGGATCTTGTAATAGTAATGCATAAGCATCAGACTGTCATGGGATTAAACGACATACAACCCATGCTGGTAGTTGGCTGATTCAGATAACAGTTGGTTGAACTATGGCTCGATGTATCGTGGATCCACCAGATGGCTGCTAATCGTTCATGCACAACTCCAACAGCCATTATCAAAACCTTCAAAACCCACGATCGGAGTCTGCCAATCTCTTCCTCATTGCCGAATCAGCTTTCCACATCCACTATAGCAGTATCGCTGGTGCCGATTGGACTATATGTGGATATCTAGACACCCGAAGTTGGTGATCGAAATACTTCGAAACCGATCACTGTCTGTACTGGGAAGTATTTGTCGGTAATTGGTAATTGTGGATTTGATCGATATAATACAAAAGCGATCAAAGCCTTGAAGGAGCACAACAGGATAGCTGAGACTTAGAAATAAATTCAAGAATGGCAACTACCTATGTATACAGGTTATTATCTACGAATACAATGTCACCATGCAAGCTATTGAAACTTCAAATAATACTGCCAATTTCCCCACAGAATTACTGGAAACAATCCTGTAATACGATGTATCAATAAATACCCTACAGTAGGTAATAGTGAAAACAAATTCAACACATTCAAGCTCATCCGGCCAAAAAGAATACTGACTACTACTCACAGGTATCGATGTATACTAAAGATGCAAAGAAATTATACGCTGACATGACTCAAACCCTACAATTGCCAGTATTATCCCAAATTGGATTGCAAATTCTTCAGCTCACGACTGGAAACTGGAAAACCTCCTGCACTTCCTGATCCTCGATTATGCTGCCGACTCTCTTTTCTCTTCAGGGCCGATGCCTTCATTGCTTCGCGCTGGGATTTCCAAGTCTCGAGATGCGCCGCTGTGGTGTTCATGGGGTTAGGCTTGAAATGTCTGGGCTTCTGGCCACGTTCCTTCCTGGCAAACACCTTCGCTGTACCCTTGTAGAGGTTTTTGACCTTCAAAAGCATTAGCAAATGCAATTGCCAGTAGGAACACATATCTACCATATCCATACGGCCTTCAGGTCCAAGCCTCTGTAGAACATGTAGAAGCTCTAGCACATCCGGGTCCAAACCAAAATTGCGACTGGCTGGTGATCCCACTCCCAATATAGCATTGTTGTTTTCCATCCTGTGGCTCAGAGATGTTGGCTCAGCCTCCAGCGCTACGTCCATATCTTCCGAATGTGCCAAGAAGGATGAGAATGATGGATCTCTGACCGAGGGAGAATGAGGAAGAGAGGGAGAGCAATGGACAGTGGAAGAGTGATGGAGAGCAGGCGAGCTGCATGTACGGCGTGCTCTGTGGAGAGGTGATGGCCCAGGTAGAGAACTTGCATATGGCGTGGACATTTGTTCCTCAAGTGTAGATGAATTGCGAATGACATTGAATGTAGAGGATGAAGAACTGTGGGCATTGGTGGATGGAATACGCTCCTCTAGCCATGCCTAAAGACATCAGCAATACAGTAAGCTTATTCATAGCAATTATTCCTACCTTGATCTGCATCTCGCCAACGTGTAGATGTCGATGGGCATTCCAGACAGCCTCAGTACTGATTTCCCCTCCCCTGATGATGATATCGGCAGCCAATCGGTCATTATAACTGCGCGTATATGGAGTCATTGGATACTGGAAGTTGTCATCGAAATTAGCTGCAGTTGGTGCCATTGTAGTTCTGTTGTCACCTGTGTCTGTTGTTGCTGTGAGGTTCACAGTTCGATGCAATCAATGATGGTGGGGTGCATAAACGAGGCGTGTATAGACTTGACCGTTGCCAAGCTGTGGAAAGCGCTATCGCCTTCTGGATATACAAATGTTCTGTTCCACATGGTCCAGTGAAACAGTTGCGAGTTTGGCAGCAATCAGGCATAGGCCTTGGAATGTACTATTGCCTCATATATATGTAAATGTGCGGTTCTACAAGGGCTTCTGAAGCAGTTGCAAGTTTAGTAGCAAGGTGGCAATCAGCGGTAAGTTGAGGTTTGCGGGTCGAAGCGATGATTGTGGAGTGATTAAGCGAAATGTAGGTTCAACCCCACCAAGCCATGGAAAGCACTAGTATATCTTTAATCTATATATACCCAACTTCCAACTTCTTCATCGGAACTACCTGCTACTATCAAACAATACTCACCCATACGAACAAGCGACCCTACGTCAGATACTAACCAAAACCAACTCCTACCGCTACCACCGTTGAAATGCCACCAAAAGACAGTGTCAAGGTTACTCCCCCACTACGGGTGCCATCTACTGTCTACACGTGAACCAATACTGAACATTACTCCCATTTAGGTCGTTGTCGAAAAGAACAACAGTGCTCGCCCCTCCAGCGGCGCCGAAATGCTTGAGAAGAAGTTGAAAACTTTCATAATCGAACAAGCAACGATCAAGGGAGAGGTCTTGACACCCGATGAGGTGAAAGCGAGGGTCCTGGCACTTCAAAACACCTGCGCAACCTACACGGTCGGCGACAATGAAGCCAGGCAGGTTGCCACCTAGGTCTGGGATCGTGGCCTTTACGGCACTGCAGAGGCAAAATACGGACAGCTCCTCAAAGCTCTCTATACTGACCTGGATATTCAGAACCGCCCTGCCATCCAGGACAAGGTTAAGGTAAGTAATACCTAGTATTAGGCACTACTGATACTAACTCTTTGTAGAACAAGGTGGCGAATGTTGGCAAAACATACAAGGAAATTATGCGTATGATGACCGACCCAAATGTCGCCTTGCCTGTGGAATCTGCAATGCGCCTCAAGAAGCTTCTGGAGGCTGTTGCTACACGTTCTGGAGGCAAGGAGACACTCGCAGCTGCTGGGATCCAGCTCTCCTAGATACGTACGGCCGTCACCACCACATCGATAGTTTGATACATTCAGGCAATATAGGGTTTTGGTGAAGGGTAAAATTGGAGTTTTCAAAATAGTGTGCTACTTGATGATAGTTTGCTCTTATACCATTGCTTGTAGGCTAATAAACATCATCTTGCTTCATCCCTCTGCTGTAACGCATCCTTAATCTTATCCAATCGCTGTACCACAAGGTCATATCCATCTCGCTGTATCATCTCGGTGAACTCACGTATTGTCCGGTATATAGTGGCAACCTTGGTGTTTCAGTTGTCATCAGTATTAGCTAATACCAACGATTACTAACCAGTCCATACCTTTACTTTGACATGTCGAGCGAATGCGTCATCATCGACACCGAGATGCTTGTAAAGCCTCAGCATGGCCGCATGATCACCGGCCTTCAACCCACAGTCGTAGACGTGGTGACGAATAATTCCGGTTTGCCATTGGTCCAGATTAAACGTCTCTGCATCCATCTCTTCTTGGAAAATGAAGGCATTAACCACTTCCTGTGTCGGAATAAGGTCACCATGCTGCTGTCGCGCTTTAACAAATGATCTTGCCAGATGTTTTCGGAGGGTACAGTGGTTTGAATTACGCGCAAGGGGAAGGTGTAGAATGGAAGGCGTCGAGACCACAGGACAAGGAGTACTGGCTGCAGATCCTACTTTGGCAACCGATTGTGATGTTGAATATATCATCGGCGGCGCAGCCCCCTTTGCACCTCTGTCAGAGTACACTGAATTGCTATCCAATGAAGACTCCTCCGTACTTTGGTACGAGCTAGCCATGTCGACATCCAGTAAGAGCATATTCTGTAGCCTTCCAGGGTCAGGTCGCTCCAGATCTTCAATGCCATATACCATAGATTTGCTTGCTATCCTTTCAGTTTTTCGTGACGGATCTATTTGTTTAGGTGGTTCTGCCATTGCAAGAAGTTGTGAAGGCGATGGAGTGATAGACTCAAGGACTTCGGAGGCCGATGCCAACTGACAGATACCATCAGACCTCTCATCATTCTCGTCTTTCTCCTCTGTACAAGTCTGGCAGCCCAATAGAATAACCTCATCGTGAATCCCATCGGATTCAGCTTTGGGAATGGTGACTGGAGTTGTTTCCGCTTGGGGTTGTATCGGTGCCTGGCGAGCGGTGATTGCTGAACGGCACTGTTCTTTCATTTTGGTTGGCATCACTACGGACTTCCTTTTCCGCTGTTTATTCGTCTGCAGTAATCATCAGTATCAACAAGTATTAATGGGTATCCCTCCTTACATTGGGTCTTTTGTGTACGGTGGCCATGGGTAAGCGTGTGCAATGAGGCAATATTGGACAGGTATACATTTGATTCAGACCGATAGAGGAATATAAGTACCTTGCGTGCCTGCTTTGATTTTCCTATTCGACTACGAGACAATACCCGCAAATACCGACATGAAACATGAAAGAATGCGCCATGTGACCGTGTTTCTCAACTTGCACGTCAACACGTTGAAAGAAATTACTGATGTTGTAACGCAGAGTACTAAGTGATATCTGACATGACGGGAATCTGATATGGGGCTTAAACCTTCAAAGGAAGGCTGCATGTAAGGTCCTGTAGAATGTATCAGCAATGCTCATTGTCATCAGAAATGCACCAACCAGCAGTTTCTTTGTTTCGTGAAGCTTGTCTGAAAGATTTCCTGGAACAGCTCCCGAGTTGAGGAGCGCCCCCAGCAACTCGGAAACCTTATTCAGCTGCTTTTTGGTGACGGGGATGTCGGTGAGAGTACACAGGTCCTTCTCGGTCCATCCAATTGATTTGAGCCGCTGGCGTTAATTGCTCATTGCGCGAACCACCTCTTTCTTTGACAGTCGGGTTGACCGCATCACCAAAGTAATATCCTCCTGCGTATCCTTATTGGAGAAGACCATTCCCTTGTGGAAGTATTCACGCTTGGTATCTGTTAATACTCATCCCTTCCAATCGGTTCTAACTATCACTTTACTTACAATGATCATCCATTGAAGTTGAGTATACTGCAGACGGTATTTGGAGTTGACCCGATTCTCAGGCTGCTCCTCATCACAGTTGGCCCACTCCACATTGTTACCAACCTGCGAGTCCTCCTGCCTGTCAACTGTGTCCATACCATAAGAGTCGGTGACTTCATCGGCGTATGTATCAACCCAGTAGCTGCGCTTAGGGTCTCGTACAGCAGCAGCAGACAACACACGATCCATAGCGGGAGACAACGGTGAGGAAGATATCCTGGAAGGCTGAGGTGAGCTGGCATTCCGCATATCCAACAGCCTCTTCAACCACCGTGCAGTGTCGGCAGGGTCGGCATCAGGGTCGAAGCCGGGATACAGTGGAGAGGCTGGGACGTATCCAGTAGTATCGGGAGGAGATGATGGCGGTGATCTTCTACCGAATGGGGCAGTGGACGTACGAATAGGCGGTGGAAGCGATGGTGACTCAGGAATGTTCTCGGAACTTCCTGGGTGACGTTGAAGTGCCATCGTAGGGGTGCCACAGAACTGGCGTTGTCATTTGTAGAGGAGATGTGAGAAGTTGCTGGGTTGGTGCAGATAGATAATATTGTGTAGTAGGGTTGAAGGAAGAGTAAGGGTCAAAGCAAAAGTAAGATCTGCAAAAGAATATACCACCCGACTGTGAAGAATTAGTAAAAAGCGGGTACAGAATGAAAATACACTGTAGGTGGCATTATAACACCGTGCATATAACTTCCCAAATTTTATATCTGTATGCCCAAGTATAGGCGGCTACAGGGCTTGACAACTCGCTCAATTGTTAAAGCAGATGAATGGGGCAAGGCGCGGACGGAATTCAAGAAACCCTTGAATTTTTGGTCGCGGTACTAGACATTACCGCAGCAGAATCTGACCTGACACCGGTAATAGACATTACCATAGAGTACCGCCACAGTATGTAGCGGTATATGTGATGCTGCTATCAGTTCATGGGTAGTTGTTGGTAATGTACTTTAGTAGACGATACCCGCAATTTCAGAGTGCGTGTACGGTATAGTCAGCTATAGGCACATACGGCACAGTAGAACAGGAGAAATTATTAAAGCTGCAAAACGATGAAGTAATGAAAAGTATTATTCAGTACCGTGCAAGGCTCGGACGAAATTCAAAAAAAAAAAACCCTTGAATTTTTGGTCTCAGTACTAGACATTACCGCAGCAGAATCTGACCTGACACCAGTAATAGACATTACCATAGAGTACCGCCACAGTATGTAGCGGTATACGTGATGCTGCTATCAGTTCATGGGTAGTTGTTGGTAATGTACTTTACTGGACGATACCCGCAATTTCAGAGTACGTGTACGGTATAGTCAGCTATGGGCACATACGGCACAGTACAACAGGAAAAATTATTAAAGCTGCCAAACGATGAAGTAATGAAAAGTATTATACAGTACCGCCCAGGGTCCGGACGAAATCCGAAAAAAAAAACCCGGAAATTTTTGGTCGCGGTACATGATTTTACCGCAGCGAAAATCCAGCGCGACAGTAGTACTGCATAATACCGACTGGTATTGTCACTTTACCTGCCAGTATTGGTGGCGCTGGCGGCCGCCAGAGTGGCTACGATCAACTTAGATTGGAATTTGAAGTGCGTCGCCACATCTAATTGGATGGGGAATGTGCCCCCCATAGGTGTCGATTACTGGCCGCTCATTTCTTTCTTTTTTGTTTGCTGAGGTTCCAGTACTTGGTTTCTCATTTTTCCATTTTTTCGTAGTGCCACATATTAGTATGGATTCCCCCGACAGTGGCTGGTCCGGTTCCTTTAAAAATCTGATTCGCCGGATTCATTTGCCCATGGGGAAACCTGGGTGGTGTCTCTTTCCATGATTTCTGCTGCTGCTATTTTCTGTTGTTTGGCAGGTGGGGCATCTTCTCCTTCCACTCTTGGTCTTTTCGTTCCGACTGCTGCTGCCTTCCATGGAGGGAGTGGGAGAGTTGTTCCCCTTTGCATGTTGAAGGAGAATCATTCGAAGGTCCGGTGTCCTGGTCTTCCACATCTCCAGCAGTCGTCGTGGCTCAAGCCGTATTCCTCCTGTTCCTTGGCTGGGATCACTTTAAGGGCGCCTTCCTTGGAGCCCCAGTGATCCTTCCCTCCCCACCAGTCTTGTGGCTTTCTCGGTTGTTGCTCTGTGCTGCCTCTGGGGGGTCGGTCCGTTTCCTTACCCTTTCGGGTATTGTCAAAACTCCCCTTACTTTGACCATCCTTCTTCTCGTCCTGCGGTTTTTGAGTCCTTGTTCCTTCCCTTATTTTTTCTAGGGCCTTCATTCTTTCTACCTGCAACCCAGCTTGGTAAGTGGCCTGTAGGAAGCCTTTGTCGTCCTCGAATTCTCCTAGGTAATGGGCGAAGCGCATTCGAACGATGTCCGATGACATAGCTAGGTTCACTTTTTCTTTTAGCACCTCCCCTGTTGCTTGGGCGAAGTTGTTAAGGGCTCTGAGGTCCGTCATATAGGTCCGAATGGATCCTTGGTACCGGAGTTGGCCGAGTTTCAGCTGGGCATTGGCTGCCTCTCGTTCGTTGCGATACTCCGTCCAAATGGCTGCCAAATAGTTGGCCCAGGTGTTGTTGTCCTGTAACTCCCGGTAACGGTGGAGGTGCCATACCAGGGCAGTGTCGGTCAGAAGGGTTCCAACCCAGGCGATTTTCTGCTGGTTGACTGTTTCCGGGTTGAATCCTAGGTACATCGTGACGGATTCCCACCATTGGTTGAAAGTCGTCGAGCTTTTCCCATCAAATTTTTCGGGGTTCTCCATTTTCAGTCTTGAGGTATGAATCCGTGCTTCATTCGCCGGTCGTTTGGGGCCTCGTGCCGCTGCGATTCCGGCTCCTACTAACCTTGCTATTTCCTCCGGCGTGAGCATAGTTGCCAGCTGTGCTCTTGTTGGTTCTCTTGACTCTGGCAGGGGGCTTTCCGCTGGGAGATTCTACACGTATAAGTCATCGTCGTCTTCGCTGGGCGGCGGCAAGGACGCGGGGGATTCAGCCTGTTGTCTCGGCCTTGGTGGAGAGCCTCCTCCTCTACCTCCCCTGCTTCCAGCGGCTGAGAATGGTGGGAGCGGTGGTTCCCGTGGCGGGCTCGCAGGTGGGATCGCTAACCGTCTTAGCCTCCGAGTGGACGGGACGGGAGAAAGCCGGATGGGGCTTTGGAGTGTCGGTCGCACTGGGAGCGGTGGGGGCGCAGCTGATGCCGTTGGGTCACTGGTACTGGAGGGTCTGGCCGGACTGCGCCACAGTTGCAGCGGTTCGGGGCTCGGGGTTCTTGGTTTTGGGGATCCTGGGAGAGGTATCCGAGTGGTGATCCGCCGAAGCTCGTCTCTTGCTCGGCGTAGTTCCTCTTCTACTCTCTTCATCTTCCTTTGGTGGTCCGCTGCCCATAGTTCCACGTTTCCCTGGAAGGTGGCCAGATGCTGGCTTCGGGCAGAGTTGGCTTCGTTTAAGAAGGCGAGGGCGTCGTTCACCCTAGTGAGCTGGGTAGCCTGGCATATCTGCCTTTGGTTGTCATCGCTGCTCCGTTTCAGAATGGCTTGCCAGACGTTATACGCGAGTGTCTGGTAGGCGTTTGCCGCGTTTGCCAGCTCGCTATGTACCCAGGCTTCTGCAATTTCTTCGTTAGCGTTTACTCGGTCATATACGTACCTGGTGCCTTCTGCCAATGTTTGGTAGGCTTCTTCTATCGGCTGCATTCGTTGATCGGTTCGGTCGTTCGTGTTACCACATTGCTGAGTGAGCTGCCGTAAGTCGTTTTCGGCATGTCGCTGTTGGCGCGCCATAGTTCGGACCCAGACCGCGGGGTCGGCTACTTCTATCGCTTGTTCCAGTGGGGGTATCCCATTGGTGATTTGGAGTAGGTCCCGAGGGGCCTCCAAGCAGAGCATGTTGAAATCGGAGGTGGTAGACATTCTCAGTATATGTCTAAGTGGTCAAAGGTACGGATTGAGTAGTCATTGCAACTGAACTCGTAGTCGAACAGGTCTCTGAATGTGTAACCGTCCCAGTCGACTGTTAGATTGAGGAGCGCGTTCTCCCACCACTCGATAGTGTACCAGTTGTATGGTTTGTAGTAGGAGTCGTGTTCTTGCGGTGTAGGTCCGTCAATGAGGGGGTCCCAGTCATCTAGATTGACGATGTGGTTGATTGAGGGGTAGTTTTGGTCGAACTGGTGGCTCGACTGAGGTTCGAAGAGGTTGAAGCTCCCTTCGACGAATTCGTGTTCGAAGAGCATGAAAGTAGGGTGATTTTGAGATCAAGATTATAGTGTGACACTGGGGTTGTCTCGAAACCGGAGTGCCGAGAGAATCAAAGGTAATCAGGCTACTTTCAATAATTCACAACGGAATAATCATAGATCTTGTGTGTGGGTTCGGTGGTGGTGTTGGTGTGGATGTTCGCGCTGGTTTTTCTCTTTCAAGGCGGAAAACCTCACCCCTTTTTATCTGAGCGAAACCAGCGTGAGACGTGGTGATTCGGACTTGGATTCCCCTGAGGTGCATGGACCCAGTGGGCGACTCATTGGTCCTGGCAGGGTGCAGATAAGGGGAGATGAGGTTTCATGCAGGCGGGCGGGGTACTTACAACCAGACTCTCTTCCGTGCGCCATCAGCAGGCTACGTGGCATCCCCTCCCTTTCAGGGGAGAGGTCATAGTCCAAGTCCGGCAGTACTGCCCTTCTGTCAATCTTCCCCTCATCTCCGGAGATATGTGTCTTAGGTCTGTCTTGTCCGTAAGCTCATCTCCAGACCTTATCTCCCTCCTAGACTCTCTGAGTGCACTCCGTCATCCTTACGTATGCACCCTCCCTTTAGCTAGCTACGTACTCGAGATATTCAGGTGTAACAGGTAATGAGGTTTGGAATGGTGACATCAGGTGTTCGTTTAAGGTAGCCAATGGCGGTTTTGAATTTGGGTGGTGCGGTAGTGTAGACGTGGGTTCGTAGGGCTTGTTCTGTGATTTCTTCCATTGAGCCTTGAACTTGAAGTTGAAAAGCTTGTAGTCGAGCGACGTAGACACTAATACTCTCTCCGACAGTAGGCCGTGCATTCTGAAACTGTGCGACAATAGCAGTACGTCCGATGTATGAAGTCGTCAGGTCGAGTCTTTCCTTCAGAATTTGCCACATCTCGCTTGGATTGGACAGTCCATTTACGTAAATGGCTGCTTCATCAGTACAGGAGAAACGAATGGCTGATATTGCATAGGCTCATCGCTTTTGGTAGTCGGCTGTTGCAGTCCTTGCAGCAGCTGTATTGCCAGCCCCAGGTTCATCTTCTTCTCCGTTGACGATCGCATAAGCACCCATCGCCTGCAGAATGACAGTCACATCGCCTTTCCAGATAGCGTAGTTTGTATTGCTTAGCTTCTTGATAGACCTGAACTTCGCCGTGTAGTAGGTCTTTGACAACTAGTCATTGTGGGAAGACATTTTGGGTGACGTTGTGTAATACGGGGTAGGTAAATCGGCGAATCGGCAGAAAAGTATGAAGATGAGATTTTTCAACCGAGCATAAGGATAATAATCAATAGATTAAATGGATATGAATTCTAGAGTGTTATTGCGCTGACCCAGGCTCATAACCTGTCAAGATTATGATGGAAGTTTGATGGAACGGTGAAGTCTTGTGTGTATTGTCTTGTCTTAGAGAGAAAGGCAGGAAAAGTGAAAAGTCTGAATACACGTATATGACGTGATTCTACACGTGACAAAGCTGAACGAGTGAGATATTGCAACAGGATCTCTGCCCGTGCATCAGTGAAGATGGTGATTTGGTCTGGGATCGTGTTTCTCCTCGAAGCGGATTCCAGTGCTCGCGCTAGGGCCGCACATTCCGCGTCGAAGGCCTCCTGGTTGTAGCCCATATGGGTCTTGATGCCCTTCCAGGTCTGGCCGTTCTTCCAAGACACTGCGTATCCGGCGGCCCCATCCTCCAACCGTGACCCATCAGTAAACATTGTGAGCCCTGGTCTCGCCTTGTCCGCCTCCTTCTTTGCCTCCTCCCGTTCCTCCTGGATGAGCTCCGCATCGAAGGTCTCCGGTTCTTCGAGCAGGACTGTCGCCTCTGTCTCCGTCCAAGTGTAGCTCAACGCAGACGCCAGCCGATTGCCCAACTCTATTCGCGCGCCGACCACCTTTCTGGCCCTCTCGCCTCGTGGCAGGCTAAGAAGGCGCAGTCCGAACCGTCGCTGTCTGTTCTCCAGCTGGTTGCCTGCTGGCCTCAGCCCAGATTCCATTGACAGCGCTCCCAGGCTGGTCGTTCGGAAGGCTCCTGTTGTCGTCCGGGCCTGCTGGTTAACCAGGAGTTGGAGGTCGTTCGCCCTGCCGACCGTGCCCCGGGCCAGTTCTTGAAGAGGTGTTCCCTTATCTGCGTGCTGTACTGGCACCACCCGCACTCCGCCGTTTCGGAGTTCTTCGTCCACTTCAGGTATTGCCCTGTGCGGCAGTGCCCGGCCTTGAGTTGGTGACCTTCCTGCTAGCCTCTTCGGGCTCCGCGCTACAATGTTGTTCTGGTGCATCGTTTTCGGCATCTGGTACTTCCTTCCTCTGACCCTCTTCTTCGACCACGTCCACGCCTCTTCCCACTTCTTTTCCGAAATTTCCCGCTTTATGTTGGCTAGAGATCTGGGGGG
>Ga0307508_10002950_pt1 | contig 17591 bp, 28 predicted proteins | sample 9_EM_MG_FD_203089 | JGI IMG/M metagenome (GOLD analysis project Ga0307508, IMG submission 203089) | Populus trichocarpa ectomycorrhiza microbial communities from riparian zone in the Pacific Northwest, United States - 9_EM | ecosystem: Host-associated > Plants > Roots > Unclassified | place... | reverse complement strand
ATCTCTACTTGAAAGGTCATCCGGTAGTTTGATTAACCTTTATCAGGTTGTGGACAATGTCCTCAAAGATCGCGAAGTCTCTGACCAAGTACTCGTTAATCGGGCCAAGGTATGCTTACAAGGAAATAATGGTAGCTTGGCTACTTACAGTGCCACTCAAGGGTTTGATGATTATCGGCCACATTTTCAAAATCACAGCGCCGGATGAGTCTGACGAGGATCGCCGAGAACTTGAACGGTATGTATAATGACAATAGCAGCTCTGGATATGGCTGACTTTTACACTACCACGATTAGTATGGTCGCTGAAGCGGCCGCTGGCAAGTCGAAACACCAGCAATTGCGTACACAAGCAAGGGGACAGAGAGACTGCAAACATACACCATCCAAGGAGCCTGCGGACCAGACCGAAGAGGCGAAGGCTTCTCGGCCCTGTTGAGATGCGATACCGAATTTCTTTCACATTTCACATTCGATATATTTTGGTCTCGTTGACTTACACACTCTTATTCTAATATGCATGTGTCCTGAAATCATTGCCGTTTGGGTAGAACCATACAGAAATCTGGTTGCTTGTAGGGTATCGAAAACTAGTGTTACAGCATGATCAGAAGTCGAATGCGAAGTTTATTGAGCACTAAGTGCGCCCAGAGTTCGTTGATATTCGTCCCTCACCTGTTCAGCGAGCATCAATGATATTTTACAAGGATCGCATCAAACGACCTACCTCGGCGTAGAAATTGTCGTCAGCGAGAACGAGAAAGCCTGTCCATGCCAAGCCTTTGGTGAGTGTCATGCAGACTTTGTGGGCCTCAATGCTTCGCGAAGAGATTGCAAACGCTGGTGTATGATTCCCTCCGCGTGGTTGTGTAGGGATTGCTATGTCGCGTGGGAAGAACTTAGCTGCGCTTGTACGTATAAAGTCGGTACCCTATTCTCACCGAAAGATGGATGAAGCGACGGCATCTCTAAAATATACCATGAGAATATTTCTGGGCGTGCCTGCAAGTGATGCACTTGCCGTAAGAGACATTACCCTAAAACGGAAGTCGTAGTTAGCCTTCTGGCTGAGTATCTATCTCCAGGGGGCCAGCAGAAACGTACAAAGTCTGTAGAAGCCCCAAATGGAACCTGCCGGGCATCCATTCCAAAACTACTGCTCATGATTTGCGAGAAAGTCCTGCCTGAAAGGAATGTTGAGGTAGTATCTGGTCCGGGGTTCCGACCAACGTACCCAAGACTGCGTTTTGTCGTAGATCGTGGTAGGGTTTGGCTTCGGTGATCTTGAGACGGCAACCGGTAGCAATAACCGCCCCCCTGCATCCGGTCAGAACGTATTTCACAGGCCAGGTCGCAGGCCTCACCTGAAACACGCCTCTACCCTTTCTCTCAGATGTTGTAACTGATCGCGGTCAGGAGCACGGAGGAGCCAGTGCATCCGAGCATAATCGGGTATCACTGATGGAATCAAAGCACGTCCATCACGTCGGTCACACGGATCTATAGAGACTCACCGTTCGTGGCGGTGTTACACCCTTGGATGACACCACTGATTCTGTGGTCGGGTTTAATTTGCTGACGGAGTACCGAAACGTTGGAGTACGCAAGGAACGCCGCGTCGAGGGCATTCGCGCCTTCCCATGGAGCATTTCCGGCGTGAGCACTATTTTCCGTCCGTGAATCATAACGGGACCCCACATATTCGACTTACGAGCGACCAAAAAACTCAACGTCGATCGGCTGCATGGCCAGACATGATCCGGTGGACAAGGAATTGAGAGATCCCGCGGAGGGGTGACACCTAGACAACAGTCAGTGACTTTCTCATCGCACAAGCTGCCACAAACATGAGGCATGCGTGCATCCCAGTATAACCACCGCGTTCAAGCAATGTAATCTTTCCACCTCCACCTTCTTCCCCTGAAGAGATTTTGCATTTAAGTTATACCCTGAACCCACCCCTTTGAACTTACCGGGTGTTCCAAGTAGAACGACCTTCCCCATGACATTGTGAGCCAACAACGCAGATTTTATTGCGATGGCTACCCCCACGCCGCTCACAGCGATCAGATTATGGCCACAGGCATGGCCAATCAACGGCAACGCGTCCATCTCTGCGTTTATGCCAATGGTTCTTCCTCCCTTACCATGGGTAAACTCAGCCTTCCATGCAGTCTGGAGGCCGAGATAGTGCCGAGTCACGACAAAACCGTGACTTTCCATAACGTCCGTTAGCGTATCATGGGCGTAACTGAGTAGAAGGGTTGTGTCCAACGCAACAACATTGTGGTAGACACGCACTGTTCCTCGAACATGAGTTCGGGGTGATCTGGGACAAAACGTCAACGAAGTATTCCTTTCTCACGTCGGGATCTGCCTACCGTGGATGCTGAGACTCAGGGATCTCAGGGCAGAGTCAATGGTATCGACCGTCGTAATGATGGTTGTCTTGAAATCATACTTTGCGTCGAATTGAGGCACGGTTCCAAAATAGGTGGGAGGGGGGTCGAAGCCCTGCTCAGTTGGACTCGAGTGGAAGTCACAACAAGATTCAAAAGATATCGGAATATCATCATAGCCTGTCTGTGGTAGTGGAAAGGGTATTGTCAGTGAACACTGCTGTTCAAGAATATTTGAATGAGCGGACAATAATATCATTGATGTTGGTGTCTGCTCGTTTGACAGATCGATCAACCGGCGGGTTGCTAGTTGAATACGTTTGGTCCGTTGTACGCGGAGGAGGGTTCGATGTAAGGAAACGCTTCAAGGAAAAGCAACAGTTGTGGCCGTGGTCATCTAGCGGTGGGACATGCATGACAACAAAGGTGGTGTGATGGGGGGAAGAGATGACAGGGTCCGTTCCATGGAAAAATGGCGTTTATCAGCATTCCGGGCGTCTACGCCAATGAACGCATCCGCTGTTTCTGGGACAGATGGGATCCGAGTCCGCAATAATCGGGATTATATAAGCATACCCCAGATGGTAAATTCATCAACCGTGTCGTGATCAAACGCTTCTTGCCGACGCGAGATTGACCCACGGCAGCGACACTATATCGGTATCTGTCCGAGTCGCTCCAGGATTTCGTATTCACCACCAGCGTCGCATCTCTCTAGTTTTGCAACGCGGAAATCCCGCTGGACGTGCAATAATCCAAGACAAGATGTTGACCGGGAGGGTTCTCCCTTGGTATTAGGCCTCGTGCCCGCTTTGCTGCCCCGTGTCATGAGAAGTGATAAGTACCATACACGCTGCACACTGGATTTGGACTACGTTGTCAGGCGGTGTTTCAGCAAAGAAAACGATGCGGAGACTCGCGTGGTGCGGTCTCAACTGCACTCAAAGTCAGCGGATCGGGGTGCTTCATTAAGGGACACGCACTTGGATAGAAACTTTCGTCAGGGCGATGTGACCCTGATGGCTGAGGATCGACCTTGGTACGAGTCTATGACTGTGGTAGCCCGAGGAGCTGATGCGGCCGTTTGGTGAGTCGCCATGACGTGAAAATTTGTACGTGCGTGCCAGCGAACGGGTAAATCAATCGACCTTCATTAATGTTCTTCGCAATTGATTTGGTTCTGGTGCGCTGCTACTTCATTTCCTGTGGTGTCGGCGTCTTTGTATCTTAAAGGGTCCAGGGCGACTTGACACTTATGCTACCCTGGCATGGGGCCATGTTGCTTACACACTTGCAGGTATCGAGTAAGTGTCGTAAGTTTGAACAAGTAAAGTGATGGAAGTATCACTCAGGCTTACTATACTGTAGCCTTCTGTACAGAGGCAAATGGGGGGTTGCCTCATGGTCTGTTAGTTTAGCAACAGGGCCCACATAGCAGCATTACTACATCAGCATTTTAACACACCACTTACCCTAACTTATAGCCAGGGGTTCAAAAAGTGCACATTTCATGTTGAACTAATAAGTACAGGCAAGTAACTATATAAGCATGGCACCATAGCACAGCTGCAGTTGTTAATACAGTAAGTAGAAACAAAGTAAATGAGTGGTACTGGCTCAGTGCAAGTAAGAAATTGAAACCCATTACCTATGGCACAGGTTTGCATACCCATGGGGAGGTAAGGGCAAGGTGATTGAAGGTGAGTGAGGGCAAACAGGCATGTGTGAATATCTATGTGAACATGGCAAGTGCAGCCTCCCCCCCTTTCAATAAGTTGTTGGCAACAACCCCAGTCAAACCTGTATTACATTTACACACCAAAAAATGGCAACAGACAGCACTATATTTTAACAATTTCAAGTTGAATGCCATTGCCTCCATACAGAAGGCTACAGTATATTCACCATAGTACATTGTTGCTAACCTGTTTTTCCTGATGCACCCAGCAGTGAGAAAGTAGGATAAAATGACATTAATGACTCATTTGTACAAAAGAAGTGAAGATACAACATAAATCAGGTCAATTTTGGCAGCACAAGAGATGATACTTTTGCCCCACCACTGGGGGCCATTAAGGCAAACTCCGAGTGGCTATACACAAATTCAAATACCGTCAACCTTCACTTGGTTCAAGAGCAAGCCTGATTCATAAGCTTCAAGGCAGCAGCCCGGTCTGCATCTGTGTCGGCGACAAATATGGCGTCGACTATCACTTCTATCCATACGGACAACCTTGGTCAGATCTTCCAAGGACTCCGGAATTCTAGTCATGAAGCTCGGCTTCAAGCTGCGGTTGACTTGCGTCGCTATGTGTGTCTCTGCCGTTGTGCGATCTGACTACCTTGTTGAATTTCTTGCAGGTTGCCACGACAGTAGTTGAAATGCCAAATGACGCTGCAGTGAAGCTGTGGGACGACGACATCAACAAACGAATATTCGACCTCATGCACAGTCAGAATAACGTGGAGAGACTAGGGGGATTGTTAGCAATTGGTGCACCTCTGCGTTCCGCTCGTTGGTCGTGGAGAGTATTGAATCTTGGACATAGATCATCTCTTGGAGAACGATGGGGAAGACATCGTTGGATCAAAACGATACCTTTACAGGTTCTACAATTATGTGAAACAACTCCTTCCAAACCACGATGTCAACATTATGCTGGCGGCTTCAAAGACTCTAGGGCAGATAGCTGCCATCGGTGGCGTCGACTTTGGAGAAGGGTTCATGGATCTTGAAGTGCCAGCAGCCGTAGAGCTTCTGCAGGGCCCTGAACCACCACGTTACGCCGGCGTCCTCATCTTGAAGGAACTGGCTCGTAATAGCGCGAATTACTTCCATTCCCACATTAACCTTGTTTTTGACAAGATTCTTATTCCACTGCGTGACACTCGTGTCATGGTCCGGGAGGGCGCCGCTGAGCTCTTGGCAGCATGCTTGGAGATTGTTACCAATAGAGATCGGCAGACGCGGACGACATATCTCATGAAGATTCTTCAGGATGCTCAACTTGGGCTGAAGATGGCGCAGCCGGAGGTGATCCACGGGTCACTGCTCATGTATCGCGAATTGCTGCTTCATGGGGACTCGGTGAGTGATCACAGCATCGTTCTTGATAGAGGATAGACGTGTCATCATTGGCCTATAGTTTATGCGGGAGTCATTCCTAGACACAGCAGAGCAAATTCTCCGTTTCAAGTCGCACAGAGACAGTCTGGTGCGAAAAATGGTTATCACACTCATACCGACCCTTGCCGCCTACGACACCCAAGCGTTCTCTGAGCATTACCTACACAAGTCGATGAGTCATCTACTCACACAGCTCGAGAAACCAAACGAGCGCTCTTTTGGTACGCCGTCCCTGCATAATAACTTTGTCAGGTTTGCTGACTAGACGACAGCGTTTATTGCCATTGGACACACTGCGACTGCGGTGGGAAGCGAAATGAAATCTTTCCTCGACTCCATCATGGCTCAAATCAAACTCGGACTGCAACAAAGAGGGTGCGTGTACCGCGTTGATTGCATTATTCTTCCTCATGTCTAAGTTAGGAAGAAGAATGCACCATCTGAGGAGCCTATTTTTCAATGTGTTGGGATGCTGGCGTCGGCTGTTGGGCCGAACCTGACGAAGTTGCTGCACGACCAGCTAGATCTATTCTTTGCATGTGGGCTGAGCGAGCCATTGCGACAAGCTTTGGTAGCGATTGCCAGGAACATCCCGCCACTACTGAAGACGGTCCAAGATCGATTACTGGATCTGCTTTCGATGATACTGATCGGACAACCATACAAGGTGATTGGCGCGCCGCCTTTGCTGGTACGGGGCGACGTCGCTGCCTATCCCCGCGACATGTCTGCTACGAAGACGGGAAAGAGTCCCGAGCTGATCGCGCTTGCGCTCTCTACGCTCGGTTCATTTGACTTTAGTGGTAAGAGGAGTGAACGCAGTGATTGAAGTCGTTTCTGAGTGCAGTGTAGGACACGTGCTGAACGAGTTTGTGCGAAGCGCGGCGCTGCCGTACCTCGAGGACGACAACGCAGACGTACGACGAGCGGGTGCGCTGACGTGTTGCAAGCTGTTTGTGCGAGATCCGATCTGCTACCAGGCGAGCAGTCACGCGATCGAAATCATCAGCGACGTGCTCGATAAATTGCTCACTGTCGGCATTGCGGATCCCGGTGGGCACCGCATCCTCGGACCTGCGCTTGTTCCTGACGTCTTCCTTAGACCCGACCATCCGCCAGACGGTGCTCTCGTCCCTGCACGAACGCTTCGACAAGCACCTCGCACAGGCCGAGAATGTCCGCTCCATTTTCATATCCCTCAATGACGAGGTCTTCGACAACCGCGTCATCGCCGTGGGCTTGATCGGCCGTCTCGCCAAACACAACCCCGCTTACGTCATGCCATCCCTCCGCAAGGCCCTCATTCAGCTTCTCACCGAGCTCGAGTATTCCACCGTCACGTGTGTATCTCCTCTTTCCAGCTCCCCCCAGCTCACCCCTCCCCAGACGCAACCGCGAGGACTGTACCCGCCTCCTTACCCTCCTCGTCAGCGCGACCCAGAGACTTATCAAGCCATATGCCCTCCCCATCCTCCGCGTGCTTGTCCCCAAGGCCAACGATAGCAACCCAGCCGTCGCCGCCAACGTCTTGATGTGTCTTGGCGAACTCGCCGCTGTGGGAGGCGAGGACGTCGCCCCTCACATTCCCGAGCTAATGCAAGTCATCATTTCCAGATTGCAGGACCCAGCACATGTCAAAAGAGATGCTGCCCTGCGCACCTTGGGACAGCTCTGCTCAAGCACAGGTTATGTCATCTCTCCCTTGATTGACTATCCTCAGCTTCTCCCCATTCTCGGAAGAATTTTGAGGTCAGAGTCCGGTTCAGCTCGTCGTGACGTCGTCAGGGAGGTCGTCAAAGCCCTGGGCATCCTTGGCGCCCTCGACCCCTACAGACGCAAGGTAGGTTGCACCACCGTGCATCTATGCTACCCCCTGAAATCTGGTGCCAGACAAAACCCGATGAAGATGGAGCCGCCGAGGGGACACTCCCAGCTGTCAATGCAGCTGCCGTCACGAGTACCGGCTCTTTGACAGGTTCCGACGACTACTACCAGACTGTAGTCATCACCGCACTCTTGGCGGTCTTGAGGGATCAGTCTATGAGTAACCATCACCACACCGTCATCGAAGCCATCATGAATATTTTCAAGACCCAAGGCCTGAAATGTGTGACCTTCTTACCACAGGTAATCGTCCTGGACCCTCAGCAAGCAAGATAACTGGTTGACACCTCTGTTAGATTATCCCAGCATTTGCTGCTGTTGCACGTACATCCACCGCTCGCCTGCAGGAGTTCCACCTGCAGCAACTCGCGATTTTGGTTGGAATAATCAAACAACATGTCCGAAACTACACGCCCGAGGTATTCAGGCTTGTGACCGACCTTTGGGAGAACATTTCCCTCCAGCTCCCTATAGTCTCCCTCGTGGAAGCACTGGGTAGAGCGCTAGATGCCGAGTTTAGGCCTTTCCTGCCCACCATCTTACCTCTCCTCCTTAAAGTTTTTGAAGGGGAGCTCACCGAGAAGAGAATGGCCACACAAATCAAAATTTTCGATTCGTTTCTCACTTTCGGCGCCAACATCGAGGAATATTTGCATCTTATCATCCCGATCATCGTCAAAGCTGCGGAGAGGTTAGATGCAACAACCATTCTTCGCAAGCGCGCTATTCAGACAGTGGCTCACCTATCCCAACGTGTCAATTTCTCGGACCATGCTTCTCGGATTGTACATCCTCTCGTTCGAGTTCTTGATGGTCAAAATAACGAGCTTCGGATGACGGTAATGGACACATTGTGTGCCATCGTCGTCCAGCTTGGCTCGGATTTCGCTATCTTTGTTCCCATGATTAACAAGGTACGTTTCTTGAACTGCTCTAGTTTCAGCAAATCCTGAAACACTTGCAGTGCTTGCTCCGTAACCGCATCCACCACCCGCGGTATGAAAATCTCATTTCCAAGCTCTTGAATGGTGAACGCTTGCCTCAAGAGTCTGGTATTCACGAATCATTGGAGAGCTCGAGAGCTGCTGAAATCTCAGCACCCGCCGAGCCAGCCAAGCTGACTGTCAATCAGCAGCATCTGAAACAAGCCTGGGACGTTTCCTCTGATTATACGCGAGAGGATTGGACAGAGTGGATGCACCGCCTCTCTGTGGAATTCATGAAAGAGTCGCCCTCTCATGCCCTCAGAGCCTGCATGAGCTTGGTTGAATTCCATCCACCACTTGCGAAGGACCTTTTTAATGCCGCCTTCATCTCTTGCTGGAGTGAGTTATATGATCAATATCAAGTAGGTGTACTGGTGGTCCAACTACGTTCCCGAATCTCAATAATTTTCTTAGGAGGGACTTGTCCGCTCCATCGAAGCTGCGATCGTCTCCCCTACTGCACCATCCGAATTGATTCACCGATTACTCAGTCTCGCGGAGTTCATGGAACATGAGGAGAAGCCACTGCCTATAGAGCATCGTACTCTTGGAGAGTACGCCATGAGGTTCCATGCGTATGCGAAGGCGCTACACTACAAGGAGCTAGAATTTTTCACTGAGACGTCGCCGAATATCATCGAAGCCCTCATTGGTATCAATACCAAACTACAGCAACACGACGCAGCCTGGGGCACGCTGGTTATCGCACGAGAACAATATGACGTCAGTAAACACGAGGAATGGTACGAGAGGCTCGGAAGATGGCAAGAGGCTCTGGCTGCGTATGAGAGGAAGGCGGAGGAGGATCCTGACGCACGAGACGTTCAAATTGGACGCATGAAATGCCTTCACGCACTTGGCGAATGGGACCAACTTGCGGCACATGTGGAAGAAAGCTGGTCAAATGCGAATCATGATGATCGTAGAGAAATTGCTCCGATGGCTGCCGCGGCCGCTTGGTCGCTACACGAGTGGGATTCTATGGACGACTACATTGCAACGATGAGGGGCGATTCCCCAGATCGAGCCTTCTACAAAGCCATCTTATCCGTTCATCAGAACCAATTCCCCAAGGCACTGAGGGAAATAGGAAAAGCTCGTGACTTGTTGGAGCCAGAACTGACGTCTTTCGTTGGCGAAGGCTATGGCCGTTCATACAAGTGAGGTACCTGTCACTTCAGTTTTAGTGCTTGTCCTAATGTTGCACAGCACTCTGGTCCGCGCGCAGATGCTGTCTGAACTCGAGGAGATTATAATGTACAAGCAATACGCTGACCAACCAGAACGGCAACAAGCAATGCGGAAGACGTGGATGAAACGGTGCGAGCCTCCATACATGCCTCGAATGTGTCAACTCACATGCTACTAGACTACAAGGCTGCCAGCCTGACGTTGAGACCTGGCAGCGTATCTTGCAGGTCAGGGCGCTCGTTTTGAATCCCGAGGACGATCCCGTCATGTGGATTAAGTTTGCGAACCTGTGTCGGAAATCTGACCGGATGATATTGGCAGAGAAGACTATCAACTCGCTTCTGTCGCCGGAAAGGGTGAGTTGTAGTTTCGAAGATGACTGGCCCAAAATAGTGACTCGAGATATTAGTTGCAGCATCTGCGGGATGATCAACAACAGAAGGCGCCTCCAAATGTTGTTTATGCTCAGCTGAAGTACATGTGGGCAAATGGGTCCCGCGAAGACAGTCTGAGTTTCCTTCGTCAATTTTCTGCAAGCTTGGCAAGGGATCTGCAAGTAGAAACAAAGGAAAACTCTCAGCGACCGGGCGTCAACAAACACAAACTCGATGAGCTGTCACGCCTGCTCGCCCGGTGTTACTTCAAGCAAGGACAGTGGCAAGTCGAGCTTAAGGAGGACTGGGGTGAGGTGAGCCTATCTTGTGTACACCCGATATCAGTGCCTGATCTCCTGCGAAGCGAAATGTTAAAGATATTTTGCATTCATATCTCCTTGCCACACACTACGATCCCAACTGGTACAAGGCATGGCATACGTGGGCTCTCGCAAACTTCGAAGTCATTGGACACATGGAAAGTCAGAAGGAAAGCACTGCTACTGATGTACCGGGTAGCGGTCTGGCTGCTCACATCGTGCAAGCAGTTCAAGGTCAGCATCATTGGCATTCGGGATAATAGATCACTCATTTGGTACCCCACAGGTTTCTTCCGCTCCATAGCTCTGCGGAACGAGAACGCTCTCCAAGACACCCTGCGGCTCCTGACGTTATGGTTCAAGTTTGGTGCTCATGACGACGTTAGCCAAGCGATGGGAAGTGGCTTTTCTGTCGTTGAAGTCGACACATGGCTAGAGGTCATACCACAAGTGAGTATAGTATAATCAGTTCCGAATTCTCCACCCACCGCACGTATCTAGATAATTGCACGCATCCAAACTCCGAGCGGGAACGTCAGGCGCAATATCAACAACTTGCTGACCGAAGTTGGCAAGCATCACCCTCAAGCGCTGATATATCCTCTCACTGTGGCCTCAAAATCTTCCAGTATTTCCCGAAAGAATGCCGCTCTCAGTATTATGGATAGAATGAGGGAACATTCCCCCATCATTGTTGAACAAGTGAGTATGTTCGTTTCTGGGGGTGTCCAGGTGTTCATGGCATATGATAGGCTCTTGTGGTGAGCCATGAACTCATTCGCGTGGCTATATTGTGGCACGAGTTGTGGCACGAAGGTCTTGAAGAAGCCTCGAGATTGTTCTTCAATGACAAGAATCCAGAAGGTATGATTGCTACTCTGGAGCCCCTGCATGAACTGTTGGAAGTCGTAAGTACCACGCAGATGCACCCCGAGGAGACCCATTGATTTTATTCAGGGTCCGACCACCGCCCGCGAGACGTCATTCGCTCAAGCGTTCGGTAGAGATTTGCATGAAGCTCGCGAAGCCTGCCGTCGTTATCGTGCGTATGGAGAAATGACAGAGTTGAATAAAGCTTGGGACATCTATTACGGAGTATGACACTCTCGAATGCGATTGTGATCTGACACTAACTTGGTCCAAAAACTAGGTGTTTAGGAAAGTGGAAAAACAGTTGCCCCAGCTCACCACTCTAGACTTGCAATACGTATCTCCTCAACTACTGAAGGCGCGAAACCTGGAACTAGCCATGCCTGGTACGTTCCCGTAAGCATTGATGGCAGCATGTTTTCGTATTAGGGATCCTGGACAGGTACCTACCAGAGCGGCAAATGCGTGATCAAGATTGCAAGCTTCGCTACCAAGTTGACAGTCATTGCCTCGAAGCAACGCCCGAGGCGTCTGTCACTCAAGGGCGACGATGGCAAGGATTATCTCTATGGTCTGAAAGGTAAGCTATCCATCAGCTGCTAGCCTCGCACACTCACACGCGAACCCAGGCCACGAAGATTTACGTCAAGACGAGCGTGTCATGCAACTCTTCAGCCTTGTTAACACCCTGCTTTCGGTGGACACCAACAGCTTCAAGAGACGCTTACATATCCAACGATATGCCGTAATACCGTTGGCGCCAAACGCTGGTCTGATGGGATGGGTCAAAGATAGTGACACCCTTCACGTGCTTGTTCGCGATTATCGTGATTCTCGAAAGGTCCTGCTCAACATTGAATACCGGTTGATGCTCCAGGTACGAGACATCGTATGTATGACAATACTTTCCAAGTTGACATTACATACTTCAGATGGCACCTGATTACGAAAACCTCACACTTCTTCAGAAAGTAGAAGTATTCGAATACGCTCTTGAAAACACCACAGGGCAAGATCTGTACCGAGTGTTATGGTTGAAGAGCCTCAATTCTGAGCATTGGCTAGAACGACGTGCGACTTATACGCGATCCCTTGCCGTCAACAGCATGGTTGGCCATATTCTAGGATTAGGAGATCGTCACCCTTCCAATCTCCTTCTCGAGAGAAGCACAGGAAAGGTTGTTCACATCGATTTTGGTGACTGTTTCGAGGTTGCCATGCATCGAGAAAAGTTTCCCGAAAGGATACCTTTCCGTCTTACAAGAATGCTGACGCATGCCATGGAGGTGGGCCTTGAACATGTTGTATCTCAATTTTCTGATGTTGGTCTCTAGATCAGTGGGATCGAGGGTAGCTTCCGGCATACATGCGAAATTACAATGTCCGTGCTTCGTGCCAACAAGGAGTCACTCATGGCGGTACTCGAGGCCTTTGTCTATGATCCACTTATCAATTGGCGACTGATGCAAGCTGTTGACGACACCAGAAGGCAGGAAGGTAGAGTAAACTGGATTGTCACAACAACATAGCGCCTTACAGTCACTCTCCCCCTAGATGTTGACACAGACCCAGGGAGGGCTGCTGACCTTGCAAGGGTTGCGGCATATCCCCAAGCCCCAACCCGAAGACTTCGTGCCGATGAAAACGACATTTTCAATGGTGCCTATCAGTCCGCCCACATTTTTTTGGCTGATCTTTACTGATTCGTTCCAGATGCAATCGGAGAACCAGGAGCAAGGCAAGAAGTCAGGAACGAGCGAGCTTTACTTGTATATAACCGCGTGCAACACAAGCTTACAGGTGCGTCACTGACAAACCACAATATATGCCAAATTAAACCCATGTGGCTTCACAGGGCGAGACTTCAACCCTGATGTTGTACTCACCGTTCCGGCCCAAGTGGATAAACTCATCCTCCAAGCTACCTCGTTGGAGAACCTTTGCCAGTGCTTCTCTGGATGGTAGGTTCTCGATCATTGCCAACTTGTTGACATTCACCTGATTCCTTCCTAGGTGCGCATTTTGGTAGCACACAGCGTCCTCTTGATTACCCATTGTACCCTCGCATAGTTCGCTAGAGTCGTCATACTGCAACCCTGTAAACATACACACCTGCGCACATGATCATATACTAGTACCGAACAGATGTATGGCCATGATGCGTCGAGTTTGGATAGTACACTTTTACTCTTTTGGGCAGACAATTCCAGGGACAAGCTGTGTTGCGGCAGCGCGCGCTGTCCATGTAAGGCTCCGTCGAGTATTCTACCTCTACCCTGTTTCATAACCACAACTACTGTGTCAAATCATCATGCCGCGAGGTATCCCAAACCCGAAGAAGGATGACTTCGGTATGCGCTACACGTCGATGCATGTACCTCTGGCGTATGTTGGGTACCTTCGGTACTGGTAAGATGGAACTGACGCGTGTCCTCAGGCTGAATCCCAAACACATGGGTACATCGTATCTCAAATCAGAGTCACAGACTCTCTGGGCTAGAAATGCCGCTCGAAAACAGAAAATGCCAGTCGAAGACATGCCTACGCCTCCTGACCAAAGGTATTTATCCATGCACAGCGTGGCACGCCAGCATTCTGTGATAAACTCTGAGCACGCAGCACAGACGTGGCTCGCAAGTCGTGGTCATTCATCCAGGTTCGAGATACCTCCGTATCGGCAAAGCTTCCGACGTCACGCCCATTGCTATTCCGAACGTTATTGCGAGGGAGCACAGGGGATCTATACCAGAGCCCGAATATATAGAGAATATTACGCGTCCACGGAAAGTACGCGACATACCTTCTGCAAATTCCAACAGAGACGAGTTTGAGGTCACACCGCCTTCTGACGATCCTGTAAGTAACGCTTATCCTGGATCTTTTTCAACGAACTCAAACCCCGTAGTTCGAAGTTAAACTAGCTTCGATCGTGGTTTCGCTTCGAGAAAGGATGCGATTCTACAAGCTTCGTGTCACACCAAATGCAACGAGCATCGCGTCAACGTTTAATGAACGATTCAAGCCAGAAATCATTCCTGAACAGAATGACCCTTTCTGGGTAGATTGGATCCATGAGCCTTTGGCTGGTTCCTATCTAGTTGGGGACAAAGTACGGTTCTTTCATTGCCACTTCCACATGTGCATAACCTCTCTTTCTCGATATAGGTCTTGCGGATATCGGACCCTCAGGCCTTGAATTACACTGTCCGATGGCCAATTCGTGGTCAGAATTTCAACAGCAGGGATTATCCTTCTGTTCAGATGATCCTGGACGACATTGAGACCATCATCAGCAATGTTCTTGAGGAGAAACTAGACATCAAGCGTCGTGACTTCAAAGTTGGTGGTTGATGGCTGTCGGAAACTGAGTGTTACCTCATGCTCTTTTACCATTTTTCCACAGAATTACTCTGTCATGCTGGTTATTCCGGATTTCTATGACCGAGTTTACGTCCGAGAATTTGTCAACATCCTCTTGGTGTCATTAGGATTCAAGCAAATTTGCGTACAACAGGTGAGTTGTGGTTCCTCAGCGGTCTGGATACCTTCCACATCCTTGATGCTAACTTGACCTTGTATTCTTCAGGAATCGCTTGCGGCAACATATGGGGCTGGGATAAGCAATGCGTGTGTCGTTGATATGGGAGCCGTCAAAACCAGTGTAACTTGTGTTGACGAGGGCATGGTGATTCCTGATTCAAGGTATATCCATCAGCTTTCCCAAGGATGGTTCTCATCGCAATTCAAGGATGTCATTAAACATGGGTGGCAATGACATAACTGAATTCCTGTATGTTCTGCTTGAGAGAATAAACTTCCCCTACCGAGACATCGATCTGGCCCGTTGGCATGACTGGTTAGTGATGGAAGATCTCAAGTCCCGTTTGTGCACATTGGCAGAGGTACGTACTTTGATTGATTTTATTGGACATTTAATAAAACGGATCGTGGCAGGGCGACGTGGCCTTGAATTTGTACGACTTTGTCGTACGACGATATGGCCGTCCCACGGAGAAGTATGGTCTCCGTGCCTACGATGAGATTATCCTCGCCGCTATGGTCAGTACGTGTGATCATTCCCCTTCACATGCTTACCCTCCAGCCTTAGTGTATATTCGAGCCCCGTGTGATCGAGTTTGACCGAAAGCGTGTGGGCGTTCGACCCATATCCAGTACCGACATCACGGAAGAGATCGTTGAGAATCAGGTTGATCATGTTGTAAGTCACGATGTGTGCGTCCCCTATACACCGGCCTTCATCGTAAGATTTAGACACAAGCAATGATTATCTCTACTCAACATTTGCTCCCCATTTCGCCGTCTGCTGCAGATGGGTCTGTTCCGAAAGTCTCATCCGCTGTTCCCTCGCAAGGAGGTCAGTTGTTCAACTACTCGCAAGCTTCAGTCAACTAATCGGACGACTACAGGGAGTCCAGCCAACCCCACTGAGAACGGTGCAAAAGTCGAACAACAAGAAGTCTCCCTCCCGTCCACCGCGGACCCGACGCCCCCGCCGACAGCAGCAGAGCCAACTGACGGTGATGCAGCGATGGTCATAGATGTTGAGCGGGAAGATAAAACGCCTCAGCCCAACCCTCCAGCCCAACCTGCACCGCAAATGCTACCTCAGCCTGGTCCCTCTTCTGGCAACTTCCCTGGCGGTCTGCCCATCGATGTTTGTTTAGAAGCGAGCAAGCTTCCTTTGGATATAGCCATTTTCAACAGCGCGCGAGCGTCCGGAGGTGACGAGAAAATACGCAAATATCTTCAAGCAGTTCTCGTTATCGGTGGAGGAGCGCAAATTCCTGGTATGGCCCACGCTCTTGAGAGCAGGTAGGGATTTTTTCTTCGAGGACGACGGAGCGCTGTCTGATCAATTGGTTGTGTCAAGGTTGCAAGCCATTGCCACTCCGCTGGTTCCCAACATGGAGAAGGTGCAAATTATACCACCGCCGAAAGATGTGGACCCCAAGGTGCTTGCATGGAAAGGAGCTGCTGTCCTTGGTAGAATGGACTCTGTTGCGGATCTGTGGCTGACTCTGGCTGATTGGGTATGTCTCATTTCTGATGTGTCTACATGAAACCTGAGGGGTTACGCCACAGGACGTGCTTGGAATGAGAGGATTAAAAGAGCGGTGTTTCTACCTTTAATAGGACCCGCGGGGATGTCAAAGGCTTTACATGCGGTCCATTTGCCATTCATCCAATTCTGTGATGGCTGGTGCTACGGATTTCGTACATTACGATAACAAGCAGGCGTTGGGAAATATTCTGGCGGTATGGCATGTGGTAGCAGACTGACCCACGCACTGCTCGAGCCCATGGAACAGCGCTATTCGGCTCATCAAATTTACGGAAAGCATCGCATCTGGCATAGTTTATGCTTTGATACCAAGTTTGTACTTCTTCGCGTTAGACCTCCAGCCGGTTCTTGATGTTAGCGAAATCCGTGGGTTTCAATGTGTTCCATTGCGCGGCGATGGACGTCATCTCAATTCTCCCCGCCCTGCCGGCGCGGGAAGGAATGGAAAGATACAGAAGTGCTGAATCAGCTTGAAAAATTCAGCTGCTGAACCCGAGGATGTCACGTACCTCTCCCGTTTAGACCATTCCTGTTTACTATGGCCGTCCTCAGTCCAGTCGGAAAGTATAGGGGCCAGGTTTGATGCACTGGTGAGCTCAAGAGAGATAATGTTAATTAAGCCCCGGATCGCGGTGTCAGCTGTTCGATTCGGGGTGAACGGAAAACAGGAAATGGATCTCGGTGTCCGCTCTGGCGTATGAGGCAGAGCACTTCTACACAGTGGGCAGTCGACAGCTTCGTGCCAACTCCCGCACTCTTTATGTAGGCGGGAGAAAAACCACTTCAAAATGCAAGTGGCACAAAACGTGTGACCACAGTTAGAGGGAATCAACGCATATGGGCAGGCCCTAAGGGACCATCAAAGTCCAGGAACTGACAATGGGATTTAAAACGTACATGATTTCGAAGCACCTGGGCGGCGTACGGATATACTTCAGTTACGATAGCGGGATTTGTGAGGGATGAAACACACATGGGGCAAGTAAAATATTCCTCCAGATGCTTTAGGGTTGATTGGGCAGCATTGATCTTGTGCTCCCTGACTTCGGCAGCCAGTTCTTGCTTGGCCTGAAGGGCCATATCCAACTGTTCCTCGAGTTCTTTCACCCTCGAGGATCCGTGGTTACGCACAGCAGTCTTGGTGGTGGGGCCCCGAGCGGATGACCCCCTGGATACCGCACTTTCGCAGGGCCCTACTTGTTGCGCTGTTCGATCGATCTGCCCGCACTCTCTGCGAGATTTTGCATTTCGGGACTCCCCTTCGATCAACACCGACGGCCTCTTGCGCTTCTTAATCCCTGGGCGTTCGTCTAGTTCGGTTGATCCAAGAAACAGTGCTATCGTTGATAAGGTTTAA
>Ga0307508_10002949_pt1 | contig 17593 bp, 19 predicted proteins | sample 9_EM_MG_FD_203089 | JGI IMG/M metagenome (GOLD analysis project Ga0307508, IMG submission 203089) | Populus trichocarpa ectomycorrhiza microbial communities from riparian zone in the Pacific Northwest, United States - 9_EM | ecosystem: Host-associated > Plants > Roots > Unclassified | place... | reverse complement strand
AAGCCGGTGCTGACTTTGTCCTTGACGCCGTCGAGAACCGAGGTCATCACCACCAGCGCGAAGACGCCGAGCATGAGCAGCGTCAGGGTGAGGAGCGAGCGCAGTTTGTGCGCCCACAGCTCGATCAGCCCGCCGGTGATCACTTCCCAAACCAGCGCGGCACGCACGCCGATCGTACGGCGGCGGACCGTGGCCGGGCCACCGGGATCGGTCAGGCTGGGTACGAAAGCGAGGACCTCACTCATAGCGCAGTGCCTCCATCGGCGACTGCCGGCTGGCCTTGACGGCGGGGTAGAGAGCGAACAGAAAACCGAAGACGAGCGCCATCAGCGTGGCCCACAGGAAGCTCAGGGGATTGAGCGACAGCGGCACGCCGATCGACGTGGTGATCACCCAGGCGAAGACGACGCCGACGAGGAAACCGATCAGGCTTCCCAGCGCCGTCAACAGCAGCGCCTCGGTCATGAACGATTTGAAGATCTCCGAGCCTGGCGCGCCGATCGCCATGCGGATGCCTACTTCGCGCACCCGCTCTTTGAGCGAGGCGAGCTGGATGTTCACGTTCACCATGCCGCCGCCGATCAGCGCGAGCACACCCGAAAGCATGAAGATGAGGTTGTAGACGTCGCCCTGGCTGAGCTGGCGCTCCAAACGCTTGTGCACGTCGTCGAGCCGGAAATCCTGTTGCAGGCGGTGGTTCGACGTGACGAGCGAGGTCAGCTCCTTGGAAAAATCGGCCATCGCTTTCAAATCAGGCATGCGGAACGTGATGCGGTCCAGGCGGTGGTACTGATCACCATTCATGCGTTCCGACACCAGGAGTGAGGGCGCGGCGACGATGCGGTTGCGCCAGGCGAAAATGTTTTTCTGGCCCTTGCGGAAGCGGAAGGTCCGTTCACTGAAGACACCGATCACCGTCACTCGCGTGTCGCCGAGGCGCAGCGGCCGGCCGACGATCTCGCCGGTGGGAAAGAAGACGCGCGCCGCTTCGGAGCCGAGGATCACGACAGGTGCGCCGCTCACGAAATCGTGGGCGGAAAAGTCGCGGCCCTGTTCGACCTCGTAGCCGTTCATCGCCACGTAATCGGCGCCGATGCCGCTCACGTCGCGCTCCTGGTCGGCGGCCTCCGAGCGCACCCGCGCCCGCGCTTCCTTGAGGACGCTGGTGGCGTTGACCCCTTTGGCCGTCGGCATGGCGCCGCCCCCGGAAGCGTCGTCCTGACGCAGGCCGAGGTTGGCGGACTGGAGCGCGCTGAGCGCTCCGTCGTACACGGTGTCGGTGGGCAGCACGTTCAGCTTGTCGATGCCGCCGATGCGGCTGAACAGCTTTTCGGCCTGCTGCCGCTGGCTGTCGGAGATGGCGAAGCCGCCGAGCACGGAAGCGACGCCGAGCATCACGCCCAGGGCCTGGAGGAGCGAGCGCCCGGGGTTTTCTTTCAGCTCGATCCACGCCTCGTGCAGTCGTTCACGAAATGCGCCGGTGGATTTCATGGCTGGACCTCACGCCGCCACCGCGCGCCGTTGCTGCGCGTAAATCGAGCCGTCGCGCAATTCGATCTGGCGCCCGGCGAGTGCCGCGATGTTCGCATCGTGGGTCACCAGCAGCACGGTGTTGCCCTGTACGTGCAGCTCGCGGAACAGGGCCAGCACCTCCTGCCCGGTCTGCGAGTCGAGCGCGCCGGTGGGCTCGTCGGCGAGGAGCAGAGCCGGCCGGTTGGCGAGCGCGCGGGCGATCGCCACCCGCTGCCGCTGGCCGCCGGAGAGGGCGCCGGGCAGGACGTTCGCCTTGTCCGGAATGCCCACCTTGGCGAGCAGGTCGAGCGCGCGCTGCCGCCGCTCTTTGCGCGGCACGCCGGCATAGAGCATCGGTAATTCGACGTTGCGCACGATGGTCGCCTTGGGCAGCAGGTTGTACTGCTGGAAGACGAATCCGATCTTCTCATTGCGGATCGCCGCGAGCTCCGAGCCGCTCAGGTTTTCGACCTGCGTGCCGCCGAGCGCGTAGCTGCCGCCGGTGGGCAGATCGAGACAGCCGAGGATCGCCATCAGCGTGCTCTTGCCGGATCCGGACGGACCGATCAGAGCCACGTATTCGCCGCGCTCGATATCGAGATCGATGCCGCGCAGGGCGTGCACCGCGTTGCCGTTGCTGCCATAGGTCTTGGTCAGGCCTCGAGTTTCAATGATTCGCATAGCGTCTCCCGGTTGATCTCCAGCAAAGAATCAGTTGTTCTCGTCGTCCTTCTCGACCTTCTTGCGCGTCACGTCTTCGAGCGCCACCTGATCGCCCACGCCGAGCCCGGCGACGATCTCCGCCCGCTCCAGCGTTGCGATGCCGGCGGTCACCGTCACGGCCTCGAAATAATCTTTCCAGTTCTCCGACATCCAGACGAATTTGCTGCGCCCGTCCAGGGCGTCGCGCGCCTTTTCGATCTCTTTTTTCGTCAGGTTCGGCTTCAGGCGGTAGACCACCGTCTGGCCCTCGCGCCGCTGCAACGCTTCGAGGGGGATCGACAACGCGTTGCCGCGCCGCTCGCCGAGGATCTCGACGTTGGCGCTCATGCCGGTGCGGAACGCCTCATCCAGCTTGTCGAGCGCCACCTCGATCTCGAAGACCTTGATCTTGTCCACCACCTTGGCGGCGGGAGCGACGAAACGCACCTTGCCGTTGAAGGTCTTCTGCGGGTAGGCGTCCAGGGTGATGCGCACCGGCTGGCTGACGCGCACCTTGGCGATGTCCACCTCGTTCAAGTTGACGCGGATGATCAGCGACTTGAGATCGGCGACGGTGAACATCACGGTGCCGTCGTTGTAGGAGGAGACACCGGAGGTCACGGTCTGCCCCAGCTCGATGCCTTTCTTGATGACGACGCCCGACATCGGCGACGTCACCCGCGCCCGCTGGCTGCCGACGGCGCCGGAGATGGGAATGCCGTGGTCCTCGACGATCTGGTAGCGCGACTTCGCGTTGGCCAGCGTGTCGGCCGCGATGTCGCGGGTGGTCTGGAAGTTGCGCAACGCCTGGCTGCCGATCAGGCCGTTGTCGAACAGCGCCTGCTGGGCCGCGAGCTCGCGGTCGGCGTCGCGCAGCCGCAGCTCGGCCTGGCTGACGCCGGATTTGACGTCGGAGAGCGACTGCGCCTGGTTGACGTCCGGCTCCACCTCGGCCAGCACGTCCCCGCTCTTGATCTGGTCGCCCTCGCGGACGCGGAGGCCGAGCACCCGCCCGGAGACCGCTGACTTGACGTCCACCTTGACCACGGGGTCGACGATCCCCACCTCGCGCACGCTCACCTGCAGATCCTCGGCCTGCACCTTGCCGAGGCGGAACGGCGACGCTTCGTCCTTGTTCTTGGATCCGGTGGGGGCCCCCCCCCCCCACGAGACTGCCGGCGACGACGACAAGCAGCGCGCCACCGGCTATCAGCCATTTCTTGGTCTTGCTCATGAGTGCCCTCTTTTGGGGACACCGGGAAGTCCCGGAAGCCTGTGATGGGCCGGTGTCTAGAGTCCTTACGTCGGACGAAGGGGAAAGGTTACAGGGGTGGCCAAGACAGCCGGGCTCCTGTAAGCTGAAAGCCGTCACCCCGGAGGTCAGGAATGGACAGTAAGCCGTTGAAGGCTCTGATGATCATTGTCGGCGTGCTGGTCGGCCTCCTGGGCGTCCGGTACGTGGTGAACCGGTTCCGTCAGGAGCCGGAAGTGTCCGCGGAGGTTTTGACCAAGCCGTGGAGCGTGCAGTCGATCGGTGGCGGCGAGCTTCGCTTCGAAGCGCCATGGCTCCTCAACCCGAGCCCCGTGGACCTCCCGCCGGAAATCGGGAAGAACGTCGAGAGCACAGCCGCCCTGTCCCTCGAGAAGGACGGCCTCAACGTCATGGCCATCCGGATCAAGATACGGCAGGGCCTCGCGCTGAACCTGGCCGGCGCGGCGGACGGAACGACAGCCAATCTGCGCACTGTCCCGGGGACTATTTCCGTGGACTCCTCCAAGCAGGCCACGACACTGTCCGGCACCCCGGCCTACGACGTCAAGGCGACGATCCGCCAGCAACGGAAAGAGCCCATGGCGCTCCGCGGCCTCGTCGTCATCCACGGGCAGTCGATCTATCAGGTGCTCATCCTCTATCGGCTCGATCAAGCCCGGGGAGAGGAAGTCTGGAAGAAGATGCGGAGCAGCCTGGAGCTGCGGTTCTAGGGCGGAGAGCGATATCCTTCCTGGGAATCTTCACGGAGGGCCGCTCAATGAGACTCCAGGACCTGGCCAATATCTCCATCATCATGCAAGGGGTCTTCATCCCGTTTTCCCTACTCTTCGTCCTGCTTCAACTCTACAAACAGACCCAATTGACCCGGGCGGCGAATGCGCAGGCGCTGGTCCAGATCTCGTCTCCGTTCCACCTCCTGATGATCCAGGATCCCAAGACCGTGGAGCTGTGGCTGCATGGCGCCAAGACGTTCGACACGATGGGCGAGGTGGAGAAGGCGCAGTACATGGGGCTGGTCACCTGGTGGCTCCTCTTGCACGAGAACATCTTCCACCAGGGACAGATGAAGCTCATCGAGCAAAAGATGTACGAGTCCTGGCAGCGGGATCTCGAATACTTGGTGCGCCATCACCGTCTGGAGAACCGCTGGAAGAGCCTGAGATCCTACTACCATGACGACTTTGCCTGTCATGTCGACGACATGATCGCGAAGCGGGTCTCTCTCTAGACCGGCCGCCCGGTCTTCCAAACGAGCCGGGGGAAGCCGCTGGCGGCTCCGGGTTGAGATTGGTATAAACAAGGTTCATACTTTGCAGGAGCAAGGAGGCTGCCATGCCCATCGTCAAGACCGCGATCTCGCTTCCCGAGCCCCTGTTCGAGAGAGCTGACGCCTTCGCACGTCAGCAGCAGATCTCGCGAAGCCAGTTGTTCGCTCGTGCTGTCGAGGAGTTCCTTCGGCGTCACGAGAGCCAGACTCTGCTGGAGTCCCTCAACCGTGTCTATGAGAGCTACTCGCCGACGCCGGAAGAGAAGGAGGTCCGTCGCCTCCTGAAGCAGAAGCAGCAGGAGAGGATGAAAGGCGAATGGTGATCCGCCAGGGTGACGTCTACTGGACTGACCTGGGAAGGCCTTCCGGATCTGGGCCCGGATTTCTGCATCCCTACGTCGTGGTACAGAATGACGTCTTCAACCGAAGCCATATCAACACCGTTGTCGTGTGTGGTCTGAGCTCGACTCTGCACCTGGCTGACGCTCCGGGGAACGTGCTGCTGGAGGTCGGGGAGGCGAATCTGCCGAAGCGCAGCGTGGTGAATGTGTCCCAGGTTTATACGCTCGATAAGGAGGATCTGATCGAGAAGATCGGAACCCTCACTCCTGATCGAATCCAGGAGATCCTGGATGGGCTCTACCTTCTCCTGGAACCCCGGGATCTGCTGGAATCTCACGAGATTTAGCGTTCAGACCAACGGGACTCCGGCGAGCAGCGCGGTGGAGCTGTGGCTTCCAGGGGGCCAAGACGTTCGACACGATGGACGAGGTGAAGAAGGCGCAGCACATGGGCCCCTGGGCGGCTAGCCTCGAGCTGAGGGTGGCGAAGCCGGTCAAGTCTCCTGGTAGGCACGCCAATCAAAGACGTTGACCAGCCCGGTCCTTCTCAATGCTTGCCTTGAACTCTTGCCAGAGCTCCTCCTCCGCAGCCGTCGCAGACTCGGCCATGCGAGCGCGAATCTTAGCCGCAAGGGCTTTCCTCTGGGCCATCAATCCCTCAGATACCGTGTCTTCCGTTTTCATGACTGCCCTCAGCGAGGTTTCCCTACCTCACGCTGCAAATTATCCAACCGCCTCAACGCCTCGGTGTGAAGCCGGTCGATCTTTTCGTGGAGTTGGGCCACTTCGAGCTCGGCTTTGAGGTTGACCTCGTATTCGATGTCGCCTCGGATGCGGTCTTTTTCGGCCTGGCGGCTTTGGCTCAGGAGGACGAAGACCGAGAGGATGATCGCCTCCAGCGAGACGACCATGGTGAGCAGGCCGAAGGGGAAGGGATCGAACAGCGGCGGCTTCCAGCTCGGCAGCCAGCGGACGTTGAGGAGGATCCAGACCGCGAAGAAGACGATGTGCAGGTTGAGGAAGGTGAGGCTGCCGGAGAAGGCGGCGATCCAGTCGGCGACTTTCTCGACCTGGGAGCGGCGGTCTTCGACTTCGGTGTTGACGTTGCGCGAGGCGGTATGGCGCAGCAGATCCACCGTGCGGCGCAGCCGGTTGCCCATGGCCTGGATGATGTCGAGGCCGGCCTGGGGGTGGACGCGGAAGAGCTTGTCCAGGTCTTCGCGGTCTACCGCCAGCGCGTCGAGGTCCTCGGTAGCGAGGACGGAGGCGGTGCGCCCGCCTCCGTCGAGGAAGGAGATCTCACCGAAGACTTCACCGGGACCGGGGCTTTCGAGCACGATGCGCTCGCCGGTGTCATCGTTGAAGAAAACCTCGGCGCGGCCCGAGCGGATGACGTACATGGTGCCGCCTGGATCGTTCACCTCGAAGACCATCTGGCCGGCGGGGACGCTGACCTCGTCGATCTGCTTGGCGAGCAACTCGCGCTCGTCGTCGTCGAGGTACTTGAAGAATGGGACTCCGGCGAGCAGCGCGGCATCCGTCGGCATAAGGTGGACCTCCCGGTGAGTTGCGGCGCGACTCTAGCGCGACTGTGGGCGGGAGAGGAAGTAGCCGGTGACGTCCAGATAGATCCGCACGTCACCGCCGTCCGCGACGGTGGCCGCCAAGGCCAGCCCGGCATCGGCGGACAACGGCAGGATCTGGAACCGCGAGGTGATGGTGTTGCCGCCGCGGAAGCTGAGAGTCGAGACGGAGGGCCGTGGCTGGCCGGCCGGAAAGACGGTGATCCATCCGTCGCTCGGCGGCAGGACGGCCTGCACGTTCACCGCCACGGCGCGGGCAGCGCGCGGAATGCCGCAAGCCGCGCTGGTAATGCCGGAGACATTGATGCGCTGTGGCGGCGCGCCGGAGACCAGCGGCTCACTCCACAGGGTGTCGAGCAGGCGGCAGGGGCGGATGGAATAGAAGTCGAGGCCGGGCTGGCTCTCCAGCCGGGCGTCCGGGCTCAGCGGAGGTGGCGGATCCGGCCGGAGCGCGGGAATGCCGGGCGGGATCACGGTGGCGATCGGAACCGGACCGGCGTAGACCTTGCGATAGAGCGTTGGGATGCCGAAGCGCCGCCGCTCGCGCTCGATCTCGCTGTCCGGTCCGAGGCCGGCGAAGCGGGCGCGGGTCCAATCCGCCGGGGTCCACAGGCTCCGGGTCGGTGCGCTGCGGTAGGTGATCCCCCAGATTTTGTGCTGGTCTCCGCGTTCGTCGAGCCGTAGGTTGGCGTGGAAGACCGCCGGCCAGACGCGCCAGAAGTTGCCGATCACATGCGTGGCGCCGCTTGCCAGGACCGCCGGCGAGCACAGTCCGAGGCCGGTGTCGAGCGCCGTTCGCGCTCGCGCCGGAGAGGGCGGACCGAAGCGGAACAACGTCAGGGGGATCAGCGCCGCGAGAACCAGCGCGTTGGCGGTGCGTTGCCACGAGACGGGCGCCCTCTCGAGGATCAGACAGAAAAAGAGCGCCGGTCCGGCGACGGTCAGCGCGGTCAGGCCGGAGGTCAGATAGCGGACGTCGAAGAGCTGGCGGTGGATCCAGCCGCTCGTGCCGAGGACGGCGAGCTCGCCGAGCGCGGCGGCGGTGAGGGCGAGCCCGGCGGCGAAAGGCGCCCTCACCCCCGGCCCCTCTCCCGTCTCCCGCCCCGGCCCCCGCCGGGAGAGGGGAGACAAGCGAGACACCACGCTGAGCGTGGCCGCGACGGCCAGGAGGAGCAGGAGCGTCACCATCCAGCCGGGCGACAGATAGTGGACAGTCTCCTCCGCGAGCCGGCGCCAGCCCAAGGGCCAGTCTTTGATTGGAGCGGTTCCGAGATCGGTGCCGCCATAGGCATGGCGGGCGTAGAGCGCTGAAGCAGCCAGGCTGGCCTCGAGGCAGGCTCCCAGGAGGACAAAAAGGTAGTTCCGCCGCCAGGCTCTTGCTTGTCTCCCCTCTCCCGGAGGGGGCTGGGGTGGGAGATGGGAGAGGGGCCGGGGGTGAGGGCGCCTTAAGGCCACGAGCGGTGCCAGCCAGAACAGCGTTCCGGGAGAGATCCAGAATGCCAGAGCGACCAAGATCGATCCTCCAATTCTCCGTCTCCATCCTTCTCCTTCGAGCAGGAGCACGCCGCCCAGGGCCAGCGCCATCGCCTGAAAGTACGGCTGCTCATGAAGATAGGTCAGGTGCGGCACGCTGCGCACGGCGAGGACGAGGGCGAGCGCGGTGCCGCCGACCGCCGGCCAGTAGCGGCGCGGCACGGTGACGCGGGCGAGGAGGAAGAAGGACAGCACCAGGGCAAGAAGCCGCAGCCAGACCTGGACGAGCAGATTGTGGAACGGATGGCGGAACGGCAGCGCGAGGAGCGGCAGCAGCATGCCGAAGCGGTTCTGCTCCCAGAAGAACGGCGTCCAGCGGTCCAGGCTGACCAGGACCGGAATGAGCGAGTCGCTGTTGTGGTAGCGGTGGAGCGGCGACAGGTCCATCCAGCCGGCCAGGAGCGCGGCGAGGACGGTGACGGCGGCGAGCCAGGCGATGCCTTCGCGGCCGAGCGGGGTGGACGAGTTGTCGCTCTTCACGGCGGCCCGAGATCGTAGCGCATTGGGATAGGATGGCGACCAGGAAAAATCCATGAATCCCGACGTGGCCCAGGCGGTCCCCGAGCTGGCGGAGAGCGGCGTTGTGCCGCGCGAGATCGCGCCGTTGCTGCTGCGCGTGGCGCGCGGCGAGCTGCTGTCGGTCCATGCCGAGCTGCGGTTCCTGCTCTACCTCGGCGTCCTGCTGATCACCGGTGGCGTCGGTGTGCTGGTGCGGCAGAACCTGGACCGGATCGGACCGGTGGTGATCGCCGTTGCGCTCGGTCTCGCGGCGCTGGCGGCGCTCGCCTGGGTGGTGCGGGTGGCGCCGCCGTTTTCCTGGCACGCGGTGCCGTCGCCGAACCTGGCGTTCGACTATGTCCTCCTCCTGGGCGTTCTCCTCGCCGCCGCGGACCTCGCTTATATAGAGGTCAAGCTCACGCCGCTGGGGTCGGAGTGGCCCTGGCACCTGCTGCTCGTCGCGCTGTTGACCGGCCTCGCCGCGTTCCGCTTCGACTCGCGAGTCGTCTTCTCGCTGGCCCTCTCGACCTTCGCGGCCTGGCGCGGTGTCTCCGCCGGCCGCCTCGGTTCGACCCTCTGGGCGGAGCCGGAGGCGGTGCGCTGGAACGCCATCGTCTGCGGCGCGCTGTTCGCTGTCCTCGGCATCGTTCTCCTCTCCACCCGGCGCAAGGCGCACTTCGAGACGCTGGCCGTCCACCTGGGCTGGCTGTTGATCCTCGGCGGCCTCGGGTCGGGCCTGACGGAGAGCGGGGGGACCGGGCTCGCCTGGTCCGCCTTGCTGCTGGTGGTGGGAGCGGCGCTCGCCGCCGGCGCCTACCGGTTCCGCCGCTTTCCGCTGTTCGCCTTCGGCGTCCTCGCCGCGTACGTCGCGTTGAGCCGGCTGGTGATCGAGGCGATCGCTGAGACCGCTGCCGCGGCCCTCGGCTGCTTCTGGTTCTCGATCACCTCGATCCTCGTGATCATCGGCCTGGTTGTCGCCCAGCGCCGCTTGAAGGAGCCGCTGTGATATCGGATCTCGCCGGGGATCTCGCCCGCGCCGACCGCGCCGAGGCGGTGCGCAACGCCGCCCGCGGGTGGCGGGGGGCCCGCGTGATCGACGAGGCGGAGCTCACCGCCATCCGGGCGCGCTATCCGGACGACCGGTCGCGCATGGGGCCGGTCTTCCGGGTGCTTCTCTTCCTCTTCACCCTGGTCGCTGGAAACTCTCTCTTCGGTTTCATCGGCGTGCTCAGCGGCATCGGCGGCAGGGAACGTGGCGATGTCCTGGCGGTCCTGGCGCTGCTCGCGGGCCTGGCGCTGGCGTTCGTCACGGACGTTCAAATTGGCAGCCTACGCCGGCGGCAAGGAGGAATCGAGGCGGCCACTTCTCTGATGGCGATCGGCTACGTGCTCGGCGCCGTGGGGTGGTGGATTTTCGACCACAATCATTCTTCCACCGCGGCAGTGCCGATCCTCTGCCTGCTCGGAGCCCTCCTCTGCGCCGCCGCGGCGTGGCGTTGGGGCTATCCGCTCTATGCCGGAGCCGCCGCAGCCGCTCTGCTGGTGGTGCTCGCCCATCTGCCCCTGGGACGGCTGTGGTGGATCGTCCTGCCGTTGGCCGCGGCGCCGCTGCTTCTCCGGCTTTCCGTCTCGCCCCGTCTGCCACCGGCGCACCGGGCCTCGTGCACGGTCATCCTCGCGGTGGCTCTTGCCGGCCTCTACGCCGCGGTGCACCTCGGCTCCTGGGAAGCGCAGGCGATCGAAGACCTCGGCCAGCGGCATCAACCGTCGCCGCCGGGTGGAGATCTCCTGTGGTGGCTGGCGCTGGTGGCGACGGCGCTCCTGCCGGTCATTCTTCTGGCGCTCGGCCTCCGCGGGCGCCGCTATCCGCTCCTCCTCCTCGGTGCCGGAACGGCCGTCGCGTCCCTGGTCACGCTGCGCTGGTACGTCCATCTCGCGCCGCTCTGGGTCGTCCTCGTCGCCTCCGGCGCTGTGCTGATGGCGGTGGTTTTCGCTCTGCGGCGCTATCTGGAATCAGGGCCGGACGAAGAGCGCCACGGCTTCACCGCGGCGCCGCTCTTCCAGGATCCTGCCCGCCTGCGGCTGCTCGAAGCCGGCGCCGCGGTCCTCACCCTGGGGCCGGAGGCGCGGACGATTCACGAGGAGCCGAAATTCGAGGGCGGCGGCGGTCAGTTCGGCGGCGGCGGGGCGAGTGGTCAGTTTTGAGAATGGGTGATCTGCAACTCCGGACATGAATTTGCGTAGACTAGGGAGATGATTCATCCGAGGCTCCTCAACACAGTCGTCGCCGTCGCGCTCCTCACTGCCTGCCCTCTTTCCGCTGCTGTCGACCGCTGGACGCCTCTCGGTCCGGACGGCGGAGCGGTCACCTCTCTCTCCGTGGCCTCCGGGGTTCCCGGGCTGGTCTACGCCGGAACGCTGTCGGCCGGGGTGTTCAAGTCGCGGGACGGCGGAGCAACCTGGCAGCCAGCTTTGACAGGGTTGCCGGTGGGGGTCCCCATTCTGTCCGTAGCGGTGGGTGGACGGGATGGCCGGACGCTCTACGCGGCGACGGAGTCGGAGCTCTTCGCGTCGGTGGACGGCGGCGGGCTGTGGACGAAGAGGCTCCTGCCCTTCCAGGCGCCGGCGGTGGTGGCCGGCCTCATGGCTTCGCCGGCCGATTCCCGAACCGTATTCCTCTCCTTCAACCGCGACGGCTTCTACGGCGGTGGCCTGCTCAAGAGCACAGACGGAGGGAGGACCTGGAAACAGCTCGACACCGGTCTGGGAAACCCCAACAGCCCGGCGAGCGTTCTGGCGATGGCCATCGCGCCGTCGGCTCCGGAAACGATCTATGCCTCCGGCCACTTCGACGGCTTCCAGGTCGCGCGGAGCACCGACGGTGGCTCCCACTGGTCGCCGGCGAGACCGCTCGGCGCTCCAATCTCCCATGAAATCCGGCTCGCGGTCGATCCGCACGATCCGGGGACGGTCTACGCGGCCTGGGACCACAAGGTGGAAAAGAGCACGGACGGCGGCGGCACGTGGTTGCGGCTGGCCGATGTCCCCGACTCCGCTCCGGAAGGCCGGATCGAGAACGTCGCCGCGCTGGCCGTCGATCCCGCGGCGCCGGCAACCATCTATTTAGCCTTCAACCGTTCCATCGATGTCTACCGCGGCTGGTATGGCGGCGGTCTCCTCCGCTTCGCCGGCCGGATCGTCCGCACCACGGACGGCGGCGAGAGCTGGTCGCGGCCGGTCGAGACCGACGTCATCGCCGCGTTGAGCATCGACGGCGTGCGGACGAGCCGGGTCTACGCCGGGGTGAGCCGGATCGGCATTCTGCGCAGCGACGACCACGGAGCCCAGTGGAGCAAAGCGAACCATGGGTTGACAGCCGCCCCCGTCTGCTCGGTGACACCCGATCCCTTTGCGCGCGGCATTCTCTATCTCTCCGCCGGAGTCTGCGGCGGGCCGCGGGTGCCCCTGGCCTCCAACGACGATCTGGGCTTCCTCAAGAGGAACGCGGCCAAGGCGTCGGGCTGGACGAACCTCAATCAGGGCGCCCGCGATCCGTCCCGCGTGCTGGAGGCCTACGGCATCGTGACCGATCCCCGCACGCCAGGCACGCTCTACGCGGCGACCGGCCAGGGGCTGTTCAAAAGCGTGAACAGCGGAGGCCGGTGGACCTTGCAGACGGGGCTCGGGCCGCTTCTCGACGCGGTGTATCGCGTTGCGGTCGATCCGTCCGATCCGGAGACTCTCTATGTGCTTGGCTACAAGCTCGGCTATCCCATCTGCGGCGGTTTTTGCCCGCTGTTGCCGGTCTACGACGCGGCGAAGAGCACGGACGGCGGGCTCACCTGGCAGAAGATGGCGCAGAGCCTGCCTCTCGGCTTTGATGCGGAAAACTTCATGGGCTTCGAGCTCGTGGTCGATCCCACCGATCCGCGCGTCCTCTATCTGGGTCACGCCTCATCCGCTCTGTTCAAGAGCATCGACCGCGGCGCCACCTGGAAAGCCCTCGGCGGAGCCGGAAACATATCGCGCCTGGTGATCGATCCCTCCGCGCCGCAAACCCTCTATGCCATCGCTCACTTTCCCTCAACTGCCGTCGAAACCGTCGAGAAGAGCGCGGACGGCGGCCTCACCTGGACCCTGGCGGCACGCGGCCTTCCGGCGGGAATCGAATTGCGCGACCTCGCGCTCGATGAAGGCCGTCCGCTCACTCTCTACCTGGCGACCGCCCGCGGCGTCTTTGTCACCGACGACGGAGGTGACCACTGGACGCCGTTGATGAAAGGGCTGACGAAAAGAAACATCTGGACGATCCGTATCGATCCCTTCGATCCGGCTACGATCTACGCCGGCACGGAAGCCGATGGTGGATTGTTCGTTTTGACGCGGTCGGACCGGTAGACGCGGATCATCCGGGAGGCATCCCGCTCGCCGCGTTGTCGCGCAACCTTTCGAGCCAAACCTGGTGGTACTCCGACATTTTTGTGGGGTGAGCGATTTTGTTGAGGCGCGTCAGCAAGCCGTGCTGCGTCTCCTCGGTCAGCATGTGGCAGCCGCCCTGCGGCGTCGGGCGGATCAGCCAGGCGTGATAGACATGGATACCCCAGGCGTGGCCATTCCATGCAATGCGCCCCTCTTCGGGATTGAATTCGCAGACGGCCGACGTGATGGTCGCGCCGAACGTCCACCAACGGAAACGGGTGCCGGGCGCCAGGTCCGGCGGCGGGCTGTCGAGAAAGCAGACATTCTTCGAGTTCACGTACCAGCTCGGCCAGAGAGCGGCACGGATCAGCCAGGCCCAGACGCGGTCAATCGGGACCGTTGCGGCCAGCTCGTTGCGCACATGAATCGGGCATCGCGACGGCTCGAACTCCGCCGGCCAGCGGATTGATTCTGAGGATTCGTTCACGTTGATTCCTTTCAGTGTCTCGTCCGCCATGCGATGATCTCCATGTGCCGGACCATCCTAAGCGATCCCGCAAGGCTTTTGGCGCCGTGGGCTGCCTGCTCCTTCTCCTCGGCGCCTATGCCTTCGTGCACTTCAACCTGCTCTGCCTCGCCGTGCCCTGCGACCGTGTCGTGGTCGTCAAGGTCGGCGTGACAGGTCCGGCGCATCCGACTGCTGCCAAGTGTGGTCTTCAGCTCTTCTCTGAAGACGGACCGATCGGGAAAGTTCCCCGCAAGACATCTGACATCGAGAACGGCACGGCCAGCTTCACGGTCGGCCCATGGGCTACACGCTATCGTGCCCGTGTCTCCTGCAAAGGGTTCAAGCCGTCTTCTCTCGTTGTGCTCGACGTGCCCGAAGGCAAAGAGACGCCCGACCTGGGAACGGTCCGCTTGGAGCCGGAGAGATCCGGGAACTGAAATCTTCCGCTCGCCTTCTAATCCTCCAGGAGGTGGCGCGATGAACGTAGCGGTCAGCAAAGCGGCGGTTCGCAGTGAGATCAATGTCACACCTTTGGTGGACGTCTGCCTGGTGCTCCTGATCATTTTCATGGTGATCACGCCGATTTTGCGCCGGGACAGCCCGGTGGCCCTGCCGGAGACGCAGAACCCGGGAAAGGTCAAGGAGCAGAGCCGGCAGATCACGGTGGCGATGCGCGAGGATGGAACGGTGCTCGTCGCGCAGACGCCGGTGCCGCAAGCCGAGCTGGCCGGCTTGCTGCGCCATCTCCAGGAAGCGGATCCCGAGCGTCCGGTGGTTGTCGAAGGCGACCGGCGGCTTCACTATGAAGAGGTTGCGCGGCTTCTCGCCACGATCGAGGACGCCGGATTTCACCACGTCGGCCTCATCACACACACGAAGTCCTGAGGATCGGGCCGGCCCTGCGCCGGCCCGTCCGGTTTCCTTCCTCCCGCTCCGCGTGTCTGAACAGGTACCATGGAGACGACGAGAGCAGCGGCCTGGACCCACGGATGGGGAGGTGAGTTGCACGATCGAGCAGATGGTGGAGAGGAGGGGCGGCTTCTCGCCGCCCTGTCGGCAGGCGACCGCGAGGCGGCCGAGCGGCTGGTCGAGCGGACCTACCGCACCGTCTTCGGCCTCCTGCGCCGGCTCTCCGGCGACGCCGATCTGGCGGCCGACCTGACCCAGGAGACCTATCGCAAGGCGTGGGTCGCCCTGGGCAGCTTCGACCGCCGGGCGCAGTTCTCCACCTGGCTCTGCCGCATCGCCTACAACACCTTCTTGAATCATCTCCGCCGGCCTCGCCTGCTGGTCCCCCTGGAAGAGAAGCACGAGACGACGATCGCCGCCCAGGGTCCCACGGCCGATGAATCGCTCGGCCTGGCGATGGCGGGGGGCCGCCTGCGCCGCGCGGTGCTGGCTCTGCCCGACGACCTGCGATTCACCGTGACCGCTCTCTTCTGGGGCGACCTGCCGGTGCGCGAGATCGCTCTCCACGAAGGTGTCACCACCGTCGCCATCCGCAAACGGCTCAAGCGGGCGCTCGCCGCGCTCGCCCTCGCGCTCGAGGAGGACCCACAATGACATCCTGGAAAACGAGCGAGATCGCCCGCCGTCTGGCCGAGCGCGACGACGTCGAGCCGCCGGAAGGCTTGCTGGAGAAGATCAAGAGCGACATCCCGGCGGAGCTGCCCATGGTGCCCACGTTGCCGACGCTGCCGCGAGTGCCCGAGATCGGCCCGCGGCCCACGCCGCCGAAGCGCCGGGTCTGGCTGATGGCCGCCTCGCTGGCGGCGGCGGTCTGTGGCGGAGCCCTCGGCCTCTGGATGATGCAGAACGCGGAGATCAAGAAACAGGCGATGGAGGAGACCGCGCCGCGGCAGGTGCCCGCGTCGGTTCCAACGCCGGCTCCGCCTCCGCCTGCTGTTTCGCGGGAAGCTCCGCGGAGAAACACCGCGGGTGCGTCGGCCCCTGCAGCTCCGGTGATGGCATCTCCCGAGGTAGCCCCGACACCCGCCGCCAAGGAAAAGGCGGCGGCCGACCTGAAGGCTCTCGGTTATGTCCGCGGGGAGGGCGGCGTGCGTGCCGCTCCCAAGCCGGTCCCGCCGGCGGCGGCTCCCCCTCCGCCGCCGGCCCAGGCGGCTGCACCACGGGACGAGCCGGTTTCGGTGCAGGCCGAGAGCCGGGCCGCCTCTGCTCCCAAGCCGGCTGAAGCCCCGGCCGGAGTTATCGGCGGGGTCGCGGGAGGAGCTCCGGTCGGAGAAAAAGACGAGCGGCGGGCTGACAAAGACCAGGAAGAGATGAAGAAGGGTCGGGCTCCCCAGGACGCCCAGAGCGCTCTTCAGAAGACGCCGGCCGCCAAGACGGATCGCATCAATGCCGGCGGCAACGAGGCTGAGAAGCAGACTCGGCAGCTCTCCGCCGGCGCCGCTGCACAGCCCAAGCGTGAGGTATCCGGCGACGCCATGGTGGGTCAATCGCGCCAGTCTCTCGCGGACGGCCGTCTGCCCTCTCCCGAAACGGTGCGCGTCGAGGATTTCGTCAACGCCTACTCGTCCACCGGCGGACGGGGCTTTCTTGCCCGGAGCGGGCCGGCGGTCCAGGCGGACGGCGTGCCCAACCCCTTCGCCGCGGAGGAAGACGGCCGCCTCCTGCGGGTGACCGTCCCTGCCACCCACGATGCCACGGTGCGGATCGACTTCAATCCCGCGGTCGTGGCGAGCTGGCGCCGTCTCGGATCGGACCGTTCGCAGATCACCGCGACGACCCGCGGCGACAGCATGCCCGCCGGCTCCGGCATCACGGTGCTCTACGCGGTGACACTGAAGCCGGAGACGCGGCCGAGCCAGTCGATCCTGACCCTCCATCTCGGCCAGACGACGCGGGATCTGCACATCGGGAATCTCACGCCCTCCTGGGAGAAGGCCGCGCCGGATCTGCGGCTCGTCTCCCTGGCGGCGGAGCTCGCCGAAGTCCTCCGCGGCTCACCGTGGGCACAAAATACCGACCTGGACGACCTCGTCCGCCGCGCCAAGAGGGTCGCCGTCGATCTCGCCGGCACCCCGCGCGCCGCCGCCGCGGCCGATCTCGTCAAGATGGCCGAGGAGGCGGCGCGGCTGAAGCGCTGACCTTATCTATATAAGGTAGGGATCTCAGTAGGCGCCGCCGGTCAACTGTCCTCCGTCGATGACGATCACCGTGCCGGTCGTGTACCGCGCGGCATCGCTCGCCAGATAGAGGACGGCGCCGACCAGGTCGTCCGGCTGGCCGATGCGGCGTTGCGGGATGGCGCGCAGAGCGTGGTCGCGGATCTCGGGCGTGGACCATAGACCCTCACTGAAGCGGGTCTGGATCAGACCGGGCGCGATGGCGTTGACGCGGATGTCCGGTGCCAGCTCGGCGGCCAGCGTCTTGGTCAGCATCAGGACAGCCGCCTTCAACACTCCGTAGACTCCCAGACCGCTGTGCGGCGCCAGGCCGGCAACCGAAGCGACGTTGACGATCGCGCCGCCTCCACGCGTTCGCATCCGCGGCACACAGGCGCGGATGGCATGCACATAGCCCTTGACGTTCACCTCGAAGGTCTTGTCCCACTGCGACTCGTCGGCGTCGAGGAGCGGCCCGAAATGCGGATTGGTGGCGGCGTTGTTCACCAGGATGTCGATGCCGCCGAACGCCTCCTCGGCGCGGGCGGCCAGCGCTTCCACCTCGGCGGCGTGGCCGGTGTGACAGGCGACCGCCACCGCCTCGCCACCCGCGGCACGGATGCCCTCCGCTACACTCGTCAGACTCTCGAGCTTGCGGCTGGCCAGCACGACGCGGGCTCCCGCGGCGGCGAACGACTGGGCGATCGCGGCGCCGATACCGCGGGAGGCGCCGGTGATCACAGCGACCTTTCCGGTGAGATTCAAGAGATCGGGGGTGTCTCGCATGGCAAGCGAGGATATCCTAGGGCGAACCTTCGCGGCATCTTCAGGG
>Ga0307508_10002948_pt1 | contig 17596 bp, 19 predicted proteins | sample 9_EM_MG_FD_203089 | JGI IMG/M metagenome (GOLD analysis project Ga0307508, IMG submission 203089) | Populus trichocarpa ectomycorrhiza microbial communities from riparian zone in the Pacific Northwest, United States - 9_EM | ecosystem: Host-associated > Plants > Roots > Unclassified | place... | reverse complement strand
AGATGTCTAAGTACAAGAGGAACGTCCCCGGGACACGCAATTTATATCCCAAGAGAATGACCTGTAATGACTAATTCGCTGCGCCCTTGGCGCCCTCATTTTCCCCAATTAATGCTCTTGGCACTTCGGTCCCACACTAGGTGTCCTCCTGTAAGGGGTTTAACGGTCCCTTTGTCGAGTAGAGTTTGAAGGCGGATCTCCACGCCTCGATTTTTAACGACTCCAATTGTCGACAAGTTTCCTCAGGAATTAAGCTTTCAGTAGGAGAAAGCTCACGTTTAGAATCCCTTTGGTAGTTAAGGGTAAGTGTTCAGGTAATGAACTACTAAAGGCCTCGTGTCTTTCTTAGTAACTTGCCTGGTGGGCGTTCATCTAGACGCATCCAGCTAACGACCCACCCCAATCTTTCCTCTAGTAACTATCCTCAGGGTCTAATCTTTCTTAGGCTCCTCATCCATCAGTAAAATCTCTTGCAGAGTGATCTGCAGACGGTTCTAAGTCGCTCTGGTTATCTATACATATGTAGACTGTTCCCGACCGCACATTGTCTGGAGTAGGTCGACGTAGGGACAACGCCAAGAAAAGCAAAAAAATTCTTGGCAGGCGGCGGGGTCCAGTCGTAGCGGGGCAGCGAGAAAACAATATCTCCCACCGCCCCCACTACGAATTACCATCATACCCACCCACACTCATAGCATGCCACATCTTCAGGGGAAGAAAGCCAGCCAACATCGCCACGCAAGTAGTGGCAAGTTCGCAGAAACAGACTGGTGACACCCTCCCTCAGAGCAGGCACCCCTGCCGACAGCACATCTCCGAAGCGCACTCCGCCCGACTCTCTGACGCCCAAACATCCCATTCTAGCTAGCATCGAAAAGATATCATTTAAGCGACGACACCACCAAAGGCTTCGTCTTCCTTACGCTGACAACCAACTCTGCGACCTCCTTTTGGAAACTGACGATCGATTGGATCCGATTATCTCCAATATTAACAGCACCGCTTGCCCTTCATGTCTTAGTTTCTGTGCGCACCTGGTCTGTAGCGGCGGGCAGACGGACGGAGCTCGAGATATTAGCATGGATTTGGCCGATGAGGGGACGGGATCGAGGCGGTATCAGTATACGAATGAATGATTGCCCTGTGATGACACCGATTCGGTAGAAGAGGGTCCTAATACCTTCAAGAGACGAAGGAGAGTGTGGGCGAGCCATAAATGGGTGTCCGAAAATGTTATCTATCATACCCACACCTGATGGGTTGACAGGTTGGGGGTGCCAACGATGTAAGTGCTTCCATTCGATCAGAACTTAAAAACTGTGTTAAAGAGGATTCAGGTCCACCGTCAGGTTCAAGGATGGTGAATTTTCCATGACGACAACAAAGAATGCGGTTGCGCATCTGAAGATAAGGCACATGGAGTAGAAGCCCAGATCGGGCTATCCCCCGGTACGAATCGCTCAGCCGGCACTCGCGCGTTGCTACCTTCGTCCCCGCCTCCTCCCCTTCCGCGTAATCGTTCATCAATCTCACTATCCGTTCACCGATGATCCCAACTCGTACATGGGCGGCTGTCAAGCATGCAAGGGAATCCGTTTGAAGTCTCTCCACACGAATGTGCTTCTAGAGCCGCATCATTAGCACATTTTCCGACCAATCATCCGATATCGTACCAAACCACGGGAGCGACCTGAGTGCGGCCCTTCCGTGGCGATCCCGATCGATAGACGGAATTATATATCACCGCTGAAAACACTACCCAATAGTAAATACCTCGTGCCCACGTATTGGCGCATGCATGGTTGACGCGTGCATGCGTGGCCCCGTTTGGTACAACGATCCAACGATCCTCCGTTTGTCACGAGAAACGTGAAAAGCTATGTGGGTGAGACCAACCCTGCATCATTCCCCTCTTCACCAAATGGGTTTCAGCTAGGTATAAGTTATAGATCTTGAGTCCCGCAATTCCTTACCTCGCCAGTCGATTCCTCAAGCACTTCGAAAACTTGTAACTTCCACCGACCGCCGCCTCCTGTCTCCTTCAGCCACCTCTCCCTTTCAACCCGCTCTTCCAGCAAGCCATTATGTCCGAGAAGCCAGGCGACTACCAACCGAGTGGCTACTCCTACCAGCACTCGGGCCGCGACTCCGTTGCCACTCAGTACACGAACTCGAGTAACTGTGGCAACACGAACAACTCCCACAACGTGACGACCTCGACCAACACGTATCATGGGCCAGTGCACGGCGGCAACCACTACTCCGGCGCTGGCGCCGGATCGCGGCAAGTCAACACGCACTACGCCTCCGGCGCCACCCACAACGTCAACTCCGGCGCTGGAAAGCAGTATAACGGAAACGCGAAGGATCTGTCGAACATGCGGAACACCGTTACTGGAAACCAGACTTTCTAGTGGCGGCGCACGGCGGAGGGGTGACGGGGGAGGAGGAGAAGAGGGGTGACGCAAATGGATATATTGTTATTGCTTCTTTTCTTGTGATACAAAATATTAAGGCCGAGGAGCCTATATTGCAAAAAGCCGTCCATGATGTTAGATGAAATTTTTGTTTAAAGCACTAAAAGGAAAAATTATTGATGTCGAAAAGGCAGAGCACCGCGGATGGCCGCTTAGAATAGCTTACGGACCGGCGTGACGGAAACCCGTAACCTGGTAGCAATGGAATACTTGCCACTGCCTCCTCTCCGAATTGTGCCCCGTCGCCAACTTCCGCCATGGTTATCCACCTGCCCGCCGTGAGGAGGTTCTCCTCGCTTCGATTGCATTGTATACCCACCACATTGACATGTCTGTTGTATCACTGCTGAGTATGAGAACGTCACGGCCTCCCCGCCCAATCGATCCAAAGCGGCGACTAGGGTACGGACTATGGCGGCACACTTTTTGTCCGGTTTTCCCGTCCGCTGCCCGCGCGACGGCGGCATGCCGCAAGCCCCCCCCTTTGCCCCCGCCCACTCCTGTCCCAAGCAAGAATAGACCCGCACCAAGGAAATCACAAAAGAGGGGACAAAAGGAAAAGCAAGCCCATCCCCTCCTCGTCAGCGGATGCCGTGAAAGTGGGCGGGGCAAGAACAATGGTGGCTCCTCCCCGGCACTCAGCTCCTCGGCCTCCACTCCCTCTCCACTTCCCGCTCCCGGCGCTCCCATTCCGATACCTAGTTCCCCGCGTCTTCCTCATCCGGCACCAGCCTGTGGCACTGTCGAACCATTGGTCAGTCTACTTTGTATATCAGGGTATTTGAGCCACCCCCCCCCTATAGATAGCCGTCGGTTGTCACTTGGCAGTCGGGGGTTGATGTCGCGAATGGGTTGGTCTTAGTGGTGAGATACGTAGGAAGCTTTATCCGTTTCCCACTCTCATTGTCCGCCGTTCACTGCACTGTCCGCCCGCCATCACGTGTCATCCGGCTGTTATGTTACGCGGAACTCTAAAAACGCTGGAAGCACAACGACACACCGTCAAACTGAAGCAGAACTGGCAGGCCCCCGATTTTTTGACGCAGAAGAGAGCCCGCCTTGAAGCCTTTGTTACCCGCGACGCCCGCACTCTACGTCTCAGCTGGGAAGCGATCTGCCTAGAGCTGGGCTATGCATATGATTCTCTTACCGTCGAGAAAGCGATGCACGATATGGAATATCACAAGAGGCTTCCCAGGAAGAAGTTAAGTGTCAGCCCCGGAGATAAGAAGCGCGTGGCCTGGTGCCAGGTACGTCTGCATTGGACAAGGGAAGAGTGGGAGAGGGTGATCTGGGCCGACGAATCCTCCTTCCCGACAGCCGGCTTTGGGCATCGGTCCTGGGTTATCCGCAAAACTGACGAGGAGTATCATCCCGACTGCACCGACCGAAATTTGCACTTCGACAGGAAATCCAAGACGATCTGGGGCGCCTTCTGCGGTACTACGAAGGATCAAATCGTCTACGTCCCAGGCAGAGCGAAGATAGACGCGGCGACCTATGTACGAACGGTTCTCAAGCCCGCACTGGCCCCCATTTGGCACCAGTGCTGCGAAGAATACTTAGTATGGATGGGCGATTGTTGGAGCAGGGCCAGGACGGCACTCCGGGGCGCAGAGGGTATCCAGGTCGCTACAGGGCATTGAATGAGATGGAAACTCTAGAGCGGCCAGCGCAGTCACCAGACTTGAACCCAATCGAATCGGCGTGGAGGGATATAGACAGAGTTCATCAGCAAAAAAATTGAGAATTCTCCCAGTACTCCCGTAGCTCCCGTAGCTCCCGCAAGCTCCCATAAGCTCCCGTAAGAGCAAAGTTATATTTTGCTCCCGTAAGGATTTGGAAAAAAATAATTGCTTTTATTTAATCTGAAACCTCGAGAAAAGTAGGCTACATAATTTAAACTTTGTGTCTCAGATGTAAAAAAAGCAATATACTTCAACTTTTCATTTTTTTGCTGATAAGTTGGGGGAGGTATTGAAAATAACGATAGGGAATATCTGGCGGACCATATCACCGGGGAAATTTTAGATGGCTTGAGAGACAGTATGCCTGCGCAGTTGCAATTGCTTAGTCATTGATGCTGGAGGAAATCCGACACGGTATTAATGTTGGCAGGCGGGTGAGGGGCGCGCCCGACTTTTTGCGGCTCATGCAATTAGATCATTAACACTCACTCGCTTCGCTGCGTCTGTGTTAGCGCGCTTCAAGCATAGTGCTGACTCGCGCCCAACTACTTTCAACGCCCAAGGATGCAGTCCCTGGTTCAATATAAGAGCCGATGAACACCGGGAATTTGCAGCTAGATGTCTGCAGTGCTTGTCAGCGCACCTGATAGATATATGGTCACTGAGGCAGCCTGGGATCCTGAGCGAGTTCGATGGGGACGTCGTACGAAAATGCCTTCCCCCGACGGTTCAGTGGAGCATCTACAGCAAAGTGGGGACCAGCTAGCCGACCATGACCACCAATCACTACATGACCGAGTCCAGAGGTTCCTCCAGGAACACTGTGTCCACTGGATTGAGCCTCTCGGCCTGATGAGACGTATGAGTGAGGGTGTTCCCATTCTCCGCACCTTTGGGTTTATTCTCACAGTTCATAGGTGATAGTCACATCTCATTTCCCGGCGCCACGGCCCAGACCAGCTAAGGGGACCCGAGTGCAGCGGCCGCGGCCAGAGAAGCACCGGCCCCCCGGCAGCGCCACGCGGAAGCATACCTATACATACACGGAAGGCGCCGAAATTCCCCCTGTCTGCCCCCCCTCACCCCCACTCTCCCCCGTCCACAGTGCACTCTCTCCACTTACAGAAGAGATTATGCGACATTGCGCTTTGCGGCTACCGTCGCCTCCCGATGTGGAAACGACAGGCGAATCGGCCGGTGGAACGCTCTTTGAGATGTCAACAATCACGATACGGTTCTTCATTGGTTATTCGTTCAAACCAGGCGATCGTGGGTGACTTCCTTCACACGCTGGGAAGTCTTCCCAGGGGCTGGCACTGGGCTGTGCTGCTGTTGCATATGGTGCGGCTGAACGAAAGACACACTTTCCGGCAAGGTCTCCGGAGCAATGCCTAATACGGCGAAGAGCACTTGTCAAGTGGCTTCTGTGCCGGTTTGCAACTGACGCAATTGCAGGCAAGCATTAATCGCCCTACATTGTACCCAGCTGCATGAGCACCACGATTTTTTCCTAGCCTCACAGCACACGTCCGCAAGTCCTTTCTTAAAAGGTCGTGCAGAAGTACGCGATGCCAGCCAGGATGTGGCGCCATGAGATCCACTGTTTTCTGGAGCTGCTGCGCCATCGACTGCCTTGCTCTTTTGAGAATATGCCGACTTTCATCTACCTGGCTTACTCGACGATGGCCCTGTTGTACGAACGGTGTCCGCTTTCGAGGATAACTGGATTGAGTGCTTGGGGGACCTTGGGCGTTACGGGATGGTGATTGAGGATGACGGTGTACGTGGCGGAGAGGTCTGGCATAACGCACCGAGGTTCTGGTACAGCAAAGCCGCAGATGAGACGCCGGGCATAGGCAGACTCTATCACCATCTCGCAATCTTGGCGAGGTCTAACATCTTGCAACAACTCCTTTATTACTGCAGGCCTCTCGGTGATCTGGCGAGGCGGGTATCGCTGGCGACGAAGAAATGGAGGAGGCCCCCCCGCCGATGTCGAAGCAGAGGCGATCGCCACCTTTCTTCCTCCGTATAGAACGAGCGGGGAGCATACCTACGTGCGGATGGCCTTTGTCGGGCATATTACCGGCTCAATCCCAGCCGTGCGACTGATAGAGAACGACATTCCTTGGAAGTCGTTGGTGGACATGCACAACGACATGGATCTTCATTACGACGGTCCTGTGGAGAGGATTGAGGACAAACCTTCCCGGTTCCTGAAAAGGCTGCGAGGACTGCAATCTACGAGGTTTCGACAGGGCTAGAAGATACTTTCCGGATCGTTGGTTCGGGGACGCGTAGGCCGGCGATGGGGAGTGCACTCAAGAGCTGCCGCCGATGACGAACATCCGTTGTGATCGCAGTAACGCCCCATCTGCCATGTTGCCCAATAAGCGCTTCCCCCACTCGCAAACTCGTTTTCACTGACACCGGACTCCTCCGATTCTAGTTACAGACCACCGCCTCGTCATGCATTCCTTTACCTGCGCGTTGCCCAAATGCTCCGCCGCCTTCGACACCAATAACGAACTTTGGTCTCACATGACGGTGGCCCATCCGGGTATGTCTAACTGCCCCGCGTCGTTGTTGGGGGTGGTGGGCAGCGCGGCGGCAGTGCTGTCGCCTCGTCACCTAGAGGTGAGTCCCCACCACCCCCCCAGGCAGTCGAGACAGGGCCAGCGGGCAGCGCCAGACGAGGCAGCGAAGTGGGCCCAGCAGTGGCGAACAGAGTGGGACCGCGTTCGAGGTGCGTATCGACTGCGGACCGCCCCCGCTCCACCCCCCCTCACTAACTCGGAGCTGACCTGAATTCCAATGCCGGCTGTCACGATAGACATGCAAACGGTAAAGTTGCCTCCGTGTGAATACGGAGCCGATCCCTCTTCGAAACTGCTTTCGTTGCGTATGGCTGACCTTTCAGTCCCGAACAACTCGCTGCCGAAGCTAAGGGCATGTACGCTGGCTTCATTATGGTAGAAGCGAAGCGACACCGAGCTGCCTGGGAGATGAACAGACAGCAAGTTACATTAGTTAGTAACGAGCAATGGGAAGCACGGATCGGTGGCTTCTGTGCCAGTTAGGAACTGGTGCAATTCCACGCAAGAATTAATCGCCCTTCATCATACCCTGCTCCATGAGCATCATGATTTTTTCCTAGCCTCACAGCATCCGTCGGCAAAGTCCCGTTAACCCGTTGACAGCTAACCTGATCCGTCAGCCAATCACCATTTATTTCCTCCACCCCTAAGCGATGCTAATGCACGCTACGGTAATTCTCAATCTGCTGCAGCTGAGATACATACATAGATACATATAACGCGGATTTCTCTCGTCGTTTCTGCACGGTGCACACACCTTCGGAGGGAACGCCGCTGCCACACTGAACCTCGATTGGCCACATCCTGCTTCCTTCTCCTCTTATTTATTCACTACTCCCACCTGCACCCTTCCCCTCACTTCTTGACCACGAACTATCCGCTCTCTGCTCACTCGACGAAATGAACACCGCCATCATACCGTCACTTACTGTGCGACCAAGGCCCGAGGAACTGGTTGGCGGATGTCGACACGCCCACTACACACTCGGATCCCACTCGCTCGACGCCGAATCAGAGCCGCGGTCGGTGTCAACAATCGCCGGACCGTGATGTACGCCCACGCGGTTCGTGGCCGGCGCGTCGTGTGCAGTGCACCCGGGATCGCCGCCGGAGACCGGTTCGCGGGGCGGGTTTCGGACCGTGCTTCGTCGTCATTGCCGGAAGGAAGAGACAGTGGTCGGATGCGTGACTTTTGCCATGAAGCACCGGATACCACCATTCCTGTTCGTGTTCGTGTTCCTGTTCCTGTTCGTATTCCTGAGTTAGTGTGCTTTTGTTGTGGAAATTGGCTGGCTGATGTTTCCAGAGGCCATTCCGTTCTCACCCACCAACCACGAAAAGACGAGTTGCGAGATACGAACCCGAGCTGGAGGATGAACAGGACAAGAAGGGGCCCGAGTTGGGGGGTGGGCAGAACAGGAGGCTCCAATCCCAACTTATCTTTGGTAATTGACTGATTCGTCGGGGCTGTTCCGAATTGCTACGAACTGTAGCAACAAGTGTAAGGTGGAGTGGAGTCGGATATGCTATACCTTCGTTCAATTTACGTGGAGTCCGTTAGATATGCTGTGGGTCAATCGCTGTCACTCCAAATTCCCTGTAGTTTAGTCCAATCCGATAGGTCATTTTTTCTCCGGTCTGCACATCACTGGACTGCATCGCCCCGCCAATATGGAGGCAATCCAACCGCTCCTCCACCAGTGACATCCCACTACTGACATCCCACTAGTCACCACCAGCCACACCAGTCCCCCATGCTCGGGATATATAAGATAGATCTACATACATAAATACCTATGTATGTACTTCCCTGCTAGCTAGGTCGTACATAAGTATGCATACATATAGATATATCCGAAAATGAAATATAGCGTAAGTGACCATTGTGGGGTTAGCGCTGAGCACGCAGTGCGAACCATTTTAGTGTGGGGGCAAGTAGGCAGAAAGACAAGTTACTTTAAATATTACTCCATGCCCGCCTAGCTACAGCGACACAATCATCACCAACAACAAGGAAGAAGAAGGAGAACACCAACACTCTGCCCCCGAGTCCTACGGGGATCATTGCTATCGCCGCCACTCTGTTCGTCCCCTGGTCCCTCCGCATAGTTATACCACACTTTCCGTCCGTTCCCCGCCTCCCCCGGTTGCCACTATCGACACAGTGCTTCATCACTCTCACGAACAAGCTCGCCGTATAGACCAGACACTCCGAGCAAAAAAAATATCAGTGTCGTGTGCTCTCCCTCGAAAAAAAGAAGAAAACTCGAGCGCGCACGACGCCAGCCGTCCCCTCTGCACAGATCTCTCCGGTCACAGAATAGAAACCGGCAAGAAAATGACAGGCAGCACTAGCGGAAAGCAAGCTGAAGCGTGCGGAGCCGTCAGAGAGAAGCAGGGCCCTGCCGCCCAACTGGACTGCAGGTGTGAGAGTAACATGTTGCCGGGCAGTCCAGCGACTCTGGCGATCCCTTCCGCATCCGTACAAGTCCTGTCGTGAAGCGTGCTGATATGTACGCCGCACCTGCGTTGCCGAATAGCCATCGCGCCACCCCCACCGTCATCCTCGCGCGTCACCGGCGGCCCTAGCCACACTGCAATCCCAGTTGCTTGAATGTGCCCATCCTATGTGTCGCTGGTGGGCAACTCCCGCGCGGGACGAGCCGTTTACGCTTGCGCACTGGTCTTCCGAACTAGACCGACGCCAATAATCCGACCCTACATATGTATAGAGTACATGACAACAGAGTAAGTCCCCATCAGCGGCGAAATGTCGCTAACTAGTGGGCCGGTGAGACCACCCAGAAACACTCGATATCTAATCAGTGGGTCCTGAGTCTTCCTATTGCGATGTTCGCTTCGGAATCCCCGCCGCCCATTTTACCAACGCTCGTTTGGACATATGCTCCCCTGTCTTCGCTTTTTACTTTCCATTTGCGCTTGTGGTCGTTTTGTTTACATGTGTATTTTTGTTTTATGCGCTTGCTCTTTTATTTGTGGCTTGTTTCCTTCTTGCCATGTTCCCGCCATCCGACATATCCTCCATCCATCTCACCCACGCCTTCGGCCACCGACCGACGAAGCAACGTAACTATCACCTGTGTGTTTTTCCCGACCACCGACCAACCAACTGCCTTGCCGTCCTCGACGAGAAGTATAGCATAACATTCATTCATACGCGGTACACACATACGAAGCCCTCGGCCGCGAGCGGGATACTCTGAGCCCCCATGCGTTATGTTTGTGACGATGCGTACGAGATCTACAGACGCCCTTGGCGTCAACATCGTCCTCAGCCTCGTGTTCACCCATGCTTATTCTTTGCGCGATGCTACAGTACTGTCCACGGTCCCATTAATCACATGTTATATGTACGCACGAAGACCGAGACACCTATGGTCAACACCACCGACGACTTTTGACGATTTTTCTTTCACCGGCTCGGATAGTTGTGGAGGGAGCCGGTCTGTTTCTCTTTCTACTTTCGATTTTGCGGGGCTGGGGGGGGCGGGGGGGGGGGGGTTTACCTTTTCGCGGGTCTTTTGCGGGGCGATGGGGGGTTTTTTTTTGCGAAGGTGGTTCATTATTTCTGCATTCCGCGGTTAGTTTTTCGTGCAAGTTAGCTGTTCCTCCTTTCTCTTTCTCCATTGCTGTCTGGCGGCGGATACCGCAGATTCTGTTCCTCCAGAGCAGGAGGTTGCAAGTTTTTTTTGTTGTCGAGCCCACCGAATCGGCAGCACCCTGTGGGCGGGGCCGCGGGGGTCACTATGGGGTGGGGTCAAGTGGAGCGAGACATATAGCGGTGGGGAGTTATGGTACGAGTCGGTCTCTGCTGTTTTTTTTCCGTCTATTCATACTCGTATGTTTCCCATCTAGAATTTGGCAGCGCACTTTTTATCCAAGTTTCCCGTCCGCTATCCGCACAGTGGCGGCACGTTGCAAGCTCCCCTTTGCCCTCCGCCCAGACCTGTCCCAAGAAGATAAAATACGTACCAAAGAATTGCAAAGGAAAATAATCCGATCCAAAGAAAAAGCCCGCCCGTCCCCCCCTCCTCCTCCCCCCCCCTTCCTCCTCCTCCTCCTCACCGTCTGCGGATGCCATGAAAGAGGGCGTGGGCAGGAAAGGGGTTCCTCCCCGGCACCCAACTCCCCCGCCTCCGTCCGCCTCTCTAATTCCCGCTCCTGGAGCCCCCGGAGCTACCCGCTGAGCGATCCGACGTGCACTACGGCGCGCGGAACGTCAGTAAAGCCATCGATAATCGGAAGAAATGATGGAACCCACGAACGAGCGGACGTGCCATCCGACGAGCGATGCGGCGGGCGCCGCGGCCGGCAAGGGGAAGAACTGAGCGATCCTGCGAGTGGTGCGGCGGGGAACGGAAGAAGCGAGTAACCCTGCGCGTGGTGAGGCGGTCAAGTGAAAGAAACGTGTGATATGCGAGCTGCACGGCGCCGTTGTCCAATGAAAAGGTTGAATACATGATCTGGATAGCACCATAGTGGGAACTGCGTCTGGCACTGCGTCGAGCGTCCACACCGTGAAGCCGCAATGTAATAATGTATTCTTTGTATACACACATGTTTACTTAAGTACATACATACTTGGTATTTAATTGGATAAAATGAAAAAGTGTGAGCGCTGGTTGGTTCTACAAGGGCAGTTCTGTTCGAGACTCAGGTACAACTCCAACAACCAATCACACGCGCAAATGTCCTCCTCCTCCTCCTCCACGATGATCCCAGTACCTCATCAGGTAAATAGGTATAGAGAGCTGCTTTTCCGACTGGAGATACCTGCTCAGTTAGCCCAACAAGAATCGATGAGTTTTGGCCATTAGTGGATACTATTTAGACAAAGATGGTGGGAACACAACTCAACGAAAGGGCATAGTTACTGCAAGTTCAACACTGCGAATGTCGTCTGCGGAAGAGCATAAAGACCGGTACAAATGTTGCAAGAAAGGAAGGCCGTGTTTGGATTGACCATGTCAGACTCACAACCGCTCTATTGGTAAATTTGGCACCAGAAAAAATTGTAGATAGAAATAGACCATGGGAACTGCAGTGGTAGTTCTTCTCTTTGCCGAGCCCCTTCCGCCGACTCATTTATCGTGCCGAGCTCTTCTCTTGCCTTTGTCTCGTCGCGTTACATCGAGTCTTTTTGCCACATCAAGTCCTTTATTTTGCCGAGATCGTCTCTTCGTCTTTGTCGAGTCCATCTCGCCGAGGATGTTTGGTTGAATTCTCATTATGTAGTCATCACAGTCTGGAAAATAGTGTGGCTGTGCTGGCATCCTGAAACGGACTAGCATTCCCAACGCATGAATGCATTCACTATCTATAAGTAGAATCTGAACATCCAATAATCTGCGTCGACGTGTCAAAACAATCGACCCCGCAGACAAGCCCCGCAGCCGGAAGAGAATACCCACCCACCCACAACCCATATTCTTTGCTTCGATCCTACGGCTTACCTTTCGCAAGCGATCTAACTCATTTGCCTCAGCATACGCATCTCAATGACTTCTTCTCGGAATATGCTGCTGGGTAGAGAGCTGGAACAGGTGGGCGATGTTGGGAAACCAAGTGTGACGGTGAGCATTCCCTTCAGGGCGATATGAAAGTCCTAAAGAAGCTAACATCGATCTCCCAGAAGGCGCTACTACCGCGGGATAACTCGAATGTCTATTTTACCGCTCCACCGAGCGTCTACAATCAAGCTACCAACTGCGGCAACACGAGCAATAGCCACAACGTCAATCACACCGAGAATTACTACAATATGACTGAAGACCCCTTGAGAGATTTTGGTAGGCTAGAATGCTCTGATGTTGTTTGCTTCGCTAAGTTGTGCCGTCCTTAAAGCTAAAGCGAACTCTGCCGATGGCGCCGCATTCAATTCACTGCTATGGCAACACCAACCTACCTGCTTGCCGGGCACCCGATCTGAACTTCTGATGGATATTATGCGCTGGTCAAAAAACCCTCAAGACGCCTGCATCTTTTGGCTGAATGGTATGGCGGGTACCGGCAAGTCTACAGTCGCACGTACGGTCGCTCGGAGATGGTACGATCAGAAACGACTAGGTGCAACCTTCTTCTTTTCTCGTGGCCGGGGAGATTTAGCCAATGCATCGAAATTTTTCGCAACCCTCGCGTGCCAGCTGGCACATACACAGCCCAGTCTCGCCAGTCCCATACGGAAAGCCATACTCAGCAATCCTATTATCACCACACTAGGGCTGCAGGACCAATGGGAGCAGTTGATCCACCAACCGCTCTCCCAGGATAAAGATGTACCATCTCAACTGGTATTGGTCATCGACGCATTTGACGAGTGCGATGGTGAGAAGGATATTAGATTAATCCTTCGTCTCCTTTCTCAGGCGAATTCTCTCGGATCCATGCGGTTGAAGATATTTGTGACCAGCCGACCGGAAACTCCGATTCGACGTGGTTTTGACGATATATCGAACGCTGCCCATCGAGATTTTGCTCTTCATGCGATCCACAACGCGGTAGTCGACAACGATATTTCCGCCCTCCTCCAGAATGAATTTGAAGGCATCCGGAAGTGTCATGGATTGCCCGACCAGTGGCCGGACAAATCATGCCTAGGCCAGCTCATTCAGAAGGCCGGTGGACTCTTCATCTATGCCACAACAGTATGCAGATTCATTGGGTATGAGTTCGATAATCCTCCAGACCGCCTCATTTTGGTGTTGAAGGGCACCAAGGAACTCGAACCGTCAATGGGGCAACTCGATTCGATGTACACAACACTTCTTCGGCACTCAGTAACATCCAAAGATGACAAGCCCGAGGAAGAAGAGCTACTGTCACAACGATTCGGACGGATTGTTGGATCCATTGTGGTCCTACGTGACACGTTGACTGCGACTGCTTTAACCGAACTCTTACATGCTAAAGAGTGGGAGGTGAAGCAGACGTTGCTAACTCTGGGTTCTGTCATACGCTACCGCGAGGGCCGCGGATCTCCCATCACGCTCCTACACCCGTCTTTCCGCGACTTTCTATTGGACAATCGGAGGTGCCAAGACCCCCGGTTCAGGGTTGTTGCCGAAAACACACACAGAGATCTCACAATGGGATGTCTCCGGCTGATGTCGAGAAGTCTACGACAGGATATCTGCTCTCTAAAAGATGCTGGTACGCTCAACAGTGCTGTCGCTCCTGATAGTCTGCAATGTTTCCTTCCATCCGAGGTTCAGTACGCGTGCCGGTATTGGGTCGATCATCTTCAGCTAAGCAGAGTCGAACTCTGCGATGGCGAACCACTGCACAATCAGATCGATGCGTTCATGAATGAACATTTCCTCCATTGGCTCGAGGCTCTCAGCTTACTGGGGAGTATGCATGATGGCATTCTGATGGTCAAAGCCATTAACTCTATGCTGCCGGTGAGTAAAGAGAAAAATTCCAAGTGCTCCCGCTTCTGGAGGACCGTCGTCCCGCACAAAGCAGGAAAGATTTCTGCATTCGATACCCAGCGCCTCGGGCTACCGGACCCAGTGAAGGGAACTTTGCTGTGGTACAGGTTCCCCGTTCGGCCATGACGCCTTCCTTCCAGAAGTACCAGGTGTGTTTTGAATTATACTGACATTAAATTGAAGACCGATGCCAATCCTCGCCTACACGCAATGGCTCGTGACGCAGTGCGATTCGTACCGAAGTTCAGAGCAGTCATCGAGATTGCGCCTCTACAAGTATACAGCTCGTCTCTGATATTCAGTCCAAAGCGAAGTCCAATAAGGGAGCGATTTTGGCATAATATTCCTGACTGGATCGATGTAACGCCAACAGTACCTGCGGATTGGGACTCGACTCTGCAGATATTCCAAGGGCATAACGGCGTTGTCAATAATGGGGTCTTCTCGCCTGATGGCAAGCTCTTCGCGTCCGGGTCGGGTGACAAGACAATCCGACTATGGGATCCGATGACGGGGACCTGTTCCAGCACTCTGGTGGGCCATTCAGAATCGGTCAGATCAGTGGCATTCTCGTATGATAGCAAGCTCGTTGCATCAGGATCGGAGGACAAGACTATCCGCCTGTGGGATCCGACAGCAGGCACATGCCGCAGCACTCTGAAAGGTCATTCCCACTGGGTCTTATCAGTGGCATTCTCCCATGACGGCAAACTTCTCGCATCAGGGTCGCGCGACAAGACTGTACGGCTGTGGGATCCAACGGCGGGGACCTGTTGCTGCACTATGATGGGCCATTTACACTGGGTCACATCAGTGGCATTCTCGCCTGGTGGAAAGATTCTCGCATCGGGGTCGTACGACAAGACTGTCCGGCTGTGGGGTCCGACAGCAGGCACATGCCACAGCACACTGAAGGGCCATTCACACTGGGTCTCATCAGTGACATTCTCGCCTGATGAGAAGCTCCTCGTATCAGGGTCGTTCGACAAGACTGTCCGGCTGTGGGAATTGGCGGTAGGGGCCTGTCACAGTACTTTGAAGGGCCATTCGGACGGCGTCACATCTGTGACATTCTCGCCTGATGGCAAGCTTCTCGCGTCGGGATCGGAAGACAACACGGTCCGGCTGTGGGATCCGGCAACGGGAACCTGTCGCAGCACTCTGTTTGATCATTCGCTCAGGGTAACATCAGTGGCATTCTCGCCTGATAGCAGGCTCCTCGCATCAGGGTCGTACGACAGCACTGTCAGACTGTGGGATCCGACGGCAGAGGCATGTCGCAGCACTCCGGCGGGCAATTCACTACGGGTTATATCAATGGGGTTCTCGCCTGATGAGAAGCTCCTCGCATCAGGGTCGCGCGACAAGACTGTCCAGCTATGGGATCCGGCGACGGGGGCTTGTCGTAGCACTCTGAAAGGCCATTCAGACTGGGTCACATCAGTGGCATTCTCGCCTAATGGCAAGCTCCTTGCATCAGGGTCGCGTGACAAGACTATACGGATGTGGGATCTAACGGCGGGGACCTGTCGCTGCACTCTGAAGAGCCACTCAAACAGGGTCACATCGGTGGCATTCTCACCTGATAGCAAGCTCCTTGCATCAGGGTCGTACGACAAGACTGTCCGGCTCTGGGGTTCGATGACGGGGACCTGTCACAAAATTCTGAAGGGCCATTCACACTGGGTCTCATCGGTGGCATTCTCGCCCGATGGTAGCCTCCTCGCATCAGGGTCTGACGACACGACTGTCCGGCTATGGAATCCTGCGACTGGGAACTCCCACAGCACCCTGGAGGGACATTCAGACAGTGTCTCCTCAGTGGTATTCTCGCCCGATGGTGACCTCCTCGCATCAGCGTCGTATGACAAGACTGTCCGGCTGTGGGATCCAGCGACGGGTGCCTGCCAAAGAATCCTGGAGGGCCATTTAAACCGTGTCACATCCGTGGAATTCTCACCTGACGGCAAGCTCCTCCGATCAATCAACGAGCGTGGGACCGTCATGTTCGGGAACGTCGACCAGGGGGGCGTTCCTCAGCACGCGCCTACAAGAGACACCCCCTATCTGCCAGTGTCTGCCGGTCGTGGCCTTGAAACAACCCTGGGAATAGCCGAACCCGTCCATGGCACTCGTCCTAACGGCCAATCCCTAACCGCTTTTCTATTGCATGTAAGTGAAGGGTGGATACTGTTAGGGGAAAGAAAATTATTTTTGCTTCCCGGCGATGGTCGAGTGCAATGTTTTGCTTCTAGTACCAGTGTCATTGCATTTGCGTATTGCTTTGGGACAGTTTCCTTTGCGGGATTTCATGTCGATTCCCTTCCATAGGTGAGCGAAGGCGAAGGCGAATTATGAAGTACTACGTATCTGACTGTGCCTAAGGTTTAAATTTCGTTCGGCGTCGCGGTCACTCATCGGTTTTTCTTTTGCATTGGGAATGTCGTTTCGTTCGCTCAATGCTTATTTCAAGGGCTAGAGCGCCTCACAAATGGTACCCGATTCGCAAACATTTGTACATACATACATAAGGTTATTTGTTTGGAGTTTTACTCTACCTTTCTCTACATAAACTTGGGGAATTGTGCCACCGGTAATCCGTTCTTGAGATCCGGTCATCGCCGCCGGATCCGCTTATTCATCCGCCGGAATCGCTGGTACGCGACTAATTCCAGTTGCGACCTCGACCTTATCCTCCTCCACGGCCTCGTCCTCGTCCTCGTCCTCGCCCTTGATCTCGTCCTCGCCCTCGCTCTCGTCCTCGTTCTCGGTCTCCTCCTTGATCTCGGCCTTAGTACTTACTCTCGTTCTTGACCTCTTCTCTCCCGCCCTTAACCTGGTCCTTGCTCTCGTCCTTGATCTCTTCCTTGACGTCGTCCTTACCGTCCCTGGCCTCGTCCCTGGCCTCGCCCTCGTCCTGAGTAGTTTTCACTGTATATAGTGCTGATCCGGACGACGTGGACATAGTCATAGACGCATTTCGTCGTTCTTCATTTAGGGAAAGCCTGGCCATTATCTTGTCCACCGTAATACCTGATTGACCTCCAAGGTTGGTGATAAGGCCTTTAAACTCTGGTTTTTTTATTCGTTCTTTATTCATACTCGCATGCGACCTATATAGATCATGACGGCGTACATTTTGCCCAGTTTTCCTGGCTGCTGTCCGCGCGGCGGCGGCACATTGCAAGCTCCCCTTTGCCCTCGTCCCAGGCCTTTCCCGCGAAAATGTAAAGCGAACCAAGGAAGCTACAAAGGAAATACCAAAGGAAAGTACGAAGGAAACGCGTGTCCAACGGGGGGGGGGGGGGGGCGGGGGGCGGCCGGCCGCGGGGCGGGGCCGCGGGCGGCGGGGGGGGGGGGGGGGGGGGGGGGGGGGGCGCGGC
>Ga0307508_10002947_pt1 | contig 17598 bp, 20 predicted proteins | sample 9_EM_MG_FD_203089 | JGI IMG/M metagenome (GOLD analysis project Ga0307508, IMG submission 203089) | Populus trichocarpa ectomycorrhiza microbial communities from riparian zone in the Pacific Northwest, United States - 9_EM | ecosystem: Host-associated > Plants > Roots > Unclassified | place... | reverse complement strand
AGTCAGAACTCACTGACATGCCACCAACACCAGCCGCTAGTAAGAAGAAGGCTGGAACTGAAAGGCTGAGTGCGAAGGCCAAGGGTAAGAAACGTGCCACAGACGAACTTGAGGACGATGAGGACGACGGGACTTGTACCAGCACCAGGAGATCTTCCAAGCGCAGGCGCAATTAGATTTTCAGGTGCGTGTTGACGGCGATCTCACCAATTGGTGTCCCTTATTCTTATTGCTCAGAATGCATGCCTTTTCCATTGCGGAGTGGTCTTCTGCACCACCACAAATGATCGTCTTTTATTCATTCAATGCATCATCAGTTGTACTACCATAGATGCTACAAGTGGACCTGTATTACCCCTCAGTGCCTGTATCAAGATAGTCTGGAATATACCGCTGTGAACGAAAATATACCGCCATGTTCCAAGAAATACGACCTGGCTGATCTGACCAAACATTGCTTGTCGAACATGGGTCTGGCGGACAATTTGAGTTCCTAGATATGGTTGTGTATCCCCCAGCAGCAGCGGCTGTGGACAGTTGTGATTACAGCCCTCGTACTACATTACTTGAGTATATACAGCCATATCCCTTTTCGACAATTTTTGTGATGACGTCGCACCGTTCCCCGATTTCAGGCTGGATACCTACTGGGATGTCGATGATCTAGATTTCCAAAATCATAATAGAACTTCATCTGAGGAGCTCTGCAAGTTGTACCATGATCGGTGGGTGAGGGTTGGCTCGCTTGCCCGTAGTCTTTGGGAGGAGAAAAGGGCTTGAGACGCTCGCTTGTCACGACGTTAACCCCTGCTCAGGCACGAGCTTAGGTCCTGAGTCTTTCTTAGTAATCCGTCGGATACCGTAGCTCACCGACGACTCGTTTCCGCCCTTTCCCCTGCCGTTGTGCTTCTCTTTCCTAGGTACAATCAATCCCGTTGTCGTCACCTGTATTTCGTCGCTCAGCATTCTCTTTTCTAGTATTCAACGCATTTGTTGAGACCGTGCGACGAGTGCTAGTGATCCTGACATCGCTGGTGGCTCGATTCATACTGTTGTACACGAGTAGAAATTCGTTCACTTGACGATAGTGAAGGACGACCATTGCCTTGGGGTCCAGACATGACCAATCGTAGATGACGAGCGCAGGATGCTCCCTTGAGTGAGCTCACTGTCCATGGTAGAAGCCTTGCAACATGAGAGTACACCAGTGAGCTAGAGAGACACTTTGTATTATCAGAACGACTGTATTCTGATCCTGAAGAGTTGATCGGTCAATAGAACAGACGAGTCTGGGTTAGCCGATACTATGGATGGATAATATATACCGTAGATGGAACACAACAACATTTAGAAAAGAGATTAGGTATCGTAGATTTTTGCGGGCTCCAACTCCTATCGCGAGAGCAGAAAAAAGTCACGACGCAAACACGCCAAGAAAAATGGCTGACGATGCCAAGAACGGTGCCCGACGTCTTACTGTACAAGTCCGCGCGGAGACCGCGTAAATTGAACGGCGTCCCTCTAGCTATCCATACAACTGGGTCGATTCTTGTGATTGATTCAAAGGCGCGTTCAAAATGCAGACTCGTAACAACAGTACATGGAGCTAACACGGCATGCAAAATGTGACATCAAGAAAATGGTTGAAAAAGGAACATGGCACAGAGAAAGATGAAACAGGGAAACAAGGCAAAGGCGCGCAAGAAAGACATTCAGCGGCTAGCAATACAAGGGGGGATATCACGCCGTGCGTACGACCCCGCTTCAGGCACCCTCAGCCCCGATGCCAGGGCAATCGCGGGAAATGTGTCTGACGGTTCCGTGAGCAAACGAGATAGAGTAGAACGAGGAGACGCACCCCTCTGAGCCGCATGTGTAGCAAGCGCGCCTCTGTGGCTGAGGGCAGTCCCGACTGATATGTCCCTACGAAAACACACCAATATTAGTGTCAGTCACTCGGCCGAGATCACGTCACGTACGATTCCGGAACAGTTGTAGCATTTAGATCCTTGAACGCAGTCGCGCGACATGTGGCCTACCCCGCCACACGTGTAGCTGAAAAAACGGTCAAACACGAAACCAAGTTCGAGCTGTGGGAGGGGTACGTACCAAGTTTTACCTCCGCCGCCGCCGCCAAAACCACCACCGTAGCCTCCGCCGCCGCCATACCCAGTGTTGGCAGCAGCAGCCTCGGGACACGCGCGAGCAATGTGCCCAACTTTACCGCAGCGGTAGCATTCCTGGCCAGAGCCACCACCTGAAAAGCCACCGCCACCGCCGCCGTAGCCACCACCGGCGCTTTCGGGACAGTCACGCGACTATGCAAGACACGCCGTCAGTGCCGCTCGTCTCTGAAAAGGAAGAGAACACGATGCGCACGATGTGACCTTCCTGACCACACTTGTAGCAAGATTTGGCCTTGGCTTCCATCGTGCATTCGCGCGAAACGTGGCCCTCCATCCCACCTACATACAAATCGGCATCAGACCCACGGAGCCACATGCAAGGGAACCGTGCTCACAGTTGTAGCTGAGACGACGCGGCACCAAACGAATAAGTGGATACCCCAAACACGTTGAATGCGAGATCAAACATTACCATGTAGGCGTGCCAGCTTTAGGGCAGCTAGAAGCTTGATGGCCGACTGACATGGTTTGGATGCACGAGAGCAAGTTAGGGATCAATGTCATTCATTGAATTTGCGGGTTGGTTTTCGACGATCACATTGGTCATCGGTACGATATGGAAAGCAAAAAAGAACCAGCGGTCCACGTCAGCACCGCTCAGCACACAGATGAACGAAGAGGATGTAGATAAAGTGGACGGTGAGTTGGGCAAGATCGCTAGGTAGTGTGACCTTTGTCGCCGACGACAAGGGTCATTGGAGAAAGGCAAGACGAACAACACGAAAACACCACGCACAGCCTCCACAGTTGAAACATCCACGGGCACCCGACATTCTTGGTCAGAGAAAACCTGAAAAGTGCGTGTTAGGGGAGGTGATCTTACGAATAGCCCATCCGCGCGTAGAGACGGGCTGATGTTGGGCGTCGACAGCGACAAAACGCACTTTTTTTTTTCTTTTCGAGCAGACAGTACGGTGGACAACAAAGAGGAGGAAAGAGTGTGAAAAAAAGGTGCAATCACGCGGTGCATCGTACACGTGCTGAACACGTGGTAGACTAGAGTCCCCTGTCTGCATTGTCCCTGCCCTTTTCGCCGTCCTTCTTTGCCTCCCCGCTCTTCTTCCCTTCCCCATTTCCCACCTTCTCCTTCTCTTTTTCATCTGCGCCGTCTTCCAGCTCCGCGCGCCCTATTGTTGCCTTGTTGTCCACCAACGCGTGCAGCGCAATCACCGCCCGCAGCAATGTGCTCAAATACACCACCAACAATTGGTCATTCGTGCTCGACGTGAAGCTCTGCGTCACCACCGCATCACTCAGATCCGGGAGGAGGTTGAGCGCATCCTGGAGATGGTAAATAATCTGGTGGTTCACGGGCAATGTGCCCGCGGCCACATCCTCGAGGTAGCTGTGTACGTCACGTAACCGAGATTGGAGACCCTGCAACGATGCGAGCTGCTCGCTCACACGTGTTGCAAGGGTTGTCGTCGTCGAGTCTTTAATATCCCGCAGGAGATGCTCGACTCCTATTTCCTCGGCTTCTTCTGCGTCTATTGCGGAGGGAACGTGGAGGAACGTTTTGCGGGTCTCTGTGCCGTCCTAGGGAAGTATTGTCATTGGCATGAGGCGGGTGGCAGGAGTGGACGTGCGTACATCTTTGATCTCTTCGACGGCGTAGTAGGCATCTGTGGGTATCCCGACGGTGTCGGGTCGTACGTCGACGATCACCATAACCGGCTTGGCAATATACCGCTTGAACAGGTCGTTGATTTCTTGATCCGAAGCTCTGAGCTTGGGTCCCGTGTGGTACCATCCGATCATGCGTTCTCGGGCTAGCCAGCGTGTCGGATTGATTCATGGGCCGTTCGAACAAGGCATGACGTACCGTTGACCTTTTTGAACATGTCGTACATGCCCTCGATGTAATTGTGGTCGAGGAACCACGTCTTGCTGTCCTTTTCGTCCTCCTCGAATGGGATACCAAACGAATTGGCAACATTGACGGTCTTGCCGTTGTCTTGTCCTAGTAGGACGCCGACCACCCGTTTTGGCGAGTTGCGGGTAACAGATCGGGCGTGGTGGTCTGTCACGGACAAGAGGACAAGCGGGTGGACGACTGTACAGATCGTGCATGTGTGACGTATGCAGGTCCAAGGGACACGTCTACTCACCGACGGTGGTGCCCGCAAGGGCCGTCAGCTGCGGCAGCGGTCAGCGCTGGTCATAAAAGCCCGGTGAGCGTACCTGCTCGGTCGTGGATGCAACCATGGTGGATATTCAATGCAGGTCCGGAGTACCTTGAATTGTCGCGTCCAGGACGCGCGTTGTGTTGACACTTGTTTTGACTTGACTTTGCGGGTACATGCACTTCAAATCGCCCTGTCGAGCTTCCCCCATAGCCGCCTCCACCTACCAACACGTTCATACAGAGCCGCCACGGTGATCACGAACGACCCCGCACGCTCGCGAGCCAAACACAAGCGTGGCCACGCGCGCCCGCAACAGCAAACGAAATAAATATTTCGGAGGACGTTTCTCGAGACTAGCGGACAAACCCTTCCAGCCTCCCACGAAGCGTCCAGTGTAAGTGATGGCCCGGAGGTGTATCACTGTCAAACCATCCCCAACGAGATGGCGCTCATTTTCCCTTCTGCCATCTCCATAGACTGTAGGTTCAGCACTGAACTCCATTCGGGTGGACGCGTTCGAGTCGCGTTGTTCATGTTGTGCGACAAGGGTGGAAAGAGTACTATCTGTGAACATGCGCGGTGTGTACACGAAGATTAACCAAAACTGTACCCTCTGGCCACCAATACAAATACAAATGCGTCCTACTCGTGTCTCGCAAGATATTCCGTAATGCCGTCGACAATCACGTTGTGGTTGTCCTGGCTCAACCCATTGACCACGATGACGCCCACGATCCCCTCCACATTCTTCACCCGCACGGGAAACCCACCCCTGTGACAAGCATACACGCTCGGATCCGCAATCTCGTACAAGTACTTGAGCGTCTCCTGCACGGGCTTTGTCGGATTAATCCGCAGCAACTGTAACTGCATACGCAACGACGATGTCCCCCACCTGAGTACCACCGCCTCCTTACGCCTCACCCAGTGCATGTTATCCGGGAACGTTCCTGGGCGAGAGGTCGCGAAGAAGAGAAGCTGAGATGAGTTGGCCTGGGCAATGTATATGACCGCGGGGTGGTCTTGGTTTTGCTGGCAGCGTGTGCGGATGATGGTACCCAGTTCCCAGGCAACGTCGCTGTCGAACGCGGGGAGTACGCAGGCCTCTTCTTGTGCTTTGACGGATTCGACCTGTCTCGGTACTTGCGTGAGTGTCTGATGACTTGGATGCGATGGCGAGGAACTCACGGTAGGCGGCATCTGGGGAATGTATCGTACTGATGGACACTAGTGGCGCCATTGGAGCTTTAAATGTGCACGGAACCTGCGGTATTAACCCGATCGAATCCCGTACAGAGATGAGCATGTGGGCACATTCATTGGTTCGGCCAAAACTCGGGGCCCGTCAGGAGGACTGCGGGTACGCGGGACAAGATTTAGCGCAACGGACCCCCGTACCTTGGGCTCTCCGTAGGCAGACCGAAGGGGCGAAGGAAAGAGTGCTTCCACTCGATGTCTCCCTTTGATTCTGGTTCACCCAATCGATATGACCAGATCCGAACGGTGCAAACCACCCCCTTACAGAGGAATATGTAACACCATCATGATGACTATTGAGCGTACTGTGGACTCACCAACATTAATATTGTGCTGCCTCAATGGTAGCGATTGTTGGAACTTGAAGCTTGAAGTACTAGTATGTGTGAAAAAGATTTCCTTAGCTTAGCATCCTTTAACATGATTCTAGGTCCGGATGCCATCCCAGGCCTGGAAAGGGCCGTCAGTTGCGGCAGCGGTGAGCGTACCTGCTCGGTCGCGGACGCAACCATGGTGGATATTCAATGTACCCTTCAGTTGTGTTGGCACTTGTTTTGACTTGACTTTGCGGGTCGCCCTTCTCGACTTTCGTCTTCCCCCGTAGCCTCTACCTTCACCTTAACAACAAGGCGCCGCCACTCGACGACCATGAACGACCCTGCTCGTTCGCCTCGTTCGCGAGCTAAACACAAGCGCGGCCACGTACGCCCGCAACAGCAAACGAAGTAAGTATATCGGAAAACGTTTCACGAGATGCAGAACTAGCGGACAATGGCACCTTTTCAACCTTTCTGCGAGGCCTCCCCGCTTCTGCGCTCGATCTGGAGATGGGTACCAGGATAGGAGCCACCGGAATGGGAACTGCAGAATACAGAGCGTTTCACGACTCAACGGTCTGTGCGGTTGAACATCGAAGCGTCCCGCGTAAGTGATGGCCAGGAGGTGTATCATTGTCAAAACATCCCCAACGAGACGGCGCTCGTTTTCCCCTCTACCATCTGCATAGTAGGTTCAGGACTGAACGTGCGCGTGACCCCTTGGTGCCAAATACGGCACGTTCGAGTCGAGTCGTTTATCTGGTGTGGCAAGGGCGGAAAAGAGTATCCATAAACATGCGCGGTATGTACATAAAGACTAACGAAAACTGTGGCCTCGGACCACCAATACAAATACAACGTCGTCCTACTTGTGTTTCCCAAGATATTCCTTGATGCCATCGACAATCATTTGGTGGTCGTCATACCCCAACCCACTGACCACGATAACGCCTACGATCCCCCCCACGTTCTTCACCCGCACCGGAAACCCACCCCCCTGACACGCATACATGGTCGGATCTGCAATCTCGTACAAGTCCTTGAGCGTCTCCTGCACGGACTTCGACGGCCTAGCCTGCAGGACCTGCTCCCGCATACACGCCGTCGACATCCCCCACCTGAGCACCACCGCTTCCTTGCGTTTCACCCCGTGCATCTGGTCGGGGTACGTTCCCGCGTGGGATGTTGCGAAGAAGAGGAGCTGGGATGAGTTGGCGTGGGCAATGTATATGACCGCGGGGCTGCTATGCTTTTTGTGGCAGCGTGCACGGATGATGGTGCCTAGCTCCCAGGCGACGTCGCCGTCGAACGTGGGGAGTATGCAGGCTTTTTCTTGGGCCCTGAGGGATTCAATCTGTCTCAATTGCGTGAGCGTCTGATGACTTGGGGTGCGATAGCGAGGGACTCACGGTGGGGGACATGTGTGGGATGCACTGGATCACTAGTGTGATGGATGCTGGCGGCGCGCCCATGGGGCTTTATATGTGCACGAGACCTCCCAATCAGTCGCCTTGGGGCATCTACACTGATCTGCAATCACATAAACCCTGTACAAGACTGTACATGGCTGTCCAGGACCAGGGGTTACCATTACATCGGAAGGTCCCCCCCCCTGTACTGCACCCCAGAGGGACATAAATGGATTTAAACAAAAAAAAAAAAAGGTCCCCCTTGGCCAGTGCCGAACAGCATGGAGGCCCGGACAGTTGTGCTGATTCCAGGTCATGATATTCGTCCTCCGACATTCGGCACGAGGATTAGGGGACTGGATCGCTCGTGTTGATGCGACAACCCTCAGTCACCCTTTCGGACGCGAGAAAAAAAAAGTCAGTTACCTCACCATAATATATCGTAGCGGCGCCAAGGCGCCAGTCCCCGACTCCAGTACGTAGATTTGACTCTCCCTTTGATTCTGGTTCACCCAATCGATATGACCAGATCCGAACATTGCAAACCACCCCCTCACAGAGGAATATGTAGCACCATCATGATGACTATTGAGCGCACTGTGGACTCATCAACATTAATATTGTGCTGCCTCAATGGTAGCGGTTGTTGGAACTTGAAGTACTAGTATGTGTGTAAAGGATTTCGTTAAGTAACACTGACATGATTCGAGGTTCAGATGCCATTCCAGGCCTGGAAAGGCCGTCAGTTGCGGCAGCGGTGAGCGCCGGAACATGGGAAGACAGTGAACGTACCTGCTCGGTCGTGGATGCAACCATGGTGGATATTCCGTGTACCCTTCAATTGTCGCGTCCAGGACAGATGGGGTACCTAGGGGAGCGAAGCGACCCTAGGTGTTAGTCTGTGTGCGAGAGAGAGGACAGCCTGGGCAATCGAGCCTGTTTGCTACGTCCGTCAGTTACCCCTCTCCGAGAATCAGGGCCATGTACAGTACGCGCAGGGACAGGTAGAGGGACGGTGCGGGTGCGCACGGTTTCGAGCCTGCGAAAGCTCTCATCAGGGGGCTTGAACCGCTACCCCAACCGTCGCCCATCCAGGGCCGAGTAGGTGAACTACCAACTATAACGATCAGTGGGCAAAGCACGTAGCGAGTGCTCCGAGCGGTGACCGAAGAAGGGAGCAGCGCTGGGCACGACCCACCAAGCGGTTGGTATCGTAAGTTGGGTGCAGGCGGGTGGGGATAAAGGAGGCTCTTTATCAGCGAGAGCCATCAGTGACCTTCGAAAAGGTGTGATCCCAGACCGTTTCCAGTCACCATCGGGATTTGAACGTTCCCGTTCGGTACCATACCGGTACTACCCGGTATGGATTCCTGTCTCCGCCATCCTCGAGGTGGGATTCGATAACCGACACAGAAGCACTTGTTTTGACTTGACTTTGCAGGTCGCTCTTCGTTGTCCTTATACCTCCTCACCGACACACGTGTACACAGAGCACTCGACGACTCAGCACGTTCGTGAGCCAAACACAAGCGCGATCACGCACGGCCGCAACAGCAAACGAAGCAAATATATCGGAGAACGTTTCTCGAGACGCAGAACTAGCGGACAATGACATCTTTTCAGCCTTTCTGCGAGGCCCTTCCGCTTCTGCGCTCGGTCTGGGGACGGGTGCCGGGATAGGAGCCACCGGAACGGCAACTGCAGAATACAGAACCTTTCACGACTCAACGGTCTGCGGTTGAACATCGAGCATCCGGCGTAAGTGATGGCCCGGAGGTGTGTCATTGTCAAAACATTCCCAACGAGACGGTGCTCACTTTCCCTTCTACTACCTCCTTAGACCGTAGATTCAGGACTGAACGCCATTCGAGTGGACCCCTTGGTGCAAAATACGGCACGTTCGAGTCGAGTCGTTTATCTGGTGTGGCAAGGGTGGAAAAGAGTGTCCATAAACGTGCGCGGTATGTACATAAAGACTAACGAAAACTGTCGCCTCGGGCTACCAATACAAATACAACGTCGTCCTACTTGTGTTTCCCAAGATATTCCTTGATGCCATCGACAATCACATCATGATCATCATGCCCCAACCCACTGACCACGATAACGCCCACGATCCCCCCCACGTTCTTCACCCGTACCGGAAACCCACCTCCCTGACACGCATACATGGTCGGATCTGCAATCTCGTACAAGTCCTTGAGCGTCTCCTGCACGGACCTCGACGGCCTAGCCTGCAGGACCTGCTCCCGCATACACGCCGTCGACGTCCCCCACCTGAGCACCACCGCCTCCCTGCGCTTTACCCAGTGCATCTGGTCGGGGTACGTTCCCGGGTGAGAGGTTGCGAAGAAGAGGAGCTGTGACGAGTTGACGTGGGCAATGTATATGACTGCGGGGCTGTCATGCTTTTTCTGGCAGCGTGCACGGATGATGGTCCCCAGCTCCCAGGCGACGTCGCCGTCGAACGTGGGGAGTATGCAGGCTCTTTCTTGGGCCCTGAAGGATTCAATCTGTCTCGGTTGCGTGAGCATCTGATGACTTGGGTGCGATAGCGAGGGACTCACGGTGGGGGACATGTGTGGGATGCACTGGATTACTGTGATGGATGCTGGCGGCGCGCCCTTGGGGCTTTAAATGTCCACGAGACCTCCCAGCATTAATCCGATCGGATTTTGCAGAGATGGGCATACGGGCGCGCATCGGTCGTCTCGGTCGTATTGGGCCCATCTAGAAGACAAATGGCTATGCGGGCTGAGGTCTAGAACTACCGGCACCTTAATTATCTTGAGCTCTCTGTAAGCAGACCTCGAAAGGCGCGAAGCGATTGGATTTCGCAGAGATGGGCATATGGGCGCGTTCATCAGTCCGGCCGGATCATCTCGGGGGTATCTGGAAGACGGTGGCTATGCGGGCTAAGGTCTTGGACAACCAGGTCAAATTTATCTCAAGCTCTCCGTAAGCAGACCTTGAGGTTCTTCTTCCACCACCACTTCGCAATTGGTGTCTATCCCTGCAAGGGGGATATGTTAGAGTGACTGTCTCCCTTTGAGTCTGATCCGAGCGGTACGAACGAATCATCCCCTTCCTGAGGAACATGCAGCATCGTGACTATCGAGCGCACTTGTGCCACCTAAACAGTACCTAGTGGGTATTGCAATGGGAGACAACGGTGTTTCCAGTGGTTAGCAGAGACCTAAACTGTGTTCTGGACGTGGATCACGAAGAAAAGAAATAGCTTACCGTTCGGGGATCGAGAGAATTCGAAGGACCAAACTTATTCAAGTACTTGGGGGTATTCTACATGTGAAACAGTACACGTCCGCCTTGAGTCCTTGATGTTAAATTCAGTATTCGGATCGAGGCGCAGCTATTCTTCACGTTTGGAACATAGTCTAGATCTGTTAAACATCGGAAGCCCCGTTGTGTGGGGGGCGCTGTCCGAGCGCGTAACGCGCCAATATCCTCGATCACTTACGTTGAAACAGAGTCTAGGCATTCGCCTGCCTTCCTCGCCGAACCCAGACTTCCACCGTGCGCACTGGGCATCATCAATATGTATATGTACGCAGACGACATCCAAGAAAGGTTTGGTCAGTCTTCCGGATCCTCATCGGGGCTAGCCAGCGGGTCGGATCGATTCATGGGGCATTCGAACGAGGTGCAACGTACCATTCTCCCTTGAACATATCGTAATCGTAGTCAAAAAACTACGTCTTGCTGCTCTTTTCGTCCTCGAATAGGATACCAAACAACTTGTCGTTTTCTTGTTCTGATAGAACGCTGAACGCTGATGACCCGTTTTCTTAAGTTGCGGGTTACACATAGGGCGTGGTGGTCTGTCACGGACAAGAGGACAAGCGGGTGGACGACTGTACAGATCGTGCATGTGTGACGTATGCAGGTCCAAGGGGCGGGTCCCCTCACCGACGGTGGTGCCCGCAAGGGCCGTCAGCTGCGACAGCGGTCAGCGCTGGAACATAAAAGCCCGGTGAGCGTACCTGCTCGGTCGGATACAACGGATCCGGATATGCGTTGTGTTGACACTTGTTTTGACTTGCCCTTGCGGGTACGCGAATAACCAAAACTATGCTCGGGCTACCTACACAAATACAGTTTCGTCCTACGTGTGTTTCGCAAGATATTCCTGAATGCCATCGACAATGACGCCGTGGTCGTCATCGCCCAACCCATTGACCACGATAACGCCCACAATCCCCTCCACGATCCTCACCCGTACCGGAAACCCACCCCCGTGAAACGCATACACGCTTGGATCCGCAATCTCGTGGACGTGCTTGATCTTCTCCTCCCAGGACAGCACCCGTGTCACGGTGCACGTAAGCTCCGGTATCTGCAACCACATACGCAACGAAGACATCCCCCACCTGAGGACCACCGCCTCCTTGCGCCTCGCCCAGTGCATGTTGTCCGGGAACGTTCCTGGGCGGGAGGTCGCAAAGAAGAGAAGCTGGGACGAGTTAGCGTGGGCAATATATATGGCCGCGGGGCGGGCTCGGTTTTCCTGGCAGCGTGTGCGGATGATGGTGCCTAGCTCCCAAGCGACATCGCTGTCGAACGCAGGGAGTATGCAGGTGAGGGACATTGGCCACCGGTGCCATTGGTGCTTTATATGTGCATGGGACCTCGTACCTTGAGCTCTCCGTAGGCAGACCGAAGAGGCGAAGGAAGGAGTTCTTCCACTCTCTGCAAGGGGGATATGCTAGAACGGTACACGACTTATGGGCACAGTTTGTAAAAATTTCAACTTATAGACACTTATCCAATCGTGCCTGAGGTGTTCGCAGGCAACCCCCGTCCAGCCATGGTGCGCATTGACCAAATATTTTGTCCAGGCGCAGTAAGTCCATCACCATCGTTTGTTGTCGAAAGTCGTAACTGATAGCTGATCATAACGTAGTTGCTCCCAATCGTAAATATGGACATGAACAAGTACAATGGCACTTCCCCCGTTACTTTGATGTTCCCTCAGGGATGCACCAAATGCCTGGCCACCTCACCACCACACCACCTTCTCGGCCCTCGAGGCGTTGCCTTCCAACCTTCCAACAAACGCTCTCCGTACACCTGGCTCGGGACAATCAACATATGACCTAATCCCTGCTGGTCGGTTCAATTACAGAGGCCAAGCTCCCCAGACAACCGTGTCACGATGGTCAGGCAAGTGTAAACGTCACAGCAACAGGATAAGGTGCCAATGTCAACTGGTTGAACGGAACTGTTGTGAGCGGTGGAAATGCCACAGCCGGCCAGGACTGCGCGGCTACCCCCAAGCGTGAGATGGCAATCAGGTACTTTATGTGCGTCTCGTGCACCTGGCGAGTATACTCTGTATCCTTGGCTTGTCGGCTTGTCATATCATCTGTACACCCAACCTCACTGATAGTGTCAACAACACTGGCAATGTACGTCGTCATTTCCGCATTGCTGTATATCTGCACTCTAACCTGTCGCCCGATCCAAGATGTATGGAATTTTTTTCCAATTTCAATGTCGGTTCCTTGGGGTACGGCGGGTGGATACCGTCCAAGCGGGTTTTGACTGGACCAACGGTTGTCTGTTGTGGGTTGCACCAAACTATGGTCAGTCAACTAGTCACTTGTCGCCCCTCAGTTCCCCACATGTCGCTTCGACTAGGAGCAAGAGCGGTGCTACAGGCTTGAGGCTATCATTTCCCTCGACGGGAGGTGTGTCCGTTGCTGCATTTGTGCCGTTCGTCGGGTCGTTCTTGTTGTAGGAAATGTTACAATGCGTCATCGACCCAGTTTTCTTTCACGTATACCATCTCAAATTTCATGGTGGCGACCTTCCTGTAGAGTACGGGGAAGAGAGAGAACCATCCAACTGGCAGATGATCTCTTCGAACCACATACAAATACAATTGTGTCCTACTCGTGTCTTCCTGAATGCCATGCACAATGACGCAATGGTCGTCCTGCCCCAACCTATCGATTATGACAATGCCCACGATCCCCTCCACGTTCCTCACCTGCACCGGAAATCCGCCCCTGTGACATGGGTGCGCGCTCGGATCCTCAACTTTGTACAAGTAACTGAGCGTCTCCTGCACGAGCGTCATCGGCAGCCTAGCCTGCAATATCCGCAACCGCATATACAATGATGATGTCCCCCACCTGAGCACCACCGCCTCCTTGTGCATGTCGCTGTTGGATGCGGGGAGCACGCAGGCCCCTTCTTGGTCTCTGAGGCATTCGACCTGTCACGGGCCGCGGTGCCCGCATGAGCGTCCGACGACTTGGGTGTGACAGCGAGGGACTCGAGGTGAGCGACATGTGCGTGGGATGCGCTGGATCGCAGAGATGGGCATGCGGGCGCCTTCATTGGATCTGCCAGATTGTCTTCCGGCCATTGGGAAGACGGAGGGTATATAGGGCCCAGGGCTAGAGCAACCGCCTCTATCTCGAGCTCCACGTAAGCAGACCAAAGAGGCGAAGGACAAAGTTCTTTGGTGGTTCTTGCAATGGGAGACACAGCGGGTTTCCAGTGGTTAGCAGACCTAAATTGTGTTCTGGACGTAGATCACGAAGAAAAAGAAAATTAGCTTACCGTTTGGGTCTATCGAGAGAATTAGAAGGGACTTGATTGTTCAAGTACTTATGTGCTTGCGATCGTGCAGTGGTCTTCTAGGTGTGAAAAAGTACTTCAAATGCGAGTTTGGACGACGAGCAAATCACCGCCTCAAGTCCCCCGTGGCCCGTCACGGTCCCCGAAGTCGTTTGTGTCGATTGCAGTCCCCTTCGATATGCGCGAGGAAGGAGGGTATGAGATGGGAACGGACGTAAAGACCACCGATGTCTTGGCGGCTTGGGTCCTCTGGCCCCTGGGACACGAGCACGAGTATTCGGAGGTGACACAGAATGTTGGTCCTGCGGTTAATGGAACCCTGGAAGTAAAGTAGAAAAGCCAATGAAACGGCTCATTGGAGGCGACGAACCCAGCCTATGCGGTCGGAGACCTCGTCGAGCGGACCGAAGAATCCGCCATGGACCCGTTCGTCCTCCCCTTTTCACTGGTCCGCTCTTCCGTGTTGCACCCTAAGCGGCTCGGAGCTATCCGTCCGACGAGTCAAGACCGCCATGGCGATCCTGTCCACGCTCGCTGTTGGCCCAGAAAGAGTACCGGCGGTACTCTCTCGGCGAGCCACGTCAAGCTGTGTCGCGTTAGCGTTGTCGCGCGTCGTTGCGCAGCGTAGTAGCGCACGGCGGGATGGGGACAAGGTCAGAGAGACTTGCATCGAACTGGTACCGCGTGACGAAGCGTTCCTGCGGGACATTTTCCAAACGTCATGCGGATATCTCTACTAGTGTCAATCTCACCCGGCCAATGTGTGGCATTGTAGGCCCCTTCCGTGGTGATTACAACTCAGGCCGCGGTGACCACCTAGAAGATATGTGCAGATCGGCGCTACTTGAGCTGCATGCTGTAAATACGTCAGACAAGACATAAATCATGAACCAGATGTATTCAGTCTGCCAGAACTAGTATGTGTCCATGAGTCGTAATCCCTCATTCAACGCACAGGCATGGATGAAATACAGCCTTAGACACGCCGCCTCTTGTGATGACGTTGTTCATCCGCTTCTGGTATACTCGGTTGCTTTCCTGTCAGCGACACGCGGCGTTTCTCGTGGGGTTGGTCCGGACCCAGTACGTCAGAAGGTAAAGCGATGCTGATGGTGTAGGTGTCATAATCGTCAACCGGACTAAGGGAATCGTTGCTATATACCTGCTCTGATCATCCTCGTCGCTGGAAACCTGACTCGGAGCCCTCTGTAGGCGCTTGGCTGACAGACGACGACAACTCGGCCCCAAGATTAGTCTGGCTTGACCATGCCGGGAGCAAATCAGAGAGCGGAGGGGACTGTGGGCAACGTCTCAAGAACTGTTTGATGGTAGATATTATCACCTCCACAGCAGGGCGCTTCTCTATTGCTGACAAGCAACCTCGAATTAAATTCCAGTGTGAATTGTGCATTGTTCGAGACTTTGGTCTGCCAGGCTTGTCCCCCTTCGCCAAGCGCAACACAATGGCTGAGTCTCCCCGGACTTCCGACCATGGTTCTTTGCCGGACAAAACCTGCGAGGATGTCAATATGGGGATGACGCCTGGGGTCCGTTACTGGACTTCCCTGGAGAGACACGCAACCAAACGAGTAAACATCGGTTTTGGTTGTCTTGTTGAATGTCTCTTCTGGATCCACTTGCTCGGGTGCGGTCCAGCGCAATGCTCCAGGTCGCGCAGTGGACCTTTGGAGATAGGTCAACGCTTCGGGAATATTCCCCACCAAGGAAGCATATCCGAAATCGCCTAGGCACGCGGTGTAGTCCGCATCAAGAAGTACGTTATTCTGTCCATTGATTAGACGAAGAGCACAATAAAATATTTCTACTTTGACGCACGCAATTAAGGTCACCATGGATGATTGGAAAATAATGCACTCCTGTGTGTTATTTTTCCCAGCCTTGGTAATGATAACAGAGACCTACAGTAGTGCAGCCCATTGGCAATATCGAGCAGCTACCACGCAAGGTGAGACAATGTGAGTGTGGTAGATGTTCGGTGGACGCACAAACCGGAGTCGGTGTTCCAAGCCTAGCCAATGGTTATGCTTCGCCAAAAAATAGTGGAGGGATTCGTTGGGCATCCACAATGACACCAACGACACTGCGTCACGCATTCCAAATCCATATGCAATTCCCAGGAACGGAACTACATTGACGTGATCGAGTCTCCTCCAAATTCCAAGCTCTCGACGGAGCATCTGCGAGGCACTTTGGATTGCATATATTGACGGTGGATGAGACGAGTTACCTTGGTAGATCTGCTCGCATCCCCATCCATTGCGAACTTGAATCGGAATGCCTTTACTGCAACCTGGTGGTGAAGTAAATCGCAGGCTGCATGAGTCTTACACCAAATTCGAACCTCCTTCGGCAAACCATCGCGGTACCAACATCTATATACATCACCAAACGCTCCGCCAGCGACGTAGTGGTCGTCAGCTTTGACGATATAAGGTGTGAGATCTGGTGGAGGGGGGAAATTCGGACTAACAAAGCCGATCCAAACGAAGAAACCATATGAGATCATCGCGCTACAGGCTACCGGAAAGACATACTTGAAGTTGGATCTTTGACACTGCCCGAGGCGTTCCACCACCCGCCATATATATATATTTCCATCCTTTCCTATTGATGCCACAAATCCTCCGGAGGGAGAGAAACGAACAGCATGGACACGCTCCTCATGCTGTCGGCATTGTCCGATCGGATCACCAGTAGTCGCATTCCAGAAACGAATAGTTTTATCCCAGGATGCGCTTGCGAGGATCAGTCCATCTGGGGAGAGTGTAATGGAGGGTATGGCGTCGGTGTGACCTATCCACGAATGTCCGATTTGTCGTCCTGTACCGGAGTTCCAACAGTGAACCGTTCCTTCGGCTGAGGCAGAGAAGAGCTCGCTGCCGTCGCGTGACCACAGTACATCAGTGACCAATTCGCAGTCTCGTAATGTTCTGTGTATTGCAAGGAGGAGCGTGCCCCTGCTGACGTCGTAAACGCGGACCTTGTTGAGAGTACCACATGCGAGTTTGTTTCCGTCGGGAGAGAAACACACGGACGAAGTATACTCCACGCCCCCGACCCTAATGGCACCCGGGATGGTCCGGTTCCTTTCCAGGGCATAAATAGTCACATTCCAACCACCAACCGCAATGAATCGATCATCTGGCGAGACAGCGAAAATGGGGTAGATCTCTGGGTGAGTCCATTCCTTGAGGAGTTTGTGCGATTCAACGTCCCAGACTTTGATCCTCCCATTCCATCCACTGCTGATGATCTTTGCGCCATCCCGCGTTACAGCAAGATGGACTACCTTCTTCTCGTGCTCCATTGATGAGCCTTCTTGCTTCCCGCTCTCCACATTCCGGACCCTCACAGTTCCGTTGCGGGAGCCAGTAACAACGCGTCCGTCGGGGATATACTCCAGGCACAAGATATGGTCTTCTTCCCCCAAGATTACTGAATGTGGACCATCGCTGTCGAGCTGTTGTTGTGGCGTGAAGCTTGGCATGTCAGCCGCTTGCAAGCTTGAATCGGGCAGTTTAACCTAGAGGTTGAGAGAGGAAAAAACACGGAAAATACGACCTCCACAGCATCTCAAGGTAAACGCGATGCAATGCAGTGCGGCCTTGCTTGAGCGCTCCCATTGGATGCTGACATCACCTTTTCTCATGCCACGCAGTATGACTTAGTGTTCATC
>Ga0307508_10002946_pt1 | contig 17599 bp, 23 predicted proteins | sample 9_EM_MG_FD_203089 | JGI IMG/M metagenome (GOLD analysis project Ga0307508, IMG submission 203089) | Populus trichocarpa ectomycorrhiza microbial communities from riparian zone in the Pacific Northwest, United States - 9_EM | ecosystem: Host-associated > Plants > Roots > Unclassified | place... | reverse complement strand
CCGCCCCGCCGTGAGCCGCAGTCTGGCCAGTGCCTCCACGGCGGCGAGGTCCGGCTCGGTCAGCGGGCTCACGTCGCACACCACCACGGTGCCGCGCGGCAGGGCGCGCAGCCGCGCGTCGAGCCGAGCCGCGTCGGCAGGCGCGAGCGAGGGACCGACGGCCAGCACAATCATGTCCACGTAAGGAGGACGGTCCGGCGGCCCGGAACTCATCGCCGGGTCGGCGAGCGCCGCGCCAGAACGGGCCCTACACGTCGTAGACGACGGTCACGGGCGCATGGTCGGACCAGCGCTCCTCGTGGCTCGCCGCGCGTTCGACCACCGCGGAGACGGCGCGCCCGGCCAGCGCGGGGGTAGCCACCTCCAGGTCGATCCGCCAGCCGGCGTCGTTGTCGAAGGCGCGGCCGCGGTAGGACCACCACGAGTACGGGCCCGCGACCTCGGGGTGCAGCCGGCGCACCACGTCGACGTAACCCGCCTCGTCGTAGACCCGGGAGAGCCAGGCCCGCTCCTCGGGGAGGAAACCGGCGTTCTTGGTGTTGGACTTCCAGTTCTTCAGGTCGGCCTCGCGGTGGGCGATGTTCCAGTCGCCACACACCACCGCCTCACGGCTGCCGCCCTCCGCCTGGGCGCGCAGCGCCGCGAGGTGGGCCAGGAACTCCTTCATGAAGCGTTCCTTCTCCGACTGCCGCTCCGTGCCGACCTCGCCCGAGGGCAGATAGAGGCTGGCGACCGTCACACCCGGCAGGTCGACCTCCACATACCGGCCGGAGCTGTCGAACTCGTCCGACCCGAAGCCGATCCGGACCCGCTCGAACTCCCGCCGGGAGTACACCGAGACGCCCGCCCGGCCCTTCGCGGCGGCGGGGGCGTGCACCACGTGCCAGCCGTCGGGCTCCCGCACCTCGCCGGGCAGCTGCCCGGGCTCGGCGCGCACCTCCTGCAGGCACACCACCTCGGCTGCGGTCGCCTCCAGCCAGGGCACGAAGCCCTTCTTGGCCGCGGCGCGCAGCCCGTTCACGTTCACGGTGGTCACGGTGAGCATGCCGGGGACGATACCGGCCGCCGGGGAAGTACCCGGCGACCGGCCCCGGCGACAGGTCCCCGACCAGGTCCCCGACCAGGGCCTACGTCGTACATCCGTACCATGTGACGGTGGAAATCCGACTGACTCCCTACGACCATGCCGACGCGATGAAGCTCACCGAGCAGGTGCAGCAGGAATACGTCGAGCGCTACGGCGACCCCGACGCCACCCTCATGGACCCCGCCGACTTCGACCGGCCGCGCGGCGCGTTCCTCGTCGGCTACCTCGGCGGCGACCCGGTCGCCACCGGCGGCTGGCGCGCGCAGGACGCCTCCCCGGAGGGCTTCAGCGACGGCGACGCCGAGATCAAGCGGATGTACGTGGTGGCCCCGGCCCGCGGGCGGGGCTTCGCCCGCCGGATCCTGGCCGGCCTGGAGGAGGACGCCGCTGCGGCCGGCCGGTCCCGCATGGTCCTGGAGACCGGCGTGCTGCAGCCCGAGGCGATCGCCCTCTACCTGTCCTGCGGCTACGACCACATCACCAAGTTCGGCCACTACCGCGACTACCCGGACAGCGTCTGCCTCGGCAAGACGCTCCCGTAGTCTGACGCCATGACGGATGACCACAGCGAGCTGGAACGGCTCGCCTCGGGCAAGTACCTGCTGATCACGACCTTCCGGCGGGACGGCCGCGGTGTGCCGACCCCGGTGTGGGTGGTCCGTGACGGCGACAGCCTGGGCGTCTGGACGGTCGCGGACTCCGGCAAGGTCAAGCGGATCCGCAATCGTGCGGACGTCCTGGTCAGCGCCTGCGACGTACGCGGCAATGCGTCGGGGGAGCAGTCGCCGGGCCGCGCCGAGATCCTGACGACGGAGCAGACCGCCCACTACCGCGAGCTGCTGACCCGCAAGTACGGCCTGCTCGGCCGGATCACCCTGCTCGGCAGCCGGATCCGGCGCGGCAAGGACGGCACCGTCGGCATACGGATCACCCTCACGTGAGCCGTCGCGTCCCCGCACAGGCGCCCGGGTGCACCGTGAGCGTCTGCCGTGGCTGCTGCTGCGGCACGCCCAAGATCCCCGGCGTCGACCACAAGGCCCAGCTCACCCGCCTCAAGCAGGCCCTGGCGGGCGGCTCCCGGGTCCGGGCCACCGAGTGCCTGGACGTCTGCGAGCACGGAAACGTCATCGTCGTACAGCCCTCCGCCCAGGGCCGCGCCGCGGGCGGCCGTCCCGTCTGGCTCGGCCTGGTCAACGACGCCGACGCCATCGAGGACATCGCCGCCTGGGTGCGCGCCGGGGGACCGGGCATCGCGGACCCGCCCGGGATCCTCGACCTGTACGCCTTCAGCCCGTCGCGCCGCGTGCGGCAGGCGCTGCCCGGGGGCGGCGCGGAACCCGCGTAGCGAAACGGGGCCGTACGGGTGATCACACCCGTACGGCCCCGGTCCGGCGATCAGTCGACGCTGCGCAGGATGTGCGACTCGGTCGGGTCGTCCTCGTAGCCGGCCAGGCGGATCGGCGCGGACCGCGCCCACACGTCGAGGTTGCGCACGTCCCGCTGCGGGGACGGATGTTCGTCGGATTCGGACGGGAGCTGTTTGCGCTCGGTCTTCTCGGGTGTCACCGCGAACTCCTCATGTCGGGTGAGCCGGACGCCCGACGCGGCCGCTACCGGGGCGTCGAACAGCCCGGTGGGGCAAGGAAAAGGGGCTGTGCTGACGCGGTGGCGCCGGAAGCGGAACGGGCAGGCGGCCATGGTGGCTGGCGCTTCCCGGGACGGGCCGAGGGGTTTCGGTGGTTCCCTGAGAGGCGTTCCGTCACGACCCAGCGTAAGCCCGTCACGCATCCGCCACCAGCCAATTACAGATCAGCCCGCGCGCCGCGCGCCTTTCTGGAGGGGTACACCGCCGCAGGCCAGCGCCGCCCATACGGTCCGGCCCGTTCCGGGGACGGGATGCACCACGCCCCACTGATGCGCCAGATGGCTGACGAGGACGAGCCCGCGCCCGTTCTCCTCGCCGTCCCCGGCGCGGCGCACGGCCGGCCCGGCGGCCCGGTACCCCTGGTCGGTGACCTCGATGTGCAGCAGCCCCTCGCCGGCCCACAGTGCGCATGTCACGTGATCGCTGCCGCTGTGCAGTACGGCGTTGGTGAACAGCTCGGTGACCACCAGGCAGGCGTCGTCACCCACGCGCTCCAGTGACCAGCCGTGCAGCGTCGTCCGCACCCGCCGCCTGGCGGCGCCCACGGACGCGGCCTGCGCCGGAAGCCGGAGGACGTCCCTGCGGCTGTCGGCGAGCGGAAGCGGTCGCTCTCGCACTGTCGGCAGCATCATGGGACGTTCCAGACATCGTCGGAGGTTCGGCAGGTTCGGTACAGCCGCGTCACACAGGCCACTATGGCCACGCAAACGACTGTAGGCAAGAGGCATTCTGCAAATTACACATTTCTCTGTACAGGCTGTCCGCTGCACACGGTGCGTGGCAGACTGCTCGCATGCGAGAGGAGTGCCGTGGCTGAGCCGCGGTCGGGCGGAGCCCCGACCGTGCTGCGCGTCATCCTCGGCAGACGGCTCCAGCACCTGCGCGAGAAGGCCGGCCTGACCTACGAGGAAGCCGCCCGCGCCCTCGACGTCACCCACGCCACCGTCCGCCGCATGGAGAAGGCCGAGACCGGCCTCAAGATCCCGTACGTCGAGAAGCTGCTGCGCCTGTACGCGGTCGCCCCCGAGGAGATCGGTGCCTTCCTCGCCCTCGCCCGGCAGGGCAACCGGCCCGGCTGGTGGCACCGCTACCGCGATGTCCTCCCCGGCTGGTTCAGCGCCTTCGTCAGCCTTGAGGGCGAGGCGGCCGTCATCCGCGCCTACGAGCCGCACTACGTCCCGGGCCTGCTCCAGACCGAGGACTACGCCCGCGCCGTCCTGCGCGCCGGCCGCCCCCACCTGCCCGAGGCCGACATCGAGCGCTGCGTCGCCCTGCGCCTGGAGCGCCAGACCCTGCTCGGCCGCCCCGACGCCCCCGTCCTGTGGGCCGTCATCGACGAGACCGTGCTGCGCCGCCCCATCGGCGGCCCCGGCGTCATGCGTGGCCAGCTGGACCGCCTCATCCAGGCCTGCGCCCAGCCCCAGATCCACCTGCAGGTCATGCCCTTCACCGCCGGCCCGCACCCCGCCATGTACGGGCCGTTCCACATCTTCCGGTTCCGGACCGCGGAACTGCCCGACGTCGTCTTCACCGAAAGCCTGGCCGGCGCCGCCTACCTGGACGAACGGGACGACGTGACGGCCTTCCTCGAAGCCCTCGACCGGATGTGCGCCCAGGCCGCGCCCGTACACAGCACAGCAGCCATCCTCGATGGCGTTCGCAAGGAGATCTGACCGCACATGCAGGACATATACAACGGCATGCGTGCCGGAGACCTCGGCACCGAGGGCTGGCACAAGCCGTGGAGCGGCGGCAACGGAGGCTCCTGCGTGGAGGCCATGAAACTCGCCGACGGCCGTATCGCCCTGCGGCAGTCCACCGACCCCGACGGGCCCGCGCTGATCTACACCAGCCACGAGATCACCACGTTCATCCAGGGCGCCAAGGCCGGCCAGGCCGACTTCCTGCTGTCCTGACCACCACCCCACGACCAGGGGAGCCCCATGCCCGAACACCCCGCACACGCCCAACACCCCGAACACCCCGGGCCACCGCACGAGCCCGGCGTGGCCCACGTCCGCATCTGCGCCACCGACGCCGCCACCGCCCACCGCGTCGCCGACGTCATCGCCTCCCGCTACCCCCGCACCCGCCCGCCGAGCGTCAGCACCACCGCCGACGGCCTCGTGGAGTTCGTCCTCTACACCGACACCCTCGACGTGGACTGACCCGGCGGGCCACAGGACAGGCCCTAGAGGGTCAGGCCGGTGAGGCGCAGCCGTACGTCGAGCTCCTGGTCGCCGGAGACGCTGCTGCGCTCCTGGACGCGGAAGGAGGCGCTGAGGGCGTGCTCGACCTCCCGGACATGGTGCGGGTCGCCCGACAGGTCGGCCGTCACGGGCGAGCCGAGCGGTACCGGGCCGGGCCCGGCGCCGTGGGTGGCGGCGTCGACGTCCAGGGACCACACGGTGGGGTGGCCGTACAGGGCGGCGTCGGGGGTGCGTGCCGTGGTGGGGGCGCGCCCGGCCGCGGTGTCCGGGAAGACGTTCTCCAGCGTGCCGAACACGGCGTCGGCGTCCTTGCGGTCGCAGGCCGAGAGCAGGACGTCGACGTGGGTGTGTGAATGCGGGGTGCTCATCAGCTGTGCTCCTTTGCGGGACGTTCAGCCCTGGTAACTGATCTCCTGCGGCACCGGCTCCCGGCCCGGCCCGTCGAACCGCCAGCGCGTCATCGTCTCCGGGAAGGCGCCCTCGAACCAGCTGTGCCCGGTGACCGGCATGACGGCGTAGACCGGCGAGCCGCCCATTCCGATCGAGCCGGGCCCGCCGCTGCGGGGCAGCACGTACTTGGCGGCGTACGCGGAGTCCACCGCCGCCGGCCGTTCCCCGTCCGGCACCGCGGAGGCGGTGCCGCGCAGCGCCACCAGCTCCGCGGCGCTCTCCAGGTGCACCGCGACCCGGGGATCCGCCGCGAGATCGCGGGCCTTCACGGTGCCGGCGCCGGTGCTGAACCACAGCCGGCCGTCCACCCACACACCCCACACCGGCATCGCGTGCGGGCCGCCGAGCGGGGAGGCGGTGCAGATCCAGTAGTTGTGCGCCTGCTCAAGACGGCGGTCGACCTCCGCCCAGGTGATGGTGATACGTCCGCTCATATCCCCAGTGTGCGCCGCGTCACGGCAGAGCGGGAGCGGCCCACCGTGCCGCACCGGCGGTCGGCGGGCGCATACTGGTCTTGATGACGAAGCCAGCCGCAACCCGGCGCATCCTGCCCACCAGTCCCTTCAAGCCCCCGGCCACGCCGACTCCCAAGGAGTTCGCGGTAGGTAACCGGGTCACTCACGATGAGCACGGCCTCGGCCTGGTCATCGGTATCGAGGACGAGATCGCGGTGCTCGTGAACTTCGGTTCGCGGCAGATGAGGATCACCAGTCCTTACAGCAAGATGACCAAGCTTTGACACAGGACGGACAACCCATCGAAACGACCGCGGCCGCGAACGCGAACACGACCTCGCTGTTCTCGGCGCCCGAACCGGCGCTCCGCCACGCCAAGCAGACGTCGCGGCCCCCGGCCACCAACCCCTTCCAGGCTCCGGACTTCGGCGAACTCGCCGAAGCGGACGAGGAACCGGCGTAGGGGGGAGCGGCCGGGCCGATCAGGTGTGGCCGGACGCCCGGTTCCGGGCGTCCGGCTCGCGACTCACATGATGCGGCCGACGTGACGCGACTGACGGAAGCCGAACGGAGACTGCCCCGACATGGCCGGTGCCGTTGAAGCGGGAAACCCGGCCGGCGGCCTGACCCTGGCGCAGCCCGCCGGGCGCTGGGTGCTGGCCGCAGTGGTGCTGGGCTCTGGGATGACCTTCCTGGACGGCACCGTCGTCAATGTCGCCCTCCCGACGATCGGCCGGGACCTGGGCGCCTCGCTGGCCGGGCTGCAGTGGACGGTCAACGCCTACACCCTGTCCCTGGCCGCGCTGATCCTCCTGGGCGGCTCGCTGGGCGACCGCTACGGCCGCCGCAAGGTCTTCGTGGCCGGCGCCGTGTGGTTCGCCACCGCGTCCCTGCTGTGCGGGCTGGCCCCGAACATCGGCACGCTGATCGCCGCCCGCGCCCTGCAGGGCGTCGGCGGAGCCCTGCTCACCCCCGGGTCGCTCTCCCTGATCCAGGCCTCCTTCGCCCCCGGCGACCGGGCGCGCGCCATCGGCGTGTGGTCGGGCCTGGGCGGCATCGCGGGCGCGCTGGGACCGCTGCTGGGCGGCTGGCTGGTGGACTCCGTGAGCTGGCGCTGGGTGTTCTTCATCAACATCCCCCTGGCCGTGGTCGTCGTCGCCATCGCCGCCGCCCATGTGCCGGAGAGCCGTGACGACACCGCCACCGGCCGCTTCGACTGGCCCGGCTCGGTCCTGGGCGCCGCCGGCCTGGCCGCGGTGACCTACGCCCTCATCGCCGCCCCGGACGACTCCGCCGGCGGAGCCGTGACGGCGCTGGCAGCCGTCATCGGAGTCGCCGCACTGGCCGCCTTCGTAACCGTCGAGCGGCGCAGCCGCCACCCCATGCTGCCGCCGGGACTGTTCGCCTCCCGGCAGTTCACCGCGGCCAACCTGGTCACCTTCGCCGTCTACGCGGCGATCGGCGGGGTCTTCTTCTTCCTGGTGGTGGAGCTGCAGACCGAGGCGGGATTCTCCGCCCTGCAGGCCGGCTCCGCACTGCTGCCCATCACCATCATCATGCTCGTGCTGTCCGAGCGCTCCGGCCGGCTGTCCGCCCGCATCGGCCCCCGCATCCCCATGACGGTCGGGCCCGCCGTCTGCGCCGTCGGCCTGCTGCTGATGACCCGGATCGGCGCCGGAGCCTCCTACGCCGCCGACGTACTGCCCGGCGTGTTCGTCTTCGGCCTCGGCCTGGCCACCACCGTCGCCCCGCTCACCGCCACCGTCCTGGCCTCCGCCGACGCCCGCCACGCCGGCGCCGCCTCGGGCGTCAACAACGCCGTCGCCCGGGCGGCCGGACTCATCGCGGTGGCCGCGCTGCCGCTGCTCGTAGGGCTGTCCGGCGACGACTACGAGAGCCCGTCGGCCTTCGGCTCCGGCTTCCGGGCCGCCCTGCTGATCTGCGCCGGGCTGCTGGCGGCCGGTTCCGTCCTGGCCTGGACCACCATCAGCTCCGACGTCCTGCTCGACGAACCCGAAGGGCAGCCCAAGCCCGAACCGCCGTGCCACCACCACTGCGCGATCACGGCCCCGCCCCTTCAGGAAAGCGACGTCACGGCACAACCAGGACCTGCGGATACTGATCCAGACGCAGACGCGGACGTCACACGCGGATGACCTGGGGACCCAGCAGCGAGTAGCGGTGGGCCTCGGACAGGGGCAGTCCGGTGTCGGTGATGATCGTCTCGAAGTCGGACACCCCGGCGAAGCGGCAGAAGCTGGCCGCCCCGAACTTGGTATGGACCCCCGCGAAGACTCGGCGCCGGGACACCCGCAGGACCTGTGCCTTGACCTCGCTGACCGCCGGGTCGGGGGTGGTCAGCCCGTATTCGCGCGAGATGCCGTTGGCGCCGACGAAGGCCAGGTCGATGACGAACCCGGCCAGCATGTGCGTCGCCCAGTGGCCGACCGTGGCCATCGTGCCGCCGCGCAGCCGCCCGCCGAGCAGCAGCACGGTGGTGTGCTCCCGGGTGGCCAGCACCCCGGCCGTGGCCAGCGAGGCGGTGACCACGGTGAGCGGGCGGTCGCGGGGCAGCGCCTGGGCGATCAGCTGGGGAGTGAAGCCCTCGTCGATGAAGACGGTCTCCGCGTCACCGGCCAACTCGCCCGCGGCGGCGGCTATCCGGGACTTCTCCGGCACGTGCATGGTCTCCCGGAACGCCAGCGTCGTCTCGAAGCCCGCGCTCTCCACCGGGTACGCGCCACCGTGCGTACGCCGCACCAGCCCGTGTTCCTCCAGGACCCGCAGATCGCGTCGTACGGTCTCCTTGGCCACCCCGAAATCGGCGGAGAGCTTGCCGACGTCGACCGACCCCGTCCGCCGGGCAAGCTCCAGAATGCTCCGGCGGCGTTCGTCGGCGTCCATGGGCGCACCTCCTGTCCGTTCGGGCTTCTGCAGGAGTTGTACAAGCGCCAGGAGGCCGTGACCAGGCTCGTCACCACATGGATCGTGACCGAATGCGCCCGTTACCCCCGTCCCCGCGGTGGAATCCGCGCTGCCCGGCGGGGTGGGGGCGCCGCCGTGGGCGTACGGCCCGTGCCCGCTTCAGGGCTCGGGTGTGCCCGTTCGCCGCCCGTTCGCGCTCCCGGGCCCGGTGCCGGCGGCCTGCGCGCGGATGCGGTCGCGCAGTTCACGGAGCTCGTCGGCGGGTGCGCCCAGCCCGTTGAGGTGCAGCCGGGCGGCCTCGGTGCGGGCGTCCGGATTGGCGGTGAAGGCGAGGTTCAGCGACTGCTGGACCATCCAGTGCTGGTAGTCCAGCAGGCGTGAGGCACGCTCGCGGGCCTCGGCCACGTCGCCGTACAGCGTCAGCTCGCGCAGCCGCCGCCCGAGGCGGGCGCACAGGACGGTCTGGCGTCCGCCCTGCCTGGCGACCGAGTCCGGTACCGGACCGGGGCCGGGGTCCCCGCAGGCGGCGACCACATGGTCGGACAGCGGCTGCGCGGCGGCGATCTCGTCCAGCACCTCCGCCAGGGCGCGCAGCTGCTCCTGGCGCGACGGCGGCGGCGCCACGGCGCGCTTGGGCGCGGCGGACACGGCGGTCACGCCCCGGGGCGGATCAGAACTGCCCGGAGTCCGGGACCACGTGCACCGCGGCCTCCTCCGCCGAGGCGGCGGCGCCGTCCACGCCGACATCACTGGCGATCAGACCCGCGGTCCCGTAGTGGACGCCCTCGTCGGGCGCGACCAGCCGGCCCGCCCGGGCGTCGCCGACCTCGTCGTCGAGCAGCTCGCCGTCGGTGTCCCAGGAGTCGCCCAGATCGTCGCCCTCGGGGGAGCCGATGTCGGGCAGTTCCTCGGACAGGCGCTGGTCCAGGCTCTCGCCGCGCCGCTGGCCCTCGGCGGTGACCCCCGACTTGTTGACCGCCCATGGGCGCTCGGGCGGCGAGTAGCCCTCGTCGAGGATCTGCCCCACGCCGTGCTGGTCGAGGGTGTCCTCGGGATCCAGGAGGCCGGCGTCGTCCTGCACCTCGGAGCCGTCGGGCTGGTAGACGTCGTCGCCCATTGCGCTGTCGCTCATGGCTGTCTCCTCGGTCGGGCGCACCCTCTTACCACGAGGGTGCCAGTCCTGGCGCCGATCGGCACGCGTTACGCCATGGCCGGTGAGGTCCGGCCCGCTGAACGCGGGCGCGGCGGCGTCCGTAGTTACCGTCGGCGGGCGGCACCGGCCCCCGCAGCTCAGGGGAGGCACCACCATGGCACGACGGCGCACCGCACGGCGCGCGCTCCTCATCGCCGCGGCCGCGGCGCTGTTCACCGCCCCCGCGGTGACCCCGGCCGCCGCCCACGGCGCCCCGGTGGCCCCGGTGAGCCGGGTGGCCGCCTGCTCCTCCCTGAGCGGCATGTACGCCTCCACGGCCGCCTGCCGGGCCGCCATCGCCCAGCACGGCGGCCAGACCTTCGACGACTGGGACAACCTGCGCATCGCGGGCGTCGACGGCCGCGACCGGCAGCGCATTCCCGACGGCAAGCTGTGCAGCGCCGGCCTGGACGAATACCGCGGCCTCGATGTCGCCCGCGCCGACTGGCCCGCCACCCGGCTCACCGCCGGGGCCCGATTCACCCTCACGTACCGCACGACGATCCCCCACTCCGGGAACTTCGAGCTGTACCTGACGAACGACACCTACAACCCGGCCAAGCCCCTGACCTGGTCGCAGATGAGCACCCAGCCCTTCCTGACGGTCACCGACCCCCAGGTCACCAACGGCGCGTACCACCTCACCGGCCGTCTGCCCTCCGGCCGGACCGGCCGCCAGCTGCTCTACACGGTCTGGCGCAACACCAGCAGCTCGGACACGTACTACTCCTGCTCCGACGTCGTCCTGTCCGCGCCCAAGGCCGCCCAGCAGCCCACCGCGACCGCCACACCCACGCCCACCCGCTCCCGTACCGCCACACCGTCGCCCACACCCACGACCGCCCCGGCATCCGCCACACCGAGCCCGGCGGATCGGTCCTCCGCACCGGCCGCCGCCAACGTCGCCGCCACCGAGCCCGCGACGCAGCCGGTCGCCGCCTCCGGCACCGACAGCCGCACCCGCCTGGTGGCCGCCGCGGGCGGGATCGCCGTCCTGGGCGGCGGAGCCGTCGCCGCCCTCACCCTGCGCCGCAGGCGCCGCTGACCGGGGGCTTGCGGAGCAGCAGCAGGGCCGCGTCGTCGTGGAGCCGGCCGCCCACGTGCGAGAGCAGATCGGCGTGCAGCGCGTCGAGGGTCTGCGAGGGGTCGTCCGACAGGTGCCGGGCGACCCGCTCGCTCAGCGGATAGAACTCCCGGCCGTGGTCGCGGGCCTCGGTGACGCCGTCGGTGTACAGCAGCAGCTGGTCCCCCTCCGCGAAGGGCAGCACCTGGCAGGTCGGCGTCTCGCCCGTGAGGGGGAACAGCCCCAGGGGCGGCGCCGGCCTGGCCGGCTCGACGGGCTCGACGCCGCCCGGGCGGAGCAGCAGGGGCGGCGCGTGCCCGCAGTTGACCACCTCCAGGTGCCCAGGGCGCGGGTACCCGGCGACGACGGCCGTCACGAAGTCGTCGGAGCCCAGGTTGCGGGCCAGGCTCCGCTCGATCCTGCCGACCACGTCGAGCAGGTCCGGCTCGTCGTAGGCGGCCTCGCGGAAGATGCCCAGCACGAGGGCGGCGGTGCCTACGGCAGGCAGGCCCTTGCCCCGTACGTCGCCGACGATCAGCCGGACACCGTACGGAGTGGACACCACCGCGTACAGGTCGCCGCCGATCCTGGCCTCCGCGGCGGCCGCGCTGTAGCGCACGGCCACCTGGAACTTCCCCACGGTCGCTGGCACCGGCGCGAGCAGCGCCTGCTGGGCGGCCTCGGCGACCGAGCGGACGGCCTCCAGCAGCCGTTCCCGGCGCCTGCGCAGCGCGCTGGCCAGGCTGCTCGCCAGGGTGACCGCGACCAGCGCGGTCAGCACCACCACCTGCTTGTGCAGGCCCGCCGCGCCGCTCCCGGCCCCCAGCGCGGCGCTGAGCACCACCGCGAGCAGCCCGACGCGCAGGACGCCCCAGGGCCCGCTGGTGACCGAGGCCAGAGCGGGCCCGACGGCGAGCAGCGGCAGCCAGTACAGGGTCGCTCCGCTGACCAGGCCCAGCAGCGCGACGGCGGAGACGACGAGCGCCGGCAGCCCCTCGACGAGGTGGCCGGGCAGCGCGATGGCCGCGCGGCCACCGGTCCCGGGGTCCTGGAACTGCTGCGGCCGGCTGTAGTGGCGCTGGGGGTTCCGGATCTGGCTCATGGGTGAGTCTGTGTACTTCCCTGGTCGCGGCGGCGGCTTCGTGGGGTGGGAGCCGCCCGGGCTCTCGCATCCAGGGAACAGGCGCGGACCAGGCCTCACAAGGGCCGCTTTTTCAGATAGTGAGCGAAAGGGCCCGGGTCACGCGCTCCGCGGTCGTGATCAGCGACGGCCCGGCCTGCTGGAGCGGCGAGCCGCGCCCGGCCCGGAAGGACACGCCGAGCGAGCCGATCGTGACGCCGTCGGAGACCGGCACGGCGGCGCACACCGTGCCCAGCGCGTACTCCTCCAGATCCGTGACGACCGGCGCCGTGGGCGAGGCGTCCAGGCGGCGGAGCAGCTCGTCGGCATGGGTGATGGTCCGGGGCGTGAGGTCGGCCAGAGGGTGCCGCGACAGGTAGTCGTTGCGGGACTCCTCGTCCAGCGTCCGCAGGACGCTCTTGCCCAGCGCCGTGGCGTGCCCCGCGTCCTCGAAACCCACCCACAGGTCCACCCGCGGCGCCCGGGGGCTGTCGACGATCTCGGCGATGCGGATCTCACCGTCCTCGTAGAACGTCAGATACGCCGCCGCCGACAGCCCGTCCCGCAGCGCGGCCAGCACCGGACGCACCCGCGTCACCAGCGCCTGCCCCCGGCCTCCGGCGTGCAGCGCGTCCAGCCTGTCGCCGAGGATGTACCCGCCGTCCTCCAGCTTCCGCACGTAGCCGTCGTGCACCAGGGTCCGCAGCAGGTGGTAGGTCGTCGCGAGCGGCATCCCGGTCTCGCGCGCCAGCTGTTTCGCCGGCGCGCCACCGGCATGCACACCCACTGCCTCCATCAGGCGGAACGCCCGCTGCACCGAGGTGATCAGCGTCGGGCCGCCGCCTTGAGCGCCCATGCCCCCAGCTTGCGGCAGGTCACCCGCCCGGGCAAGGAGAGCCCGGACCCGTACGGCACCGGGCGGTCATGCGGCCGAGAGCAGCCAGCGCCAGCGTGCGCGTTCCGTGACGAGGGTGGCGGCGGCGAGCACGCTCACGGAGACGGCCGCCCACACCGGCCAGACCACCCAGGACGCGGTTACCGCCGCGGCGAGCTGGAGCAGGACCAGCAGGACCGTGGCCCAGCCCGGGACCGCGATGATCGCACTGTTCTTGTCCCCGGGGGTGGAGAACAGCGTCGGCAGCCCGATCAGGACGGCCACGGACACGGCGGCGAGCAGCCACGACTGGCCGGCCAGCGCCCAGGGGGTGGCCACCCACGCGACGAGCTCCGTGGCGAAGCGCAGCACGGACGCGGCGCGGTCGTCCGGTCGTTCGGCGGCTGGTTCCAGGGCGGTGGCATCGGTCACCTGCGGACGATCTCACGGTGTGCGGCCGGATTCCAGGGGGCGTCGGTTTCCGGCCGATGTGGGGACGGTGCACCGGTGGGCACGGATGTTCTGCTGGGCGGTGACAGGCCGATGAGTCCTTTCAATCGGACCGCCGAGCTCACCGAAAGCGGGGCACAGAGGACGGTGCGCAGTGTGAACGAGCGCTGACCGAAAGTCGCGGAGCGAGGTGACGGGGGCGCAGCGGATGCACAAGACTCCTCCTTGTCCGATAGTCGGTGCGGCGGTCGGAGAAATGTTCACTATGCGGTCCCTTGCCTGACGCCAGAGGCGTCGCCATGGACCACGGGGTTCGCCGTGGGGGAGAGCCCCGTGTGGGGGCGGTCGATGCGTGAGTCCGCGTCGGCCGCCCCTTGTACGTCATCGGACGGCGCGCCGGCTTTGCCAGGGGCGGGTGCCCAGCCGTTCGACCAGAAGGTAGTGCAGGAGCAGCGAGAGGAACCAGGTCACCGTGCCGCCGACCAGCAGCAGGGCGTAGTCGCTGATGCCCGGCTGCCCGTGGCGCAGCAGCCAGTACACGGGAACATGCAGTAGGTAGACGCTGTACGACATCCGGCCGAGTTCCGCGAGCAGGCTCGTCGACAGCAGCCGCACCAGCGGACCGTGCTCGGTGGACAGCGTGGCCGTGAGCAGCGCGGCGCACAGTGCGACGGCGACCTGCGAGGCCACGGCACCGGCCATGGCCAGGGCGGCCAGCGCGGCGAAGCCGGTTATCGACAGCAGTACGGTCGCCGGAGCGTGGCCCCGGCCGTCCCGGGGCCCGGCGCGGTGCGCGGCCGCCCGATGGGCGAGGTGAACGGCGCACGCGGTGGCGGCTCCCGCGAGGAGTGCGACGCTGTGGCTCCGGGTGACGGCGTGGGCGATCCCGGCGGGCAACGGCAGCAGGGGCGCGGCGGCGAAGCCGGCGAGGAGCAGCACCACCACCGTGGTGACGGCGGCGATCCTGCGGCGCAGGAGAAAGCAGAGCAGGGCGAGCAGCGGCGGCCAGGCCAGGCAGAACTGCGCGGTGACGCTCACCGGCCATAGCGCGCCGGGGATCTGCCGAGACAGGTCGCGCGCTGTGCTGGGTGCGCCGAGCCCGTAGCACAGGGCCAGCGTGGCGCTGAGGACCGCCACCAGGGCGGGGAACAGCCGTTTGACGCGCCGGGCCAGGAACGGTCCGGCGCCCGTCCGCCCGGTCGCGTCCGCCCGGCGGATCAGCGGCAGGGTGACCAGGAAGCCGGACAGCACGAGCAGGACGTCGATGCCCAGGCGGGCGCCCGCGAACCAGCCGGTGTCGTACAGCAGTACCGTCAGGACCGCGAGGCCGCGCAGACCGTCGACGCCCGTGAAGCGGCGGCTGCCGGGCGGCTCGTCCCCGTGGTCCGGCTGCGGCTCGGCGGCTGGTGTGGCCTTGGTCTTGGCCTTGGGCGGCAGTGCGGCGACGGTGCCCCTGACCCATTCGTCGTCGGCGTACCGGCCGTACCCCTCGTCGTATGTCATGGGGTTGTCCTTGCCGTGTGCGTGCGGTGAGCGGCGGCCCAGTCCCGGAAGCAGGAGGAGATGGCGGATTCGGCGGGGCGGCCGAGGAAGGAGGAGTGGACGTCGGTGCGCGGGTCGGCGGCGGCCGGGTCGGCGTGGAAGTCGATGTTCCACCAGTACAGGCCGGCCATGCCGCGTGCGCGGGCGACGCGGCAGGCGGCGGCGAACCAGTTCTTCTGCACCGTGAGGTCGAGCGGTTTCCCCGTCCCCCGCCAGAGGCCGGGATGGCGGTAGGCACCGTCCTCGGCGAGGGCGCCCACCTCGGACAGGACGACCCCGGGCAGCCTGCCCGTGCTCTTGCGGTCCAGCCACTTCTGCCAGCCGGCCACGATGTCGCCGACGGAGGCGTCGTCGCGGAGCGCGGCGAGCGGGAAGTAGGCGTCCACGCCGAGGTGGTGCACGGGCAGGCGGATCCGGCGGGAGACGTAGTCGTCCCAGTTCGCGTCGTAGGAGATCTCCCCGCCGAAGAGCTTGTGCGCCGCCGTCGCGACGCCCTGCCAGCGGGGGTCCTGCTCCAGGGACGTCAGCTCCGCGCCGATCACGAACGTACGCGCGTGGTGGCGGGCCGCCAGCGACAGGTACGGGGCCAGGAACTTTCCGTACGACCGGAACCAGGCGTCCCGGTCGGCCGGTGCGAGCGAGCCCCGCCAGGCCAGCGGGTCCTTGGCCAGCAGCGTCTGCTCGTCGAGCAGGGGCCGCAGCGTGATGCGCAGGCCTGCTGCCGCGGCGGTGTCCATCACGATGGCGAGGTGCCGGACGGAGGGGGTCGAGGCGGTGGTGGACACCTTGTCCGCGTGGGGCCCCGGGGTGCTGAAGGGGAACGACAGCGACATCGAGTTCATGTTCTTTCCAGCCATGTAGCCGACCACCCGCAGCGCCTTGGCCCGCACCATCGCATCCGTGTCGTTCCGCGAGGTGTACCAGAGCACCTGCGCGCCCAGTTGCGGATCGCCGGGCCGCCAGAGGACGGCGTGGCTCGCCTGGGCAGTCGCGGTCGGGCTGCCGGCGGACACCGAGGCGCTGCGGGTGGCGGGAGCGCAGGCGGCGAGCAGCAGGGCCGTCAGGCAGGCGGTGAGGCGGAGCACGAAGCCGCCGGGCGCAGTGGGTCGCATGCCGCTCCGTCAGGCCGGCTTGGCGATGACGACGAACTGGTTCTCCGTACGGCGCAGGTAGCGCAGCAGCCCCTTGAACGAGCCGACCGCCTCCCACAGGGCGAAGAACGGCATCAGCGCGACCAGGGCGACCGGCTCCCACCAAAGCCGCCGGCCGCCGACCGACACCGTGGCGTTGATCCTGAGCCCTTCCCAGTACATCCAGAGCGCGTACCCCATGGTCACGGCCCACAGCGGGAGGATCCAGGGCGTGACCGGGGAGGTGTTGAGGTCGCCCAGCAGCGCGCCGGTGGCCAGGATCACGGCCACATGCTGGAACGGGCCGATCACCCAGGTCATGACGCTGTACATCAGCAGGGCGCGTGAGCGCCGGGGCAGGCTCGGGTTGAAGGCGAGACCGATCAGGCCCCAGGACCACCGTTCGCGCTGTTTGAGGAAGTCACGCAGGGTGGCCGGGGAGGCGCCGTAGCTGCGGCCGGAAAACCAGTCGCTGCGCCCCCGGTAGCGGCTGGAGAAGATCAGGGCGAAGTGGGCGTCCTCGCAGATCGAGTCCGGGCCGAAATCCCAGCCGATGGTCGCCTCGATGGAGGCGCGGAGCAGCAGCAGCTCGCCGTGCAGCCCGACCAGCGGGGTCCCGCCGCCCGTCAGTACGGCGAAGCGCGCGATGTCGTCGGCCGGGCGGATGGCGTCGGCCAGCCAGGTCAGGCGGTTGACGGCGTTCTCGCGGGGATACGTGAGCATGCCCTGGGCCAGGTGCTTTGCCTCCGCGCCCGCCCGGCGCTGGGCGTTGACGAACCGGGCGAGCTGCTGTGCGGTGTCCGGGCCGACGCCGGTGTCGTCGTCCATGTGCAGCACCCACACGTCGTCCACCGCCTCGCCCTCCGTGATCCGCAGCTCGTGCGAGTAGTGGTTGGCGCGGGCCTTGAAGCGGGTGCCGTTGGGGGTCCGGTACGCCTTCGGCACTGTGACCACCCGGATCAGCGGACTGGCCGTGGCCAGGGCGTCGATGCGCTGCCCGGCCTCACAGCCCTCCTCGGTGAGGATGTCGATGCGCAGGCCGGGAAACCAGGCGGGCATGAACTCGCAGTACGACAGCACCGACCGTTCCAGGGCCGGATAGGTGTCGTGGCGCCCGATGGTCGGCACCAGCACGATCAGCCGGTCGTGCAGCGCCGGCTCGGCGGGGGCCCAGTCGCGCTGCCGTCCGATGCGGCGCCGGGTGAGCAGCGCGCCGGCGACGCCGACGACCGAGCTGACGATCGGCAGCGTCCACAGCACGGACACCACCCAGCCCATCAGCGTCGTGCTGCCGTAGTACAGCGAGGAGGAGACGGCGTACGCCAGCAGCGCGGTCACCACGAACGGCATGAACGCCGGCTTCCAGGCGGCCTGGCGCTTCGCCAGTCTGGCGGCGCGCCGGGATGCCGGAATGCCGAAATCGCCTGACGACACGGTCATGCCCCCCATAAAGATT
>Ga0307508_10002945_pt1 | contig 17606 bp, 18 predicted proteins | sample 9_EM_MG_FD_203089 | JGI IMG/M metagenome (GOLD analysis project Ga0307508, IMG submission 203089) | Populus trichocarpa ectomycorrhiza microbial communities from riparian zone in the Pacific Northwest, United States - 9_EM | ecosystem: Host-associated > Plants > Roots > Unclassified | place... | reverse complement strand
CGCCCTGGTCGGCGCGGGCGGCGAGCTGCTGCACCAGGCCCGCCGGCCGACCGGCCGCGAGCGCGGACCCGACGCGGTCGTCGACGCGATCCTCGACTTCGCCGCCGAGCTGCGCGCGTACGGCACCGACCGCCTCGGCGCCCCGGCGCTGGCCGCGGGCGTCGCCGTCCCCGGCATCGTCGACGAGGAACACGGCATCGCGGCCTACTCCGCCAACCTGGGCTGGCGCGACGTCCCCCTGCGTGACCTGCTCACCCGGCACCTCGGCGGCGCCCCCGTCGCCCTCGGCCACGACGTCCGCACCGGCGGCCTCGCGGAGGGCCGTATCGGAGCGGGCAAGGGCGCCGACCGCTTCCTCTTCGTCCCCCTGGGCACCGGCATCGCGGGCGCGATCGGCATCGCCGGCCGCGTCGAGGCGGGCGCCCACGGTTTCGCGGGCGAGATCGGCCACATCGTCGTACGCCCGGACGGCACCCCCTGCCCGTGCGGCCAGCGCGGCTGCCTGGAGCGGTACGCCTCCGCGGCGGCGGTCAGCGAGGCCTGGGCGTCGGTCACCGGCGACCCGGACGCCGACGCGGCGGACTGCGCGAAGGCGGTGGACGCCGAGGACCCGAAGGCCCAGGAGATCTGGCAGACCGCCGTGAACACCCTCGCCGACGGCCTCCTCACCGCCCTCACCCTCCTGGACCCCCGCACCCTCATCATCGGTGGCGGCCTGGCCGAGGCGGGGGAAACCTTGTTCACACCGCTGCGGGACGCCATCCGGCAGCGGGTCACGTTCCAGAAGCTGCCGTCCGTGGTCCCGGCGGCCCTGGGAGACACGGCAGGCTGCCTGGGCGCGGGCCTGCTGGCCTGGGATCTCCTCGACAAGACGAACAGTTCGGAGGTAACTCCCTGATGACAACCCCCCCAGGGGCGCGGGGAACTGCGCGACCAGCCACATACGACCCGCACCCCGCAACCGGCAAGACGCCCCTCGTCCTGTCCGGCGCCACGGTGATCCTCCCCACCGGAACCGTCAAAGACGGCCGAGTGATCATCGACGGCACCCGCATCACCGGAAGCGCCCCCGAGAACGCCGAGATCCTCGACGTACAGGACCACTACCTGGTCCCAGGATTCGTCGACCTGCACAACCACGGCGGCGGCGGAGCCTCCTTCACCTCAGGCACCCCGGACGACGTACTCAAAGGCATCCGCACCCACCGAACCCACGGCACCACCACCCTCGTCGCCTCCACCGTCACCGGCGACATGGACTTCCTCGCCCAACGCGCCGGCCTCCTGAGCGAACTCGCCGAACAGGGCGACATCGCCGGCATCCACTTCGAGGGCCCGTTCATCTCCCCCTGCCGCAAGGGCGCACACTCGGAGGAACTCCTGCGCGACCCGGACCCGGCGGAGGTCCGCAAGCTGATCGACGCGGCGCGCGGCCACGCGAGGATGGTCACCCTCGCCACCGAACTCCCCGGCGGCCTCGACTCCGTGAGGCTCCTCGCCGAACACGGCGTCATCGCGGCGATCGGCCACACGGACGCGACGTACGAGCAGACCGCCGAGGCCATCGACGCGGGCGCCACCGTCGCGACCCACCTCTTCAACGCGATGCCGCCCCTCGGCCACCGCACCCCGGGCCCGATCGCCGCCCTCCTGGAGGACGAGCGCATCACGGTCGAGCTCATCAACGACGGCACCCACCTCCACCCCGCCGCCCTCCAACTCGCGTTCCACCACGCGCGAGCGCACCGCGTCGCATTCATCACGGACGCCATGGACGCGGCCGGCTTCGGCGACGGCCGTTACCTGCTCGGCCCGCTGGAGGTCGAGGTCAGCGAGGGCGTCGCCCGGCTCGTCGAGGGCGGTTCGATCGCCGGCTCGACGCTCACCCTGGACCGCGCCTTCAAGCGGGCGGTGACCGTCGACCGCCTCCCCGTCGAGGACGTCGTCGCGGCCCTCTCCGCCAACCCGGCCCGCCTGCTGGGCCTTGACGACCGCATCGGCTCCCTGGAGCCCGGCAAAGACGCCGATCTGGTGCTTCTGGACCATCAATTCGACCTCAAGGGCGTCATGCGCCGGGGTGAATGGGTGGTGGATCCGCAACTGGGCTGATGTGTCCGGCTGTTGAAGGCGGTCGGTGTGCTGGGAGACTGAGCGACCACGTTTCTGTCTTCGGGGGAGGTCGGCCCAGGTGATCCTCACGGTCACGCTGAACACCGCTCTCGACCTCACCTACCGCGTACCGTCGCTGCGCCCGCACTCCAGCCACCGGGTCACCGAGGTCACCGAACGCCCGGGCGGCAAGGGCCTGAACGTGGCCCGGGTGCTCGCCGCGCTCGGCCACGAGGTCACGGTCACCGGCTTCACGGGCGGCGCCACCGGACGGGTCGTACAGGATCGACTCACCGCGGTACCGGGCCTGGTGGACGCACTCGTCCCGGTCACCGGACCGACCCGGCGCACGGTCGCCGTCGTCGACGAGCGCTCCGGGGACACCACCCAGCTCAACGAGCCCGGTCCGACGGTGACGTCGGCGGAGTGGTCGGCCTTCCAGGAGGCGTACGAGGATCTCGTCCCGGCCGCCTCGGCGGTGGCCCTGTGCGGGAGTCTGCCGCCGGGGGTGCCGGTGGGGGCGTATGCCGGGCTGGTCCGCACCGCGAAGGCGGCCGGGGTCCCGGTGCTCCTCGACACCAGCGGGGAGCCGCTGCGGCGCGGGGTCGCCGCCCGCCCCGACGTCGTCAAGCCGAACGCCGACGAACTGGCCGAACTCACCGGTTCCCACGAGCCGTTGCGTGCCACGCAGGACGCGCGGCGCCGGGGCGCCCTGGCCGTGGTCGCCTCCCTGGGCACGGAGGGTCTGCTCGCGGCGACCCCCGAGGGCCGCTGGCGCGCGACCCCGCCTACACGTGTCCACGGCAACCCGACGGGCGCCGGCGACGCGGTGGTGGCGGGTCTGCTGTCGGGCCTGGTGGAACGGCTCCCGTGGCCGGACCGGCTGGCCAGGGCGACCGCCCTGGCGGCGGCGACCGTACTGGCCCCGGTGGCAGGCGAGTTCGACCGCACGGCCTACGAGGAACTGCTGGACCGGGTCACGGTGACCGGGGAGGTCAGCGCGGCCTGACGGCCCAAGCCGCTACTGGTCGACGTTCTCCGTCACGGAGAACTGGTCGAGCAGGGCGTTGCACTGGTTGCCCTGCTGGCACGAGAGCTCGATCGTGTTGGTGCCCTTGTTCAGGGAGACCTGGGCCCAGGTGTTCTGCCAGCCCTTCTCCCAGTCGCCCTCGGGCTGCTTGGCGAAGTTCTTCATGTTCAAGGGCTGGGTGTTGGCCTTGCCGTTGACCGTCAGCGTCCCGTTGGCATCCACACCGGGAATGTCGTAACGGACGTAGAACCGGTAGGTGCCGGCCTTCTCAATGCCGTTGACGGTCCAGGTGACCTTGGCGCCGACCTGGTTGAAGCCCTGCACATAGACGCCGCCGTCGGCCTTGGCACCCTTCACGTCGGACGCGGTGGCGGTACCACCCTCCAGGCGAAGTGCCTTCGCGTCGACCTTCGGCAGCTCACCGGCGGCCGCCGACTCCGAGGCCGACGCGCTCGGCTCGCTGCTCTGCGAGGTCGACGGCGTCGTGGACGCCCCGCTGTCGCTCGCCTTGTCGTTGTCGTCGCCGCCCGCCATCGCCACACCGATGCCGATGACGACCGCGGCGACCACCGCGATCGCGCCGATCAGCAGACCCCTGGTGTTGGGACCGCCGCCCCGGCCGCCGCCGCCGCTGAAGCCCGGCATGGCCTGCTGGCTGGTGGGGGCCCCGCCCGGGAAGGTCTCGGGGGCCTGGTAGTGGGCACTGGGCTGGCCGTAGCCGCCCTGACCCTGCTGCTGCGGGACCTGGCCGTACGGAGCGGTCGGCGGCGCCGCGGGCGCCTGCTGCTGGGGGTACTGACGCTGGCCGACCGAGCGCGTCCGGTTCACGGAGTTCGGATAGCCGTAGCCGTAGCCGCCACCGGAGGGCGGCTGGGCGCCGTTGGCCTGGCCGTCGGCGTAGAGGTAGCCGAACGGGTCGTCGTCCTCGGGCGTGCTCGCCCCGTTGTTGCCGGACGTCATCCCTTGTACTCCTCAGGCAGGTGCGGGCGGATGCGATACGGGTAGTCAGAATGGCGAGCCTACCCGCTCCGGCTGCCCCAAACGGGTGACTCGGATCGCATCAACTCGCTGACCTGGGGATCATCCCGCGCGTCTGTGTTGTTTGGGACGAGATCGTTTCTCGACGTACATCCGCTCGTCGGCCGACTTCAACACTTCGTCCGCCGTCATCCCGCAGTGCGCCCAGCCGATGCCGAAACTGGCACCCACCCTGACGGCCCGTCCCTCGGCCCGGATCGGCTGGATGATCTCGTTGCGCAGGCGTACGGCGAGGTCCGCCGCGTCCGCCTTGCCGAGCCCGTCGGCGAGGATCACGAACTCGTCGCCGCCGAGCCGGGCCACGGTGTCGCCGTCCCGGACGCACTGGGACAGCCGCCGGGCGACCTCGATGAGAACCGTGTCACCCGCGTTGTGCCCGAAGCGGTCGTTGATCGACTTGAAGCCGTCGAGGTCGCAGAAGAGGACCGCGAGGCCCTTGGTGCCGTCGTCCCGCTCGCCCTCGGGGGCGACGGTGTGCACATGGTGGTCGAAGGCCTCGAGCGCCTCCGAGGCCGGCCGGAAGTCGAAGCCGTGCCCGTTCGCGTCGTACACCGCGGGGTGGCCGTAGGCCGCGTCGATGGACTCCAGGGCGCCCGTGCCGGTGGGGCGCTGGCAGAGCCGGGAGGACAGCCGGGCGCGCAGCTCGGCGGAGTTCGGCAGACCGGTGAGGGAGTCGTGCGAGGCGCGGTGGGCGAGCTGGAGCTCGCGGCGCTTGCGATCCTCTATGTCCTCGACGTGGGTGAGCAGGAAGCGCGGGCCGTCGGCGGCGTCGGCGACCACCGAGTTGCGCAGGGACACCCACAGGTACGTGCCGTCGCGGCGGCCGAGGCGGAGCTCCGCGCGGCCGCCCTCCGCCGAGGTCCGCAGCAGGGTGCCTATGTCCTCGGGGTGGACGAGGTCGGAGAAGGCGTAGCGGCGCATCGCGGAGGCGGGGCGGCCCAGCAGACGGCACAGGGCGTCGTTGGTGCGCAGGATGCGGCCGTGCTGGTCGCCGCCCATCTCGGCGATGGCCATGCCGGAGGGGGCGTACTCGAAGGCCTGCCGGAAGCTCTCCTCACTGGCCCTCAGGGCCTGCTGCTCCCTTTCGAGTCTGACCAGTGCGCGTTGCATGTTGGCACGTAGACGCGCGTTGCTGATCGCGATGGCGGCCTGGAACGCGTACATCTGGAGCGCTTCGCGTCCCCATGCGCCCGGTCGGCGGCCGTTGCGCGGGCGGTCCACCGACAGCACGCCGATCAGCTCGCCGCACGCTCCGCCGCCCTGCACGGACGGGGTGTGCATCGGCGCGAAGAGCCGGTCGGAGGGGTGCCACTCGTCCTCGAAGCGGGGCGCGGGCCCGTCGGTGTACCACTGCGGGACGTCGTCGTCGTCGAGGATCCAGCCCTCGGTGTGCGGTATGAAGACCAGGTCGCCCCAGGTCTCGCCCATGCTCAGGCGGCGCTCCCAGGACTCGCGGGAACCGACCCGGCCGGTGATGAGCGCCTCGGCCGCCTGGTTCCCCGAGAAGGCGGCGACCACGAGGTCGCCGTCGGGGCGCACGAGATTGACGCACGCCAGCTCGTAGCCGAGTCCTTTGGTCACGCCGTTTGCGACCGTCTGCAGTGTGTCCGCCAGGCTGCGGGCCGTGTTCATGTCGGCCATGACCTGGTGCAGCTGTCGCAGGGACGCAAGACGGACGTACGGCTCCGACTCGGTCTCCATTGCTCGCCCTCCCCCCGAGACCTCGCAGTGAATCAAGGGTCTTCTTCGGCGTATCTTGAGTGCAGTTTCGTCGGTGTGGCTTCGTCGGGACTTCCCCGCCACTGAATCACAGCGCGCTGCTCACTCGGTACACAGGGTCAACAATTAGTACCCCTTGTGACTCAAGTCACAGCGAAAGATGAACAATTGAGTGGGGTTTCTGCGGTTTCCCTGTGCGTTTACTGAACGCAAAGTTTGGGTGTTTGTGGAGGGTGTGCCCATCTCCGCCGGTAGACCTAGGTCCGGCCTCCGACGAAGGCCCGATGCGGGAGGCACAGACCGGAGATTAGCGTTTCCGACGTGTCGAACACTCCCCTCACCACAGTCCCCGTGATCCCCTCCGCCGCCTCCGGGCATGCTGTGGGGGTGAGCAACGACGAGTTCCGCGCCGCCATGTCCCGGCTGGCCGCGGGTGTGGTCCTGGTGACCGCGTTCGAGGCCCCGCTCGACGCCGAGGGGCCCAAGGGCGAGGACGTCGGCATGACGGCCACGGCCTTCCTGTCCGTCTCCCTCGATCCGCCTCTGGTGCTGGTCAGCCTGCGTAACGGCTCCCGTATGGACGACCTGCTCGACGAGCAGCCCCTCTGGGGGGTCTCCGTCCTCTCCGAGAGCCAGCGGCACATCGCGGGCCGCTTCGCCATGAAGGGCCGCATCAGCGACCGCCTCCTGTTCGAGGACATCCCGTACGTCCGCGGCGCCGCGACCGGAGCCGCCCTGGTCGGCGGCGCCCTCGCCACCCTGGAGTGCCGCACGGAGGAGCGGGTGGTCGCCGGCGACCACACCCTGGTCATCGGCCGCGTCCTGACAGCGGAGGTGCCGAGCGCGGACGGCGGGCCTCTGGCGTATTTCCGTGGCAGGTACCGACAACTGGGCTGACGGTCGGGCCGAATTCCGTGGCCGCCCGCTGATGGTCCGAACTAAGGTCCCCGGATGACCTCCACGGCCTCCGCACCCCGCCTCGAAAAGATCACACCCGGGAATTTCGAAACCGCCACCGGCATACGCGTCCGGCCCGAGCAGGAATTCGCGGTCTCCCCCGTGATGCGGTCCCTCGCCGAGGCATACGTTCATCCTCCGGGCGTGGCCTGGCCGCGTCTGATCGTCGACGGCGACCGCCCGGTCGGCTTCCTGATGGCCTTCCTCGACATCGACTGGCGCGCCGACGGCGGCGGCCTGCTCCGCTCCGGCCTGTGGCGGCTGAACATCGCGGCCGACGCGCAGGGCGAGGGGTACGGCCGTTTCGCCGTCGAGTCCGTCGCCGCGGAGCTGCGCCGCCGGGGCACGAAGGAGCTGTACGTGACCTGGCACGAGGGACCCGACGGCCCGGCGGAGTTCTATCTGAGGCTCGGTTTCCGCCGGACCGGGGAGCTGAGCGACGGGGAGACGGTCGGTGTGCTCGACCTCGACTAGACGAAGGTGACGTCCAGTTGTGCCGCCCGTGCCGGGTCCGTGGTGATGTCGATGACGGTGATCCGGTCGTGTACGACCGTGAACGCCAGCGTTCGCTCCACATGGCCGTCGCGCAGGATCGCGAGGCCCGTGACGCCCTCGACGAGAGCCGGTACGGCGACCCCGGCGACGTGCGAGTAGCCGCTCGCCCCCTTGGCCACGGCCGACGCACCCGTCGTCACCCCGACCTCCGTGCGCACCACGACGTCCGGTCGAAGTCGCCCTCGCGCGCGGCGGCGAGAAACGCGTCGACGAGTTCGCGTCGGCGGGCGGGATCGGTGTCCGCGCCCCGCACCCGACGCCGGGCCCTGCCGGCAAGCCGGCGCGTCGCCACCGGTGACTCGCCGATGACCCCGCCGATCTCGTCGTACCCCACCCCGAACAGCTCGTACAACACGAACACGAGCCGCTCGGCGGGCGTGAGGGTGTCGAGTACGACGAGGAGGGCGCTGCCGACCGAGTCGGCGAGGAGGGCGTCCTGCTCGGGGCCGGGCTCGGCGGCGGTCGTCAGCCGGCCCTCGAGGTTGTCCACCCGCCGCGCGTCGCCCCGGCTGAGCCGCACCGGGTGCGCCTCGAACCGCTCGGCCAGGAAGTCGTCGTCGCTCATGGGTCACCGCTCTCGTCGTCGTCCGCCGTCGGTGGGTTGACGGATGACGCGGGCGAGTTGTGACACATGCGGGTCGGGACAGGCCCTAGTCCCAGCCCCGGCCCGTCCGTCCCCGCTTGGTGTCCGAGCGCTGTTTCTTCTCGCGGAGGCGGCGTTCGTTGATGCCGCGGGGGATGCGGGTGGCGCGGCGGGGCTTGGGGGGTGGGGCCGTGGCCTCGGCGAGGAGGGCCGCGAGGCGTACGGCGGCCGTCTCGCGGTTGCGCCACTGGGACCGGTGTTCGGAGGAGCGGACGGTGACGACACCGTCGACGAGCCGCCCGGCCAGCTTGGCCAGCGCCCGCTGCTTCCACACCTCGGGCAGGGACTCGGTCCGCTCGACGTCGAAGCGCAGCTCCACCTGCGAGTCACTGGTGTTGACGTGCTGTCCACCGGGCCCGGACGACCGCGAGAAACGCCACATCAGCTCGGCCTCGGGGAGCGAGACGGAGCCGCGGATGACATAGGGACCGGACATGGGGTCCATGTTCCCGGCTCTGTCCGGTCCACGTCACCCCAATATCGCCGGACGGCCGCCCTCCCTTTGGTAAAGAAAGTAAAGACACGGGGAACCTTCGACGCCCCTCGCGGCGTTCATACGGGTAGCTGTAGCTTCAAGCCCGTACTTGCCGTACATAAACGAGGGAAGGACTCCCAAACCATGGCTGTAAGCCTGTCCAAGGGTGGCAACGTCTCGCTCACCAAGGAGGCTCCGGGCCTGACCGCCGTCACCGTGGGCCTCGGCTGGGACGTCCGCACGACCACCGGCACGGACTTCGACCTCGACGCCTCGGCGATCGCGGTCAACACGGAGGGCAAGGTCTACTCGGACGGTCACTTCGTCTTCTTCAACAACAAGCAGACCCCGGACCAGACCATCGTCCACACCGGTGACAACCGCACCGGCGAGGGCGCGGGCGACGACGAGGCGATCAACGTCAACCTCGCCGGCCTCCCCGCCGACATCGACAAGATCGTCTTCCCGGTCTCGATCTACGACGCGGAGAACCGCTCGCAGAACTTCGGCCAGGTCCGCAACGCCTACATCCGGATCGTCAACCAGGCCGGCGGCGCGGAGATCGCTCGCTACGACCTCTCCGAGGACGCGGCCACCGAGACCGCGATGGTCTTCGGCGAGCTCTACCGCAACGGCGCGGAGTGGAAGTTCCGCGCGGTCGGCCAGGGCTACGCGTCCGGCCTGGTGGGCATCGCGACGGACTTCGGCGTGAACGTCTGACACGCATACACGCGCGCGCTGCGCTGAGCGGGAGCCCCTGGTCTTGCCGACCGGGGGCTCCCCCAGTTCGCGACATCGTTCGCCACGTCGTTCGCCACGTCGGTCATTGGAGCATCTGGGCCAACCCCGCCGGCCACGACCAGCGCTTTTCTGAACCGCTGATGGCCCAGACGCTCCATCTCCTACGGACAGCGAGCCGGACTCACCGGCCGAAGGCCAGCAGGACGAGGCCCCGGCCCCGGGTGTCCGGGTACACCGGCCACTGGCCCGGGCGGACGAAGAGCATGCCGTCGGATACGACGACGCCGCCCGCGTTGCCGGAGACCGCGCCGCCCCGGCCGGGCAGGCCGTTCACCCCGTCGAAGTCCCGCAGGGTGTCGTAGGTCCACGCGACCGCGCCGGAGTCCGACCGGTACGCGCGGACCTTGCCGTCCGTGCTGCCCTCGTAGACGAGGCCGGGGCTCGCCGACACCGCGGAGGGGTGGGCGAGGAAGCACACGTCCGGGTAGGCCGCGGCGCCGCCGGTGGTGCAGCCGTCGGCCGGGTTCGGGGTCTGCCAGAGCAGGGCGCCGGTGGCCGGGTCCAGGGCGTACAGGGTGCCGGGGTCGGCCTGGTCGGTGGCCACGTACAGGCGCCGGCCGTCGTAGGCGGTGCCCCACTGGATACCGAACACGACCGCGGGGCCCGGGGGCGGTGTGGCCAGGAGGCGCTGCCACACGATCGCGCCGGTACGGGCGTCCAGGACGTGGTAGATGCCGCTCTTCTGCCCGATGCCCACCAGCGGGCGGCCGTTGACGGTGAAGAGGTTCGGCAGGGCGGCGAGGTCGTAGTCGAGGTCCGTGCCGTCCTCGGCGCCCGGGCAGTACCCCGGTGGCGTGTTCGGCAGACTGCACAGCAGCCGCCAGGTGTCGGGGTGGGTCATCTGCCGGGTCCAGCGGACCTGGCCGGTCTCGGCGTTCAGGGCGAGCAGCGAGTCCGACTCGCCCTCGGTCCCGGTGTAGTTCTGGCCGGTGCCCACGTACACCGTGCCGGTGCGCGGGTCGACGGTCGGCGAGCCCCACACCCCGGCGCCGGACGGTTCGTAGCGCGCCGCCCCGCTCGGCCAGGTGCCGACCTGTCGCGGCTCGGGCACCGTGTAGTGGCGCCACAGGACGCTGCCGTCGGTGAGGTCGACCGCGTCGAGGTGGCCACGGAACGTGCAGCAGGCGTAGTCGGTCCCGCCGACGTTGTCGCTGCTGGAGAGGCCCACGAACACCTTGCCCCCGTGGACGACGGGCGAACTGCTCATCCTGGCCGTGGGGTGCGTGTCCAGGGGCGTCGACCACAGCAGCTCGCCGGTGGTCCGGCGCACCGCGTACAACCGGCCCTTGGTGTCCCCGAACACGATCCGTCCGCCGGAAACCACCGGGGTGTTGCGCACCACCGCCGGGGTGGCCAGCGAGAACGTCCAACGAACCTGTCCGGTACGGGCGTTGATGGCGTACAACTTGCCGTCGGGGCCACCGGTGTACACGGTGCCCCCGGCCACAGTGGGCTGGCCCTGCGGGATCGCCGAGGCCACGTACGGGAAGGCGAAGGACCACTTCAGGCGCAGACCGGCGACGTTGGCCGGGGTGATGGACCGTTCCGCGCCGTTGTAGCGGGAGCCGGAGAGATCCTTCTGGAAGGCCGGCCAGTCACCGCTCGCGGCCGGCGCGGATGTTGTACCGGCGGCGGGCGGCAGGGAGACGGCGGCCGACAGGACCGCCGCACAGACCAGGACGGCGATCCGGAACCGGGCCCACCATCTGTGGTGCGGGGTACGCGAGACTGCCATCCAGGTCCTCCATCTGCGTCAGCTGACGTGGCCTCCGGACGCCTCCGAGACGAACGCGGTCCAGACGGCCGGGGCGAAGGTGAGGCGGGGGGCGGTGGGGGCGTTCTTGGAATCGCGGACGTGGATCGTGCGGGGCTCTACCGCGATCTCGACGCAGGAGTTGCCATCTGTGCCGCTGCTGTAGCTGCTCTTGAACCACACCAGCTCGGAGGCATCCCCGGCAGCGGTCTTGCGGATCATGTTTCTCCCAGCAGTTGCTCGATGAAGACCAGTGACTCCCTTGGCGGGAGCGCCTGAGCCCGGATGGTGCCATACCGCAGCTCAAGAATGCGGAGTTGTTTCGGGTCGGTGATGGGGCGGCCGTTGAAGGCGCCGTCCGAACGCCCCACCGCCGTACCGTCCGGAAACTTCAGCAGCTCGATCTTGCCGTCCACGCCTGGGTGGGCGTCACTCTTCGTCGGCATGACCTGAAGCGTGACGTTGCGCAACCTGCCCACCTCCAGCAGACGTTCGAGCTGCTGTCGCCACACCATTGTGCCTCCGACCGGCCGACGTACGACTGCCTCCTCCAGCACGAAGTGGAGGGACGGTGCCGGGTCTCGGTCGAACACCGACTGCCGGGCCAGGCGAGCCACCACCATGCGCTCCACGTCGTCCTGCGAATACGGAGGCTGCGCCGCCTCAAACAGCGCCCGTGCGTGATCCGCCGTCTGCAACAACCCATGGACGCTGTTGCACTCATACACCCCGATCTCCACGGCCTGCCCCTCCAACTTGGCCAGCTCCCGCACCTTCTTGGGGTACCGGACCTTCCTTACGTCCTCCTTCATCGCGGCGATGAGCCCATCCGCCCCCAACACCTCGTCGGCCTTGTCCAGATAGTCGAGTCGGGGGATCCTCTTCCCGCCCTCGATCTTGTAGACCATGTCCTCGCCGTACCCCACCGCCTCCCCGAAGTCCGCGGCGCGCATCCCCACCGCCTCGCGCCGCAGCTTCAGTTGGCGACCGACCGTGGCGATCACGGCCACGCCCCACTCGTCGTCCGGGTCGACTTCCCAGCCCGGTTCGACCGTCTCGCCGTCCACACCCATCCCGCACCCCTCCGCCGTACGTCCGTACCCGCGACCGCCCCTACCCGTACGGCCCCTTCCGACAGCCCGGACACGACCGGACAAGCTCCGGACAGTCACCGTACGCATCGGCAACGTCACTGTTCACGGTAGGCGGGCGCCACGACGCTGAGGGATGTGAATCAAGAAACCGCCGTCATCCGCAACTTCAGCGTTCTGCTCTCCCCCACGCCTCGTGGAGCCCGTCTGGCCCGGCTGCTGGCCGTCGAGCAACTCCGTGAGTGGGGGCTCCCGTTGCACCCGGCGGAGCAGATCGTGGCGGAGCTGGCGGTGAACGCGGCGACGCACGGGCGGGTACCGGGACGTGACTTCCGTCTGACGCTCTACGTCGTCGGCGAGACCCTGCGCATCGAGGTCACCGACACCCGGGGCGACCGTCTGCCGTGCACCGAACTACCGTCGCCGGACGCCGAGTCGGGCCGTGGACTGGTGCTCGTAGACGCGTTCGCCGAGCGGTGGGGTGTCTCTCCGGGGCTGCCGCCGCGCAAGACGGTGTGGGCCGAGGTGCGGCTCGACCGGAGCACGGGGGAGCGTGCTCCGGTGGGACCGTGCTCCGGTGACTCGGGCGCCCTTTTCCAAGAAACGAGGGGGTGAAAGAACCCGACCAAACCCCACCCGTTCCCTCCCGCGGAGCGCTCTCACTCTCGCGAGTGAACATCACCAACTCAGCTGGATTTCGCACCGGTTGCGTGCCCTACAGTCAGCGCAACAACCGCAGACAGACAACGGCCCTCGCCGGGACTGGCATCCCAATGCGAGGGCCTGACCACCAAGGAAGAAAGCAGCTTCCCGATGGACACCCAAAACCCTAGCGCGCCCCCGCGCGCCCAGTCCCGTATCGCGGGCAAAAACCACCCCCACGCGGGTGGTCTCATCCACGATCACACCCGCCACACCACCCGCTTCACGGTGATCGGCAACCACCTCACCCAGCACCCGGAGCTCTCGCTCCTGGCCATCGGCCTCGCCGCGCACATCCAGTCGCTGCCGGAGCGCGCCCCCGCGGACATCAAGTCCCTCGCCGCCCGCTTCCCGGAAGGCACGGCCCGTATCTCCGCCGCCCTGCGCGAACTGGAGGCCCACGGCTACCTGCGCCGCGAACGGCACCAGATCTCCGGCGGCCGCATCGTCACCCGCACGATCTCCTGCAACCAGCCGACCCGGCAGCACCGGGCCGACCATGCACCGTCGGCACGAGCGTCCACGCCACCCCCGCACGACACCGCCCGCCCCAAGAAGCGCCCCCACCCCCTCCCGGCCGTACCGCACCCCGCCTCTCCCTCCCCCGCCCTCACCCAGAAGGCCACCGATCTCCTCGCGGGTCTGCGCCGCCTCGACTCGCGCCTGCTGCTCTCCAGCCACGACATCGGCCACCTCACCCCCGCGGTAGCCACCTGGCTGGAGCGGGACGTCACTCCCACCGCCGTACGCGACGCCTTGACCACCAATCTCCCGTCCGACGGCCTCCGCCGCCCCGCCGCCCTCCTGGCCCACCGGCTGACGGCCCTGCTGCCACCCCGCCCGACCCCCTGCCGGGCCTCCACCGGCCGTACGCCACCCTCTCCAGAACTGCGACGGCTGCGACCACGCCTTCCGCGCCCCCGAACCCGGCCGCTGCCGCGACTGCCGACGCGATGTCTTGGAGGCCGCCTAACGTGGACGTGACGATCCTTGCCCCTGGCACAGACGAGGAGCGAACGCCGTGACCATCGCCCCGGACCACGCCCAGCAGGGCGCCTCGCACCTGTACCGGGCCATGCGCGACTTCGTGGAGTCCACGGACGGCACCCTCCCCGGCAAGTTCGAGATCACCAAGGAAGGGATCGTCCTCGACATGACGTCGCCCGTCCGGCCACACGAGCTCACCGCGCTCCGTCTCCGGCAACGCCTGGAGAAGGTCATGCCCGAGGAGATCGTGGCCCACACGGGCGAGCCTGACGTCGAAGTGGTGCCAGAAGGCATCATGCGCCGCCCCGACGTCATGGTGATCGCCGAGGTGGACATGGAGGGAGAGGGGTCCTTCGCCCCTCGTACGCTCATCGCCGCCGTTGAGATCGTCTCCCGCTCCAACCCTGACAACGACTGGGTCGGCAAGGTCCGCGACTACCCCCTGATCGGCATCCCCGTCTACGCGGTCTTCGACCCCCGTAACGGCACCGGCGCCGTCCTCACCGACATCCACGCCACCCCCGACGGCCCCCGCTACGCCACCCGCAAGGACTTCGTCTACGGCGAGGACGTCACCATCGGCGACTGGACGATCGCCACGGACAACCTGCCGCGCTACAAGGACTAGACGGCAGCCCTGTCGCCCTTCCTCTCCACGACCCACACCCCACGCCCCCGGTCCACCAGAACCGCCCCCACCGCCAGCAGCAGCGCCCCCGTCGCCGCCGCGACCGCCACCAGGAGTGCGCCCTGCGCGCCGTGGGCTCGGGCGAGGGTGCCGGAGAGGGCCTGGCCGGTGGCGGTGCCGACGGGGCCGCCGGCGCAGAGGACGGTCATGGCGACGGCGGCGCGTTCCGTGGGGGCGAGGCGTTCGGTGAGGGCGTAGAGGCTGATCATGTAGGGCGCGACCGTGCAGCTCGTCAGGACGACGGCGACGGGCAGGGAGCCCAGGCGGGAGCCCGCGAACAGGACCACCATCCCCGCGCAGAGCGTCGCCGCGAAGACGACGTACCGGGAACGCAGCGAGAACCGGGGCGGCAGCCAGCCGCACGCGGCTCCGGCCAGGGCGCTGCCGATGCCGAAGCCCGCGTAGACGAGCCCCGCGACCCCGGGATCGCCGACCGTGTCGGCGTACACGGTGACGGCCGTCTGGACCGCCCCGAACACCGCCCCCATGGCGGCCATGGCCAGGAACATCACCGCCAGTGGACGCGCCGGCAGCTTCGGCCCGCGAGGCGCCCCGGCGGGCCGTCGGGGGGCGGCGCGATCGGCGTACCGCAGCGAGAACGGCAGGGTCGCGGCCGCGATCAGCAGCATGATCGCCACGGCCGGTGCCGAGGGGTCGATCGCCGCCAGCAGCCCGACGACCGCGGGCCCGGCGACGAAGCCGACCTCGTCGGCGGCGGCCTCGTACGACAGGGCCGAGGACAGCAGCCGCTCCTCACCGCGCGCCCGCACGAGCCGCGCCCAGCGCACCCGCACGAGCGGGGCGACCTGGGGCTGGGTCAGTCCCACCAGGGCGGCCGCCACGAGCATCGCCGTACGCCCGCCCTGGCTCGCGGCCAACAGGCCTGCCCAGGCAGCGCAGTTGGCGAGCGCGGCGAGGGCTCCGACGGTCCGGTGGCCGTGCCGGTCGGCGAGCGCGCCGACCGCGGGGCCGCCCACGGCGGTCGCGATGCTCTGCACCGCGGCGGCGAGACCGGCGAAGGCGTAGCTGTGGGTCGTCGCCTGGAACAGGATGAGTGTGGCGAGTGCGGAGGACGCGTACGGCAGGCGGGCCAGGAATCCCAGCGGGAAGAACCCGGCACCCGCGAGGCGCAGCAGGGAGCGGTAGGACACGTTCGTCTCCATCGGGCACGTCGAGGAGACGCACTACCCAGCCACCAGTGCGCCGACGGACCCGATTCAGACCGTCACCGTAATGCGGTCCGCGAATTTACGACACCCTCGGGAACCTCGCCTGGAGCGTCCAGATCGCCGGGTTCTCGCCCAGGTCGTCGTGGAGGTCGATCAGGTCGGCGACCAGGTCGTGGAGGAAGTCGCGGGCCTCGCGGCGCAGGTCCGCGTGGGAGAAGGTGAGCGGGGGTTCCTCGGCCGGCATCCAGTCGGACTCGACGTCCACCCAGCCGAAGCGGCGCTCGAAGAGCATGCGGTCGGTGGACTCGGTGAAGTCGAGTTCCGCGTGCTGGGGGCGGGAGGCGCGGGAGCCGGCGGGGTCCCGGTCGAGGCGTTCGACGATGTCGCACAGGGCCCACGCGAAGTCGAGCACCGGCACCCATCCCCAGGCTGTGGACAGTTCCCGGTCTTCCTTGGTGTCGGCGAGATACACGTCCCCGCAGAACAGGTCGTGGCGCAGCGCGTGGACGTCCGCGCGGCGGTAGTCGGTCTGCGGGGGGTCCGGGAAGCGGTTGGAGAGGGCGTAGCCGATGTCGAGCACGTACGTGATGGTGTCACGGGGGTCCTCATAGGATCACGGCGTGCCCCGACCCGCGTCTTCCGCCTCCGCCTCCGCTTCCGCCTCCGTCCCCGCCGCCCTGCTCGTCGCGGGGGCCCTCGCGCTCACCGCGTGCGGCGCCGGAGTGCACGGCACGCCCGGCGGCTCCGGCCTGCGCGACCCGTACTTCCCGAAGATGGGCAACGGCGGCTACGACGTCACCCACTACGACCTGGACCTCACCTACGCCCCGGTGGCCAAGAGGCTCACTGGCTCAGCCACTCTCACCGCCCGGGCGACCCAGGACCTCACCGCCTTCAACCTCGACCTCGACGGCCTGGACGTCGAGACCGTCACCGTCGACGGCGGCAAGGCCCGCTGGAACCGCACCGGCCAGGAGCTGACCGTACGCCCGCACGACGACCTCGACGAGGGCCACGTCTTCCGCGTGACCGTCGGCTACTCCGGCACCCCGCGGACGATCACCGACCCGGACGGCTCGGAGGAGGGCTGGCTGCCCACCGGGTCCGGCGCGGTGGCCCTCGGCGAGCCGACCGGTTCGATGGCGTGGTTCCCCGGCAACCACCACCCCTCCGACAAGGCGTCCTACGACCTCACGATCACCGTCCCCGAGGGCCTCCAGGCCGTCTCCAACGGCGAGTTGACCGCGACCAGGACCAGCGGCGGCCGTACGACCTCCACCTGGCACACCGCCGAGCCCATGGCGAGCTACCTCGCCACCCTCGCGATCGGCGACTACGACATCCAGCGCGGCGCGACCTCGTCCGGCCTGCCCGTGTACACCGCCGTCGACCCGTCCCAGGTGGCCGCGAGCCGGAAGGTCCTCGCGGAGCTCCCCGAGATCATGAAATGGGCGCGGGACACCTTCGGCCCGTACCCCTTCTCCTCCACGGGCGCGATCGTCGGCCGCGCGGGCGACGCCGGGTACGCCCTGGAGACGCAGAACCGCCCCTTCTTCCCGGGCGCCCCCGACACCGCGACCCTCGTCCACGAGCTCGCCCACCAGTGGTACGGCGACTCGGTCACCCCCAGGTCCTGGCAGGACATGTGGCTCAACGAGGGCTTCGCCACCTACGCCGAGTGGCTCTGGACCGAGGACCACGGCGGCGACACCGCCCAACAGACCTTCGACGCCCTCTACACCCACGGCGAGGACACGTACGCCGACCTCTGGTCCTTCCCACCCGCCAAACCGTCCAGCGCCGCCCACATCTCCGACACCCCCGTCTACCAACGCGGCGCGATGGTCCTCCACCGCATCCGCCAGACGGTCGGCGACAAGCCCTTCGCC
>Ga0307508_10002943_pt1 | contig 17611 bp, 26 predicted proteins | sample 9_EM_MG_FD_203089 | JGI IMG/M metagenome (GOLD analysis project Ga0307508, IMG submission 203089) | Populus trichocarpa ectomycorrhiza microbial communities from riparian zone in the Pacific Northwest, United States - 9_EM | ecosystem: Host-associated > Plants > Roots > Unclassified | place... | reverse complement strand
GGCGCTTCTTCAACCATTTCTCGTCCTTGATCTCTTGTTGTAACTTTATAGTAACGAGTTCCACCCAATTGAAGCAAGTCGAGCAGTCTTCCGCCTTATGCTCGCTGCATTGGTAGCAAGGCGACTCAGTACCATTTCCGATTCGCTGAACTCCTAGGTCGTAGATGTTGAACATAAAAGAACGTTCCTGAAAGTTTGAATGAACAGTGGAACTCGCTTCGAGGAGGATTTGTTACTTACATCGCTTAACAGCTCGGCAACCTCTTCATCGAGCTCATCCAGGATGGCATCGTTGTTCATGTTTCTAAAGTCGTAGGTACAGAGATAGCAGTACTCGTTTCCGTGGTCAGCACAGAACGTGAATCCATTGACTGTGAGTAGGTCGGGCACCATGGTTATGGAGATGAAAGGAGAATCCCCGGAATCCGGCCCGCCGCTCATTCTGCATCACCTCTTACCCATCTCGAGCAGCAAATTCCGTTGAAGGTATTGCACCGCACGATCGCAACTCTCACACCCCTCTTTCAATACTATGTTATCGAGTGCCCCTCTCCTCGCTTAGTAAGCGGATTTGACGAGGTGGAGCAGGAGATAGGCATTGCAAAACGCACCCTCACTCCTCAATGACAACAGGTGGTCACAATCGCGTCTTGTCATATCACGTGAATCGTCAACGCTGTGACAACTAAACTTCATCTTACATAATACATAGTAACATACATCTACGAGGACCAAAACAGATCGCCTTCCTTGTTGCCATGATCGATGTTCAGGAAGCCACGTAAGGTACTCGAATCATTTAGCCCGTTCGTAATCTCAAGCACTGCACTGGCACACACAGTAAAGTAATCCAGGACATGTTGCCTGTGATGGACCCAGAAGAGGATTATATGACGATTGTGGCCGCAGAAGAAGGAATATCGGCATCGGAAGCGGAAAGGAAGAAGGTGCTTGAGGAGGTGCATGCAAATCTTAAAGGTCTGCTACCTTTAACTCACGTATATATTTTGCCTTCTAATTTCTTCATCAGCTATGTCCCGCGTCCTGGAAACAGCTCGAATATCTTCAAAACGAGTCGCTTCTGTACCCTCGGAAGAAGCCCATGCAGAAACTCTGGAGGACCTTGATGCTACTAGCCTGTCCTTGGCCAAAGCAATAAGTGATTCAGAAACCTTGCTTGCCAATCGGGAGGCAGAATTGGCAGGGTTGAAAGAGGAGGCTCGGAGGTTGGAGACGTACGATTCTGCTAATGAGCATGAGAAGGAGCTTGACGGAAGCGCGTATGTCGTTCTCCCTTTCCCTGATCTGACTTTGCTGATTGGTTGATTGTTATGTCGAGTGCAGATTACGATTGGCGTTATACAAAGGATTGGGTTTCACTCCTGTGGTCAGTAAGGACGGAGGTGTCAGGAAGATGCTCGTTCGTACGTCATATTTGCATATAAGTTGAAACTAGATAGCTGACTTCGTATACAGTTTCACAATCAGGAGAAGTGCACAGTGTCGACTTCACCACAGGCGGGAGTGACTTTGAGTATACCCAACTTCTTTGGAAACTTGCCAGCTCATGATACCACCATGCCTTGTATTTGTACTTTCCTCGGATCTGTAGGTTGTATTCTATCCAGATGTACTCGAGATATAAAGGTATTGTTACCACAATAACAACAAAGAATGCTGAGAAATTAGACAAGACTAGCATAAATTCATCTCCAAGCTTTGGTGTTATGAAGCCTGTATCTGTTGCTGTAACAAGTAAGGTTCATGTCAAAATGACTGATGTATTAATTATACATACCATTAAAGCAGGCTTGACGACCCAGACCTTCGTATCCTTGCATTTCTCCCCCACCTCTTTGATCTTCGTTTCGATCGCAATCTTCTTTATCTTGTGCTCCCTTAATTCCTGGTAAACCGCCTCTACGAGTGCCGTGATGCTAGATGCTTGTAGCTGATTAATCTTGTTGAGTAAGACAGTGACATGGGCTTCGGGGAAGAGAGATTTGGTCATCATGGGAGCCCTCTTGGGAGCACTTCCGACGACTGCAGTCTGGGAAGAGAGATCGGCTGAAGTGCTACTTGAAGTGCTCGAAACTAGTCGTGGAGGAAGGGCAGGAACAACGAATATTCCATCCTCAGATTTATTGTTCGCTTGCACATTTCGCTGATGTGTCTTGTAGTCTTCAAGGCAGCTCGAAACAAAGTCAAATGGATCAATTGGAAAAGGTGTATCTATAGATATGGTCAATAAAGTCGCTTGGAACTGATACAAACACTCGCCATTGAAGAATCTGATCGCATACGGGTTGAATGGTTCGTAGTCTGATTGTCCAATTGTCGATTCCCAAACAGGTCCTTTTGCAAAAGGCATGAGGGGAATAACCACCTTGCGCTTTTTGGTTGACTTGCGTTCACTGTCCTCAGCCTTTCGTTTAGGTAGAGGGGGTAGATCAAAGACCGGTGGGGGCGAAGTGCCTTGAGTACCCTCAGCAAGATCGATTTCTTCGTCATCATCAACAAGCCAGCTCTCCATGTCAGAATCCCGGTCATCGTCGTCTCCGTCCTCGTCCTCGCCGTCTTCCACGACGTCCTCTCCCATGGCTTCCTCTTCCCACTCCTCTCCACTGTCATGACCGTAGTCAAACACCAATGTATCCTGTCCTAGAGGCCGTCGAGGACCAATGATCCTTGAACTACGCGTCCATGTCCCAAAATACCCTGGTCGTCGGTCCGTATGTAAGCAAAATGCTTTAGCAGGGAATGTTTCTCGGTCGTTAAGTTCCCTCAGGAGTTCTCGCACCAGATCGTCGTTTCCACTTAATTCAGCTTCAGAAAGCTGAACCATGAAGTCACGGACTGAGTTAGAATGATATATCTTGAATCCTGGTGGATTGCGGTGGCGGCAGGACGGTAATAGTGAAGGAGACACGGATAGTTTTGACAATGAATCCTGTAAGCGCTCTGTAACCCATGCATTAGACCAGGATATGAAAGTCGGTACATCAGACATACCTCGAGAAGTCATAGACTCGAGGGATTTTTCGGTTGGTTGGTGTTCTGTCATCACAATATCGCTTTCATCCTCACTTTCAAGGACTATAACCTCTCTATTCGATGTCTGAGCAACAGTAGTTCTTCGCGCGTGCTTCTTCTGCGCCTGGAACCAATTTTGAGGCGCGAGGACCTTGTCCTTTCCCAAAGCAAACGGCTTGAAGACTCGTTCGAAATCGGTTTGGATTTTGGAAGGACCAGCGACGGCATTGACTTGAGGTTTCCGACCACTGATAGATGTTTTGGGTTTTGAGAAGAACTTGGCCATAAGTGATTGTGATTTGTTGTGCACATCCTTTTCCTTCTTTTCCTTTTCTAGTCGAGCCGCCTTCTTTTCCTGCTTTTCCTTCTCCTGCTTGACCCATCAGAACAGTCGTAACTGAGTTACAGGCCACACACCTTTGCAGATTTTTCAGAGTCCTGAACTTTCTTGGGCTTTCCCTTTGCCGTAGGCGTATCACCCTTGTAAAGGCAGGTCTGTTGGATGGGTATAGTACAAAAAAGAAGAATTACTTACCTGTTCAATCTCAGTTTCCTTCTTCTTGCCTTGCTTCCTGGACGACTCTGGGGTAGGTTTGGCTTCATCTACTTTCATTTCAGGATTGGGTGTCGTTTCCGGGCGGTTCGTCTCTTTCACGGGCAACTTGTTGGAACTCTTTTTAGGATCGAGGATTGCGTCGCGTTCTTCCTTGGGTAATGCTTCCAACAACATTTTTAAATCCTCTCTTGCCTGGTGAAATGATTTAATGAACAAATAACAAGGATAATCTTTTGAAAATGACCTGGATGCGGTCAGTGAGTCTTGCCTCAGCCTTTTCTCTACTATTTTTTGGCAGCCAATCCAGGTATTCGCTCCTGACTTCCCATCTCCACACGGAAAGTGCTGCAGGAAGTCTGACCCCAAGCGGGGCTTCAAGCCCGTAGTTATTACGAACGAGAACAGATTTTATAGCGTCCTCGACCGCAGTCAAAGGAAGGGCGGCAGCGATAACTGAAGCAGGCCTTTCTTCGTCATCCAGTGTTGGAAGAAGTTCGTGATGAATGTGTTTCGCCAACATTGCTAACGTTTTGTCGCTAAAGTCATATAAACTCGTGAGCGAGAGGTTGATGCCACATCACTGAATGGGATTATACCTCTCGTGGGCAAGTTTTGCGATGAGTGGCTTGTGCGCATCCGGAAATGTGACGAGAGGAGGTTCCTGCTTGTAAATTCTGTCCTCCAACATTCCTCGAAACGATACGATTTCTAACCACAAACATCATCATCAATCCTGATGCAAAAGCGACGCAATTACAGTACCTTGTAGAGTCTCCGACTGCTTCTCAAACGACATTGGTTTTTGCTTAAAATTAATCTTGCCATTTTTGAATTCAACAATGGACGTCCTGTCTTGTTTCGCTAGAGAAGCAAAACACGTCAGATATGAATGTAAGCCAAAAGACCAACGCGTCAAATTTACCAGCCGGTCCTTGAGGCAGTTCCATAATGCTGAAAAAAGACGGCCTTTAGCAAAGAGATAAGCGTGTAAATTTATGTTTACTTGCCTCTATTGCCAGAGTTATAAGAGGGGACACTTAAGAGCCAAGGGGGATGTTAAATGGTAAGAGACGGGGACAAGATTGGCGACAGGCTGTGGGAACGAACGCCGCGTCGTGACAATTTACGCGACTGTGACATCTTCCACCTTTACCCTTGATTTTTTTAAATGGCAAACTTCTTCACGGCCAGAGCACCTTCCAATAAAGAACCTGTTAAACATGTGGTAGATCCAGGGTTACAGCCTTGGGTAGAAAAATAGTGTGTGGTGGATGATGACCGTGTCTATTTGATTTCAACAATTTCTGCTATTTAGTCGTCCGAAAACAATCGATGAAGTATCAGCCCAAGAACACACAGTGGCTGTCCTTCGGAAAACGTTAACTTCTGCGAATGTACGTCTGAAGAAATAACTCTGCTTTTTCTAATCTAACGATGTACCATAAGCTGCCTCACCTACTGTTCTACGGACCACCTGGAACTGGGAAGACCTCGACAATCCTGGCTCTTGCACGACAACTCTTCGGGCAAGTAGGTCAGGCTTAGTCTCAGAACCATTTCCCTGATTATTTTCGTGTAGACCGGACAATTTCCGAAACCGCGTACTTGAATTGAACGCATCAGACGAACGAGGGATCGCAATCGTCCGCGACAAGATCAAAAACTTCGCTCGACAAACACCCCGAGCTCAAACTGTCGCTTCAGATGGAAGGACATATCCCTGTCCTCCATTTAAAATTATTATTCTTGATGAAGCAGATTCTATGACACAAGACGCGCAAGGCGCACTTCGACGGATAATGGAAACATACGCCCGGATAACCAGGTTTTGCCTAGTGTGCAACTATGTGACAAGGTACAACCACACTGTAGCGCCTACCTTACTGGCATACTGAAAGTATTATCAGAATTATTGAACCCCTTACGTCCCGTTGTTCAAAATTCCGCTTCACTCCCCTGGACTCCGAATCCGCTTCACTCCGCCTGTCTCAAATAGCCGAAGCAGAACATATCAAACTAAACAAAGAAGTCCTTGACGCCCTCATCAGCACCTCTTCAGGCGACCTTCGAAGAGCGATCACATACCTTCAATCAGCGTCGCGGTTATCTGCGTCCTCTGTGCCACAAACGCCGATCTCACCTGTAGACATTCAGGAAATAGCAGGCGTAGTTCCGGATACTGTGATCAACGATTTCGCTCAGGTACTAGGCATTGAAGTCGAAGATACTATGGATGTCGATGATGTGCCAAAGAAGAAGCAAGTCGGCTTCGAGCCCATTAAAGGCAAAGTGAAGTTCTTGATGAGGGAGGGTTATTCTGCTAGTCAAATCATCTCCCAAGTATGTACTATCATAACCAAGCTGCGGTCTGCTAACCAGTTGCAGTTACATGATGTCGTCATATTTCATCCCACCTTGACTCCCCGTCAAAAATCAGCATGTGCACTCCTCTTTGCCGAAGCGGACAAGGCCCTCTGTGATGGTGCAGACGAAGAGCTTTGGGTCCTGGATGCAGCCCTGCGGGTACATAAAGCAATTGCAGGATAGATGATGTACTTCTAAACTTTCCTATACTCTCAGACCCACATGTGTGGTTGACCAGTTTGTTCTGGTCATGCTGTGTGACCCCATCATGTCTTCAACCCCGAACAGCGACCATACCAGATTATTAATATAACAAGTCCAAGCCTCTGACATACCACAGGAAAAGTCTCGTACCCCTTCACTAGTCTGTGAGGCACTGGAAAAGCATTCGGAATTGGGGAAAGCTTCGTCGTCATCAAACATGACTTGATTGACGCTGTGATTCAGATAGTTCGTGTGCCAGTATTATACAATATTACGAATGAAGGGCCCAACACGGCCGACAACTTGTTTTTATGTAAAGAAAAAGCACTGATACCAACGCAAGAAATGTACAGAGTCACAGCGTGCAGTAAAGATAAATGTAGGAAAAAAATTCTAACTCCCATCCTTGAGGACGACCAAGGATATTTTTTACCGAATGCCAGCGGTAGCTTTTTGTAGGGCACGCTTAATGTTGAGTTGCGACTTCTTCAGTTCATCAGCCGTCGAGTCCTCGATTTCAAGCTTCTCGAGTGCACGAGCCAATTCAGCCTCCACTTGGCTCTTTGCACCACGCTTGAGCTTCATGCCGATCTCGGGCGACGTTATAGTGGTTTCAACTTGGTGGATGTAGGCTTCAAGGTCAGACTTGGCCTCGTGACGAGCGGAGAACTCTTTGTCGGCTGCTTTGAATTGTTCAGCGTCCTTGATCATCTGATCGATCTCGACGGATGAGAGACGACCAACAGAGTTCGTGATGCCTGAGCAAATTGTAGGTTAATAGAGGTCGCAACAAAGAAAAAATGGCAACGAACTGATGGAGGCTTTGCGACCAGAGGCTCGATCCATGGCAGATACCTTCAAGAGACCATTGGCATCAATCTCGAAGGTTGTAACAAGTTCTGCTTGCCCGCGAGGCATGGGGGGAATGCCATTGAGCTCAAACTCTCCCAGCAGTCGGTTGTCGCGGCATTGTGTGCGTTCACCCTCGTAGCTAGAGAATAGGTGAGTGATTTACACTAACCATACGCTGAAGAGGGCATACACAGGGAAAGTAACGGTTGTCTGGTTATCCTCAACAGTGGTAAAAACACGGGACTTGTTGGTGGGAATGGGCGTGTTCCGGGGAACGACAACACCGAAGACATCGCCTTGCATGGCAACACCGAGGGAGAGAGGAGCAACGTCAAGGAGGAGGAGATCCTTAGTTTGGTCGGAGGTCTGACCAGTGAGGATGGCGGCCTGGACAGCAGCACCATAAGCAACAGCCTCATCAGGGTTAATGGACTTGTTAAGTTGACGGCCGCCGAAATATTCCGAAACAAGAGACTGAATCTTGGGAATACGGGTAGAACCACCGACAAGGACAATGTCGTCCACCTTTTCGCGGGAGATCTTGGAATCCTTCAAGACCTTCTCGACTGGCTCAAGTGTGGACTTGAACAATGGTGCGTTAATTTCCTCAAAACGAGCGCGAGTGATGTTGGAAGAGAAATCGGTACCCTGCAAAAATAATGAATACCGATGGTGGTATTATGAATATGAAACCAACCTGGAAGAGGGAGTCCACCTCAACCGTCGTTTGCGTAACGCTTGACAGTGTCCGCTTGGCACGCTCACATGCACTCCGAAGACGTCTCAGAGCACGGGCATCGTCGGAGATATCGAGCTTTGACTTCCGCTTGAATTCGTTCTTGAAGTGCTCCAGAAGGTTGTTGTCAAAGTCCTCACCTCCCAAGTGAGTATCTCCAGCAGTGGCCTTGACAGCGAAGACACCACCGCTGATGTTGAGAAGGGAGACATCGAAGGTTCCTCCTCCAAGATCGAAGATCAAGACATTCTTCTCGGTCTTGGATTGACGATCGAGACCATAGGCGATGGCGGCTGCTGTAGGTTCGTTGATGATACGGAGAACATCAAGACCGGCAATGGCACCCGCGTCCTTGGTGGCAAGACGTTGGGAATCATTGAAGTAGGCAGGAACACTGAAAGAAAGCTCCAGTCAGTGAGTTGGAAAGTCGAGCGGATGACCCACGTGACAACTGCCTTCTTTACTGTCTTGCCGAGCTTAGCTTCAGAGATTTCCTTCATCTTGGAAAGAACCATTGAAGAAATTTCTTGGGGGCTAAAAGTCTTCTCATCGCCAAGGTATTGAACCCTGATGAGAGGCGAACCATCCTTCTCAACGACTTCAAAAGGCCAATGTGTCATATCCTAAAGATTTACGTGATATGTTATTATGTATAATTTTAACCATCATTCTGCACGCAGTGCTAACCTTCTTCACGTCCGGATCGCTGCAAGACGAAATTAATTGGGGCAAAAAGAAAGTGTAGAGTGTAATTCTTACTCGAATCGACGGCCAATCAAACGCTTGGCGTCGAAGACGGTGTTTTTGGGATTCATGGCGGCCTGATTTTTAGCGGCGTCACCAATTAGTCGCTCCTCGGTAGAGAAGGCGACATATGAAGGTGTCGTCCGGTTACCCTCTGAGTCAAAATGAGTATGTCGTATCAATGGGCCTAATTTAGACAATACAAACGGTCGTTGGCAATGATTTCAACACGGTCGTTTTGCCAAACTCCAACACAGCTGGTAGGGAAAAAAAGTGAATTAGTACATGATAATGCCCAAGAATGCTAAGAACATACGAGTAGGTGGTACCGAGATCAATACCGATGGCGCCGTCAAATAGATCCTCAGCGGACATTTTAATGTTTTGAAAGGTGGTTGGTGGTGGTGGTGGAAAGGAAGGGACGAACGACGGAAAAAAATGTTCGAAGCAGGTGATCTGATGTCTGCACAGCCACGCGTTCTTTTCTGCCATGTCGAAAGCAATACTGCTGGCAAATGCTCGCTGCTCCTCACGAACGGCCGTGTGCACCAAGACTGTCACCCGGCGAGGTCAATCTACTGCCACCGAGCAGCGACTAGAAACCCCAGAGGATTGGCTGGCATTCAAACGAACGCGACAGGAAAGAAATGCGCTGAGTGTGTCGATTTTTCTTTCTGCGGTGTTCATAACTTACACCCCATCTTAGTCGACCTGCACAATAAATATGGGTCTACGACAAGTGCAGCATTCAAAATAAGCGACGGCCTTCGCAAACCGCAGGCGCACGCAACAACCTCAGCTCTTCTTGCTGCAGGTGCCCATTTCGGGCATGCCTCGACGCGAATGAACCCAAATTTCGTTCCCTACGCATATGGCACGCGTGCTGGTATTACCATCATTGACTTAGACCACACTCTTCCTCTACTACGTCGCTCTGCAAACCTCACTCGAGCGATTGCACGAGCTGGAGGAATCATTGTTTTCATCGGCACACGACCGGACCTCCGACCTATTGTCCACAAAGCATCGGAACGCATGGGGAAGCAGGCCTATCATGTTGGTGACCGTTGGCTCCCGGGCACACTGTCTAACCGACGTAACTTCTTTGGAAACGAAGTTGACAAGTATAGGATGGTTCCTGACCTTGTCATCCTCCTCAATCCCGTCCAAAATACAATTGCCATTAATGAATGTGCTGCCGAGCACATACCTACAATTGGCATAATCGACTCGAATGTGGACCCACGTCTGGTGATGTATCCTATCCCAGCAAATGACGAAAACACCCGCACGGCGGAGCTAATTGCTGGAGTGTTGAGCATCGCAGGGAGAGAGGGTGTCGCGCTTCGCGAGCAGGATCAAGCTGCAGGACTCAAGCACAACCAGAAGAAATCAAGGATTCAAAAGAAGTTGGCATTTAAATCAGAACAAGATCGATGGTAGCTACAAACGCAATGTATTTCCTTCCTTAATTTGCAGTCTTCTGGTTGTTTTGTATTTGATAGTGATATCCTCCACCCCCAAAGTCAGCCATCAATAACCACGAAAGAAAATGAGAACTTACCTTCAGCAGCCTCCAGCGCCCTTATATTCGCTCCAAGCTTATTAATAGTCTCTACATATTCGTCTTCCTCGACGCTGTCGAAGACGATTCCTCCACCCGCCTGTAGGTATGCAACGCCGTCTTTGAACACCATTGTCCGTATGGCAATGCAGGTATCCATTTCATCAGCCGCAAAATCAAAGCGCCCAACAGCTCCCGCGTATACGCCTCTTCGTTCCTTCTCCAGTGAATAGATAATCTCGATGGCCTTGATCTTTGGTGCGCCCGAAACTGTGCCAGCAGGAAATATAGATCGGAACGCGTCAAACCTGCCATGGAAATAATCAACGCTCAGGCATCACAGTTGCATCGTCCTTCATTACCTCGTTTTTCCCTCTCTCAGCGTTCCAGAAACTTGTGAAGTCAGATGCATCACATGGCTGAACTTCTCGACCTTCATGAGATGATCTACTTTCACGGTCTTCGGTTGGCAGACCCTGTTAACATCATTACGAGCCAAGTCTACAAGCATGATGTGTTCTGCTCGGTCCTTCTCGGAATTCAGGAGTATTGCGCCAAGTTTTTCATCCTCTGTTCAACATAAATTAGCAAATCAACGCCTCAGAAAGCCTACTCTTACCTTCTGCCGATTTCCCCCTTTTAATTGTTCCAGCGATTGCATGATTGTACACAACATTCTTTTCGACCTTACACAGCGTCTCTGGACTAGCACCAACGATTTGGAGGTCTCCACAATCCAGGTAAAACATGTAAGGGGATGGATTAACCTGACGAAGCCGTCGATAAGCATTAAAAGGATACAGAGAAGTAGGCCTGGCTAGGCGCTGCGATGGTACTGCTTGAATGATATCGCCAGCAACAATGTGTTCCTTTAATGTCGTGACAAAGGCCTCGTATCCTTCCTTCCCGACATTTGAGACCGCTTCGCTTCCAAGAGTAATGGGGGGTTGTGGTGGCTCTGGAGTCGTACGTGAGAGCAGAGTATTGGCCAGACGTCGGGCTTTAGCAACAGCCGTCTGGTATGAAAATGGTAGATTTGCCATTCCAAAGCGCTTGGGAACGAAGACATGGGAGACGACCTTCAATGTCTGAAATAAGTGATCATAGATGACGAGCGTGTCGACAAGCATGAAAATTGCTTCAGGAATCTCTAGAGGGTCTTTGACATCACATTTCGTCTTGGGTTCGAAATGTTGGATGCTGTCATATGCGACATAACCGATTGCGCCTCCACTAAATGTAGGAATTTCGGGGATCTTCACATATTGATGAAGCGAGAGCTCCTTCTGCAAAGCAGTCATAGGATCTCCTGTAATCTCTTCCCTGGGTCCTGTTTTGATCACTTTTAAAGGATCTGGTAGGGAACACGAATTTACACCCTGAAATCAAAGTATACGAGGGGCGTACCAGCACCAATAAAGCTATATCGAGCAATATTTTCTCCTGCGATTACGGACTCTAGCAAAAAGCTATACTTGGAGTCTTTTGCGATCTTAAGGTATGCCATACATGGTGTAATAACGTCGGCAGGGAGCTCAACATAAACAGGGACACAGTTTCCTTGCTTTTCGTGGATGATTAGATTCTCGACAGTTTCAAAAGAAGGAAAAGCTGGGAGAGACTATGAACAAAACCATGTTTAACTTTTTTAGTAAAGAAATGATTTCAGGATCAGCTCACTTGTGGGTTCATTGCGAATGTCCTTCAATGGGTGATAAAGAAGTAACGACTCCGATATTAATTCAGGTCCTTATTCACTCGACGTACAACCGGTTTATAGTCCTTTTTTTGGGTTGCTGCGGTCGTCAGTCGAGTTGTGTATCGTTCAATTTCACAGTGTCATGATGTCGGAGGTGTTCAAGAATTTGTATGTCAATGTATGAATAGTATGTCCGAATCTCCGACTCCTATCACTTCTTCACAACACTTCCAGCATGATCACTCCGCGTTTTAGTTGCAGTCAGACTGAATCTTCAGTCATCGTATCGATGTATTGCCCCTCAATTCGAGTAATTAATCATCTTCCATTTTCCACTCAAGACTCCACCTCACCGTCAAGCAAAGTAGGCCACAGATGTCGAGATAAACATTGATGAAACACTCGTTACGGTTCATGCCAATCCATACTTCCTGCGGTTGAATTTCTCAAAGTCTGTCGTTGAAGAAGACGATTCTTCCGCTCAGTATGATCCTTCCTCCGGTTATCTGACCATAACCTTGACCAAGGAGAATAAAGGAGAGGTCTTCAATGACCTCGATCTGCTGGCGAAGCTCTTAGCCCCTCGACGGACAGCTCGAACAGCCGGGCCTTCAATCGAGGTTTTGTCATCAGATACTCAAGAGGGAAACGAAGTTGACGAACTCACGTCGAGAACCGAAAATCTAACCTTGGAAAAGCATGAATTTGATGAAGGTTGAACCGTCTCCTTCACAGGTATTCCTTACAGTTGCTAATTTTATGCTTTAGCTGCAGAAAATGATTGGCAGTTGCGTCAGAAGGTGCCGGACACGCTATCTCCTCTTCTGACGTCTCTGCAAGCGTACTATGGCTTCTTGGACATGTATTCAGGTTATCTAAGGCATGCGGTACATACGGAGAATGAAGTTAATGAGCTCGGAAGTGACGCAGAAGTCTGTACAAAGGACGAGAGGCGTTCAAGAAGGGTGGCGCATGAAGACCAGAAATTTGATGAAGAACACTACATGTAAAGCTCTCCCTGACTTTTCTTCGGTTCTTGATTCCATTTATTAGAGCTGATTTTATGGATGATGCTCCCATTCAAGAACTTTTGTCATGGTTACATCCACACATAGCTAATCCTGGGCCTGTCCAATACACGGAAAAAGAAAACCTGGAGATGTTGTCTTTGCCCAGGAGAGAATGTCAGCTTGTTTCGCCTTCCTCACTGCTAATGATCTGATTCTATCACCCGTAGACCTTGCCACTCCTGTACAGACTCATAACCTCTACCTCACTCTTATAACCTTGCTCTTTTCTTATGCTTACGATTCAAGAACAACGCAGCACGATCCCACATCTGAAAGCGCATGGACTATATGCAATCTCACCCCGGCCTTCTCAGCACTCGATCCACCCCAGTCGGAGTCGTATCAAGATGGAGAACACATTTTCTCAGATGACGAGCTTCGGGGCACGATAGTACCGTCATACCGTCGCGTTCTTGTATTTCCTCTATATCGGTCCTTCTCCCTCGCAGAGAAGTGCAAACAGGATGTCGCCATGTTATTGCAGAAGGGAAAGCGAATGATCATGAGATGTCTCTTGGAGATGAAGCACATCTTGGATCATCACGAGATTTACTACATCTACAGCAAAATCTGGGTGAATGACTTTTGTACATGGATCCAAGCAGATGCAGAGTAAGTTCATTGGATTCTACTTTTCTTGGTAAAACTAACAACGGTATATCAGTGATGCGATTTTGTCACAGCTTGGTGGAAGCTTGATGGTTTACGAGGTTGATAAATCAGCAATAGGATTCGAACTCCAGCAATTGGAAACACTAGCGTTGACGGCCGACAATACCAGTGATAGTGACGACGAAGGGGGCAGCGAAGAGTGATTGGTGTTTGCGTCATGACTTCCTATCACTGTATCAGAGATTCACAATCTCCCTTTAAGTACAGATTGTACACTGGCAGTAGCATTGTGACTATTGTCATAATTGGACCATCCCTCGAGTCAGTACTTCAAGATCTGCATATGTAGTTGAGTGAACCCTCCTGTCACAATGAAAGGAGAAACGAAGTTTGGTTTCTATAAGTATCTGTCCTGGATTGCGGAGGCTATCAATGTATATGACGGAGCGTGAGTGACTCGGATGCAAAGCGGTCTGTCACAATTACAAGTCACACTTTCCTGTTTGGTTCCAAGTCGGGTGCTCAGCTTTCCTTTATCGACTGACGATGGGTAAGTCATTATATGTGCCGTTCCTCCTAGCGGGGATGCTCCTTACTGTAAGTTTCTCTTAGTTCTTCCTTTCATTGGATCTCTTATGGTTTTAAATTACAGGGTTCGAGTAATTCCCTGTGGAGCAAATGGCAGGCGAGTCACCAGCTTGTTGAGCCAATTTCTTATGGCTGAGGGTTGCCTTTTGCTAGGATATGCAATGTGTTGAAAACTGTAGTGATCCGGATCCAAAGAATCATGTTCTCTTTGAGCAACCTGTCTGGCAGACGTTGCAGATGTTCGGTACGCTAGCCGTTCTTCAATCCACTTTCCTTTGGCGGTGACTGACTTAAGTTTTATCATTGCAGTTGGGGAGATGCTCTGTCAGTCAAACACCCTAGCTGGTACACACTCGCTGATATATTTTCCCCAAGGTTTCTTGCCTGTGATTTTTGCATGGCTTCGGAAACAGGGAGGTTCCGTCCAGCTTGAGGCCGAACCATCTAATAAACTAGAGTTGACTGCTCGGCCTTTGTCAGGCTGGAAGGTTCTGCTTCTCTGGATTCCTGCTGCATGTGATCTCACCGGAACTACGGTACGTCGTGACCATATTCTCCAGTGAACTCTGTTCGGCTTACGTTACAATCCCAGTTAATGAACATCGGATTGCTGTATACACCCGTTTCTATTTTCCAAATGACTCGTGGTGCTCTCGTTCTATTCGTGGGCGTGTTCAGTGTCATATTTCTCCGAAGACGACTTTGGCTCTACCAGTATGATACAAATCTCTGACCCCGGTCTCTCCATTTCTGACTGGTTTTGTCGGTTAGATGGGTCTCCCTCATCATCGTCATGTCTGGAGTGGCATTGGTTGGTTTTAGTGGATCCTTGATCAAAGATGCCGTTAAAGAAGTGGTTGTGCACCATCTTGCTCGTGCTCTCAACCTTCATCACGATTCAAGCCAAAAGGCCATCGAAGAACCCGAAGTTACGAAAGTCCTTGTTGGTAAGCTTCAGCTCTATGTCACATCCTTTCTGGCACACTGATCGTCTTCCATTGTGAAGGTATCTTCTTTGTTTTGTTCGCTCAAGTCTTGTAAGAATTTGGCGCGTTGAGATTGTGCACATGTTGAATTTCTCTTTACTTTTTAGCACTGCTACGCAGTTCGTCATCGAAGGTTTGTTTCTAGTCGATCAAATTATAAGATACCCCACTCACAGTCATTTAATGACCAGAAAAAATCATGGGTAGGCTGCATGGAAGTCATCTCAACTGTTTATTCCATCTGATATGCCATAGAACGATATTCCGTTTCAGCCCTCGTTGCTGTGGGTTGGGAGGGTTTCTTCGGCACTCTGTCTGTTCTTCTTTTCATGCCGATTCTAGCCATCCCCTCCGTATCTGCTCTTTCGACATTCTTTGACCTACCCCGAGGTTGGAACCAAATGATCAATACCCCCACCGTTTTGTACTCGTCTTTCGCCATCTGCATCAGCATCTCGCTATTCAACTTCTTCGGACTTAGTGTTACACGCCATGTCAGCGCGACTGCGCGTTCTTTAACTGATACCTGCAGGACCCTCTCCATTTGGATTGTCAGTCTTGGCCTTGGTTGGGAAAAACTACTCTTCCCCATTTCTCTTTTGCAAGTACTTGGCTTTTCCGTGCTTGTGTAAGTTTACCTGTGCTCCTGTGGATCTTAGAACCTGACCATTATTTCCTATTCTTTTCTGCTGCCGATATCATTATATTTAGGTATGGGACGGTAAGTCGATCGATTTTTGGGATATCTACCTGTCTTAATATCTTTGGCATATAGTTCTTGTTCAACAACCTTGTCAAGGCGCCTCCCTGTTTGCCCATACCCGCCGAAGCGCAGGTTCAAGCGGTGGTAGACGAAGAACGGGAAGGACTCCTCTCCAGTTCTCTGGATGAGACTGCTGCCCTCCCAGCAGATTTAGGCCAGAGTGGATTCGACGTCATCCCAGATAGAGTGCGGTCGGCTTCACGGAGTCGACCTCATCAAGATTGAGAAACACCACAAACCAACAAACTTTGCTGGACGAGAATTCTTCTATTGCCCGTTTATTTATTCATTCCGTTGCAAGTGTTTTAGTAATATTCACGAACCGAGACCTTGGAGAATGCTTGTAGTTTTGGCTTGTGAATGTAATTGCGAGCGTATTATACTATACTTGGTTCTGCCGCGTGTGCCAACAATCGATTGTGTCTTGACTCTTGTTGCATCATCTCAAGCGTAAGTGATGGTGTGTAATATACCATCTGATTCGATGACGGTGATGATGCCTAAATGATCGTCTAGGAGAAGTCGATACACCTTGGAAAGGTCAGTGCAAGCAGGCGTGGCCAAGTTGCGATGGAAGATCTTCTCTTCCATAGAATCACCGCGTTTCGGCTGTACATTACTCGAGTCAGAGAGAGCTTTCATAAGTTCGCTTTTGGTCACGATGAACGAATTCTCGTTCTGGTTCGATCCTCGCTCGTGAAGTTACCTTTTGGGTTACTCTTCCTGACGCTTTCTGCAGGCTGCTGTTCAGTAGAGTAAGTGATCCATATCGCCAATATTGCCATCCCTAATCGATATGGCTCTTGCCATATTAATTATTTTCGTTTGTGTAGTGTGCAGCCAAGTTGCAACCTTTCGGTCATGATCTCTGCTTTCCTCGTTGAAATGAGGAAGCATGCTCACATTCACCAACAGCCTACATTGTCTGGGACAATAACGTACTTCGTCTATTTGGCCAATTCAAGCAAACCCACAGCAAAGGTTTTCAGGTTCACACTGGCACGTAGCTGCAAGCTTGTTTTGAGATCTTCAAGCTCTCGGTTGAGTCGGTTCCCCATCTTTTGCGACTTATAAGTTATCGCCTTGAAGACCCCAGGATTTGAAGGCTAGTCAACATCTTATCTCAGGTCCGATTTCTTCTGACACCTTCTGGACTCTGTCACGCGTCACGCGTGATGTCTCTCCGCCCACCATTATGATTGAATCATTTGAATGCAGTTCTCCAAAACCAATTTAAACCATACATGGCCTGATAAGGTATCGACGAACGTCACGTGGCCACCAAAAAAAAGAAAATTTTGGAGTAACAAGTGTGTTTCTTCCTTCGTATCAGATTTATGAAAAATCAAGCTCCAACATTTTGTAGGGATGACTCTTAGCATCGTATCTATAAAAGAATGATGGAGAACTAAGTAGAATTGAAGGAGTTATTCAAGAAATAGTTAATCCATCTTGACTGTTGAATAACTTGCTCAATTTTTACTGTAGCTGCTCAAAAATTGGTAGGAAGGCAAGTGTTAGAACAATAAACAAAACTACGGAACGGATTTTGGATTTACTTCTTTGTTTTTCTTTTAATACAGAACTTTCCTTTTTTGGTGTCCACGTGACGTTCGTCGTCGTCGTCCGCTCAACTATTATCCGTAGTGTTGCGTGGATTAGGCCGTCGAAATTCGCAGCTGCTAATTAGCCCTGCAAATTTGCAGGGTTCCGAAGGTGGTTAAAATTTTGATGTGAATTTGGGCAAATTTGCGCCCATTCCCCTGTGGCCTTCAAAGCTTCAAACTATGCCAAATTTTTATATTTTGAGCCCATGGGTGCAATATTGAATGAGTTTATA
>Ga0307508_10002942_pt1 | contig 17612 bp, 9 predicted proteins | sample 9_EM_MG_FD_203089 | JGI IMG/M metagenome (GOLD analysis project Ga0307508, IMG submission 203089) | Populus trichocarpa ectomycorrhiza microbial communities from riparian zone in the Pacific Northwest, United States - 9_EM | ecosystem: Host-associated > Plants > Roots > Unclassified | place... | reverse complement strand
CGACGCGCTTGCGCAACGCCATCGCCCTCACCGTGAACCCCGCGACCGGCACGCTGTGGGCGGGAGGCGCCGGGCAGGACAACCTGGGGCTCGGTCACCCGTACGAGTTCTTCGACGCCGTCGGCAGCCACCCGGGCGTCGCCGACTACGGCTGGCCGGCCTGCGAGGAGAACCAGCAGGCCTACAAGACCGGCGCCGACTGCTCGGCGACGGTCGCGCCGCTGATCGAGCTGCCCGCCTACTCGACGCTCATCGGCGCGACCTTCTACCCATCGTCACCATCGGGCGCCTACGCGCTGCCGGCGACCTATCGCGGGGGGCTGTTCATCACCGCCCACGGCTCGTGGCACAAGAATGCCACTAGCTCTGCCTATTTCTCGGCGCCGCGCGTGGTCTTCGTCGGGATGAACGGCGACACGCCCAAGAAGGCGGTCAACTGGTCCGACCCCAGCGCCCAATGGACCGAGGTGATCGGTGGATTCCAGGCCGCCAACGGCATTGACCGGATCGCCCGCCCCACCGGGATCGCCGTGGGCGCCAAGGGGAGCCTGTACATCGCCGACGATCAGAACGGGCGGGTCTATCGGGTCCGGCCGAAATAGCGCTAGGCTTCGGTCATGAAGGTCACGGTCAAGGCAGTGGTCGTCGGCGTCGTGCTCGGGGGCGCCGTGAGCTTCGGTCTCGGGGTCCTCGACGGCGCCATCCGCGCCAAAGGGGGCCAGCCGCTCGACTGGACGATGCGCATGGGCACGAGCACCGCGATCGGCATGGTCGGCTTCATCTTGACCTCGGTCCTGAGCGGCAACAAGGCCCTCAGGCTCGCCGGCGCCGCCGACGACCAGCGCGCCAAGCAATTCGCCCCCGACCCGCAGCGGGGCGTCATCTATGTGTTCCGCGACGCCTTCGTCGGCAAGCTCCTCGGCGTGGACGTGCTCATCGACGGGCGGCCGGCGGCCCAGACCCGCGGCAAGACCTTCATTCGGCTCGAGGTGTCGCCCGGCGACCACGTGGTCTCGTGCGTCAGCCCATCGGATCGGTCACAGGTCGACCTGCCGGTCAGCGTCGCGGCCAGCGCCATCGTCTACGTCGAGCAGCAGATGAAGATGGGCGCGATGCGCGCCGGCTACGCGCTGGCGTTGAACGGCGAAGCCGACAGCCAGAAGCGCATCCGCCGGTGCCGGATGCTGGCGGTCGGGTAGCCGCTCATCTCCGCTTGCGGCGCAGCTCCTCGAGGGCGCCGCTTCAGCTCGGCGCTCCCGCGGCGCCGGGATCGAGCGTCTTCCGCAGCGCCGCATAGCCGCGGTGGGCCCTCACGCGCGCGGCGCCCGACGTGGCGCCGATGATGGACGCGATCTCATTGAACGACAGCTCGTCGAACCAATGGAGCTCGATGACCTGCCGCTGGTCGTGCGGGAGCTCGCTCAGCGCCGAGCGGACCCGCTTGCCGACATCGTTCCACCCCTCGACGGTTGGCTGGATGGCTGCCGAGACCGGGAGCGCCTGCTCGTCGACGACGGTCTCGGGGCGACGGCCTCGGCGCCGCAGGAGATCGCGCGCGAGGTTGAGGGCGATGGTGAGGATCCAAGGGCGAAGCCGCGTGTCGCGCCGGAAATCCCGCCGCGCGTGGTGGAGCTGGAGGAACGTCTGCTGGACCAGATCTTGCGCGTCGGCGGGCCGGCCGACCTGGCGGACGAGGAGGCGAAAGAGGATGGGCGAGTAGCGCTTGAAGAGCAAGCGGAACTCCCCGTCGGCGCCGTCGGCATAGGCGAGCATGATCTCCTCGTCGCTCCGCAAGTCGGTCATTCAGAGGGCTCCTGGCTGCGCGGGCATCGTGGCGCGCGGTTTCGCCGCGGCCTGCGAGGTCCGCGGCAAAATCGCCGTGCACGGCCCGCTTGGCTCGTCGCTAGAAATCCATCACGCCGAAGACCTGCGGGGCGAGATACGTGGGGCAGCCGACCACGCCGGCGCCGCGACGAATGAAGCCGCGCAGGACCACCACGCCGTCGCTGGCGACGAACGAGACATCCGAGATGTCCACGACGAGCGCTCCGCCCTGGGCAAAGGCAGCCTCGAACGAGCGCGCGAGCTCGGCGATCCAGGGACCGACGAGACGGCCCGAGACCTTCAAGGTCGTGGCGGTCTGGTCCCGGCTCGTCACGATGCGCAGCGACATGCTCAGCCCCATTACATGGACTGTGCCTCGCGTAACCATATGAAAAGACTTGCCGCCGGCCACGACATATCGTGGACCACGACAGTTCGTGGGCTCGCTCGACTACGAGATCTCGTGGGAGGTGCGTCCGATGCCGAGCTTCTTCATCCGGCTGCGCAGCGTGTTCGGGTGGAGCTTGAGGATCTGCGCGGCGCCGGCCGGCCCCTCGATGACCCCGCGCGTCCGCGAGAGGACCTCGAGGATGTGACGCCGCTCGACCTCTTGCAGCGAGTGACCATCGGCCGCCGGCGCCGCGGGCTCGGGTCTTGACGCGACGACGCTCGCCGCGCGCAGATCATGGTCGAGCGTCAGCGTGGCACCTTGGGTCAGGACCACCGCGCGCTCGATGACGTTCTGGAGCTCGCGGATGTTCCCCGGCCACGGATAGTTGACGAGGAGCTCCAGGGTCTCGCGGGAGACGGCGGTGACGGCTCTCTGGAAGCGGCGGGAGAAGCGGGCGAGGAAGAAGGCGACGAGCTGCGGGATGTCGGAGCGACGCTCGCGCAGCGGCGGCACCGTGACGGGGAGGACGTTCAGCCGGTAGAAGAGGTCCGAGCGGAACCGGCCGCTCCGCACCGCCTCGTCGAGATCGCGGTTGGTCGCGGCGATGATCCGGACGTCGATCCTGACGGTCCGGCTCGAGCCGACGGGCTCGAACTCCTGTTCTTGCAAGACCCGGAGGAGCTTCACCTGGGTCTCGAGCGGCACCTCGCCGATCTCGTCGAGGAAGATGGTCCCGCCGTGCGCCAGCTCGAAGCGGCCCACGCGCCGCTCGAGCGCGCCGGTGAAGGCGCCCTTCACGTGGCCGAAGAGCTCGCTCTCGACGAGGCCGGCGGCGATGGCGGCGCAGTTCACCTTCACGAGCGGCCGATCGCGGCGGCGGCCGCGGTCGTGGATGGCGCGGGCGATGAGCTCCTTGCCGGTCCCGGTCTCGCCGCCGATGAGCACCGTCGAGTCGGTGGGAGCGATGCGCTCGACGGTGCGGAGGACCGCGAGCAGCGCGGGGCTGGTGCCGACCATCTCCTCGAAGTTGTGCTCGTTCCGGATCTCCTCCTTGAGGTAGACGTTCTCGGCCTCGAGGCGGTTCTTCAGGCTCTCGACCTGGGTCAGCGCCGCCCGCAGCTCCTCCTCGGCGCGCTTGCGGCGCTCGACCTCGGCGCTCTTGTCGCGATACAGGCGCGCGTTCTCGAGAGCGATGGCGGCCTGCGCCGCGAGGACGTCGAGGACCTTGATCCGCTCGGCGGTGAAGGCGTGGGTGGTGAGGTTGTTCTCGAGGTAGAGGATGCCGCCGAGCTTGCCCTGCTGGACGACGGGCACGCACAGGATCGACTTGGGCCGTGCCGAGGCGATGTAGGGATCGCCGGCGAAGCGCTCGTCGGCGGCGGCGTCGCCGAGGACCAGGCTCGCGCCGGTCTTGCGTACATACTGGACCACGGCGCGGGCCATCGTCGTCGACGACTCCAGCGGCAGCGAGCCGAGGAGCGCGACCGACTCGGCGTGGACGCCGCCCTCGGCGAGCGCGACCAGGCGCCCGTCCTCCTCCCCGAGGAAGAGACCGCGCTCGGCGCCCGCGTTCTCGACGGCGATGCGCACGAGCGTACGCACCAGCTCCTCGAGGACGATGTCGACCGAGAGGGCGTGCGCGGCCTTGGTCACCGTGGCGACGTCGAGGGAGGGCGCGGCGGCCTTCTGCGAGAGGCCCAGGCGCGGGTGCCGCTCGTCGAGCGCCGCGACCTTGGCGTGCGCGCCCCACTCGCGATAGCGCCGGCGCGCCTCCCCGAGGTAGGCCGCGGCGACCGTCTCGTTGCCGCGCGCGAGCCAGAGCCGTCCGGCGAGCTCCTGGGCGAGGGCCTCGTGCTGCAGGCTCTCGATCTGGCGCGCGTAGCGGATCGCGTCGTCGAAGGCGTCCAATGAATCGGTGAATCGCCCTTCGATTCGCGCGATCTCGCCGTCAATGATGAGCGAATGGCACCGAAAGTTCTCCGGACAATGGTCGGCCAGGACGCGCAGCGATTGGCCGGCGGCCAGGAGCTCGGGCGACTGCCGGCCGGCGGTCGCGCGCGCGGCCTCGGCGAGCCCGCCCCAGAAGGTGAGGAGGACCGGCCAGATCGTCCCGTGGCCCCACGACAGGCGGCGCGCCTCGGCGGTGGCGGCGAGCGCCGCGGGGAGGTCCTCATGAAGGAAGGCCAGGTGGAGCTTGGCGATCTGGAAGATCGTCATGAAGAACGGGTTGTCGGCGTACGTGCGCGCGAAGCCCGTCTCGTTCCAGCCGGCGTCCGTGAGCGACAGCGGACCTTCGGTCTGGCCGGCGAGCGCGCGCGCCCAGTTCAGCATGAGGCCGTGCGCGGCGGCGAGGCCGTGGGTGTGGATGCGCTCGAGGAGAGCGAGGTTCGGCTGCAGCTCCTGGACGAAGCGGGCGAGGTCGCGGCTGGTGAGGAAGGCGGGCCACGACTCGGTGAAGGCGCCGTAGCCGGCGTAGGTGAAGTCGCCGTTCTGCAGGCCGCTCCGCCAGGCCTCGCGGGCGTGGACGGCGCAGGTCTCGAGCGGCCGCCGCCAGAGCGTCACGTGGGCATTGAACTGTTGATGGACCTTGGCGCGTCGCTTGCGATCGCCGAAGCGCTCGTTCACCTTCAACGCGAGCGTCCCCCATTCGTACGCGGAGCGGTAATCGCCGCGGCTCGGACCGACGGAGATGGCGTGGGTGACATAGCCGTAGGCCGAATCCTCGGTGTTGCCGTGCTGGATCGACAGGCTGACCATGCGGGCCGAGACCAGGGAGACCAGCACCGCGTCGCCGGCGATGTAGGCGGGCGCCCAGATGTCGGTGAGGAGGCGCATGACCATGCAGGTCGCGGCGTCGCCCATGATCGGAAGATCGACGAGCGATTCGATGGTCCGGTCGCCGAGGAGCCGCGCGATGGTCCGGTTCTCCTCGTCGAGCGCGGCGCGCTTGCCCTCCTCGTCGTCGGGGAAGGTGAAGCCGAGGAGCCGCAGGCCCTCGGTGCCGATGCGCGCCCCGTCGGCGTAGCGCGACTGGTTCTCGCACTGGACGACGCGGAGGTCGTAGACCTGCGCGCGGTCGACGGCGGTGCGGGCGCGCACGAGGAGCTCCTCGAAGCGCCGCTCGGCCTCGTCGAAACGGCCGCACAAGGACTCGCACTCGGCGGCCTCGCGGTGGAGCTCGAAGGCGAGCGCGTAGTCCGAGCCCCACGAAGGCTCGGTCACCAGATCCCGGCCGGCGGTGAAGTAGCCGAGCGCCGCCTGATAGGCCGCCTGCGACTTGGCGCGCTTCCCGGCGACGAGGTTCAGGCGGGTGAGCGAGCGCCGCTCGGCCGCATCGTTGATGAGGGCGCTGCCGAGGTTCAGGTGGCCGACGACGTCGAAGATCCGCTCGTCGGCCGCCGCCGGATCCCAGCGCGAGAGGAGGAGGCGCCCCACGGTCAGGTGGACGCTCTGCCGATCGCCTTCGGGGAGGCGGGCGTAGGCGGCCTGCTGCACGCGGTCGTGGAGGAAGGCGTAGCCGCCGCGCTCACCCGCCTGGACGACCAGCCCCTCGTCGGCCGCCTCGCGGAGGAGCGGCTCGGTCTCTTCGGGAGACTGCTGGCTGACGAGGGCGAGGGTCGGCACGTCGAAGGGATTGCCGACGCAGGCGGCGAGCGTGAGGACGCTCTGGGTCCGCTCCGAGAGCCGCTGGATCTTGCGGCTCATGAGGTCGATGACGTTGCCGGTCATCGGCGCGCGGGCGATGTCGCCCGTCGTGAAGGTCCAGCGGCCCTGGTCGACGTCGAAGCGGAGCAGGCCCTCCTGCCACAGGCTCTTCAGGAACTGGATGACGAAGAAGGGGTTGCCCTCGGTCTTGGCGGCGACGAGGCGGGCGAGCGCGTCGACGTCGCCGTCGTGGCGTCGCAGGCAGTCGCCGACCAGACGCTCGAGGACCGGCAAGGCGAGCGGCAAGAGCACGATCCGATCGACGCGCGCGCCGGCGGCCTCGAGCGCCGCGATCGTCCGCGCGAGGGGATGGTCGGCCCCGATCTCGTTGTCCCGGTAGGCGCCGACGAGGCACAGGTGGCGGAGCTCGGGGCTGGTGAGGAGCGCCACGAGGAGCGCCAGGCTCGCCGCGTCGGCCCATTGCAGATCGTCGAGGAAGACGACCAGCGGGTGATCGGCGCGGGCGAGGGCGCCGACGAAGCTCTGGAAGACCAGGCGGAAGCGGTTCTGCGCCTCCGCCGGCCCGAGCGGCGGGACCGGCGGCTGCTCGCCGATGAGGAGGGCGATCTCGGGGATCACCTCGGTCAGGACCGCGCCATTGCCGGCGAGCGCCTCGAGCAATCGCGCCCGCCACGTGGCGATCCGTTCCTCGGGCTCGGCGATGAGCTTCTGGACGAGGCCGTGGAAGGCCTGGAGGAGCGCGCCGTAGGGGACGTTCCGCGCGACCAGATCGAACTTCCCGGCGAGGAAGGCGCCGCGCTGCCTGACGATCGGGCGGTAGAGCTCCTGGATGAGGGACGTCTTGCCGACGCCGGAGTAGCCCGAGACCAAGGTCAGCGCCGACGGCCCCTGGCGGACACGCTCGAAGGACTCCATGAGCCGCGCGACCTCGTCGTCGCGGCCGTAGAGCCGCTGCGGGATGAGGAGGCGATCCGAGACGTCGTGCGCGCCGAGGACGAAGGGCAAGACCTGTCGGCGCGCGCTCCACTCGCGCGCGCAGATCTCGAGGTCGGCGCGGAGGCCGGCGGTGCTCTGATAGCGCATCTCCGCCGTCTTCTCGAGGAGCTTCATGACGATCGCCGACACCGCCTGGGGCACGGCGGGCGCGATCTCGGACGGCGGCGTCGGGACGATCGCGATGTGGGCGTGGATGAGCTCGAGCGGCTCGGTCGCCGTGAAGGGCCGCCGGCCGCACAGGAGCTCGTAGAAGGTGACGCCGAGCGAGTAGAAATCGGTGCGGTAATCGATCGTGCGGTTGATCCGACCGGTCTGCTCGGGGGACGAATAGGCGAGGGCGCCGGGCTCGAGGCCGTCGAGCCACAGCTCGCGCGTGACGGGATGGACGAGGAGGCTCGCCGGCTGGAGGTTCCGGTGAATGACGTCGCGCCGGTGGAGCTCGCCGAGGATGGCGCTCGCCTGGAGCGCCAGGTGAAGGAAGGTCGCGAGATCGAGCGGGCCCGCCCCGAGCGGGACGCCGCCCTTGTCGTCGAGGACAAGCCAGGACTCGTCGCCTTGGCGGACGAGCTCGTGGGCCGCGAGCACGCCGGGGACGTCGAGCCGGCGGCGCAGGGCCAGCTCGCGGCGGAGCTCGGCCGATCGTCCGGGCGGCCGGCGCGGACCCTTGACGAGGACCGCGGCGCCGTCGGTCTCGCGGCGCGCCCGGTGGATGACGTGGTGCTCGGTGCGAAGCAGCTCACCGACGATGTGATAACCGGGGAGCTTCACCGATCGCCATTATGCCCCGGCGACGGACCGCGGATCCACGTCAAGCTGCCCGCGCGGGTGCGTCCGCGGACCTAGCCCCCCGACTCGAAGCCGGGATAGAGCGTCATCCCGCCGTCGACGAAGAGGCTGGTGCCGGTCACGTAATCGGAATCATCCGAGGCGAGGAACACGGCCGCCTTGCCGATGTCCTCGGGCTCGCCGATCCGCTTCATCGGGATGAGCTTCATCAGGGCGGCGAGGGCCTCGGGTGTCTCCCAGCCGTCGCGGTTGATGGGCGTGCGGATCGCCCCCGGGCAGATGCTGTTCACCCGGATCCGGAGCGGCGCGACCTCCTGCGCCAGGCTCTTCATGAGCTGCATGACGCCGCCCTTCGACGCGGCGTAATTCACGTGGCCGGCCCAGGGAATCACCTCGTGGACCGAGCTGATGTGGATGATCTTGCCCAGCGCCGACGACACGGCGGGCCGCGGGCCGCGCCGCTTGAACTCGCGAACCGCCGCGCGTGCGCACAGGAACTGCCCGGTGAGATTGACGCCAATCACGCTGTTCCATTGCGCCAGCGTCATCTCCTCGAAGCGCGCGTCCTTCTGCATGCCGGCGTTGTTGATCAAGATGTCGACGGTGCCGAAGAGCTCGACGGCGCGCGCGAACATCGCCTCGACGTCGGCCTCGACGGAGACGTCGGCCTGGAGGGCGGCGGCGCGGCTGCCGCCCTCGGTTATCAGCCTGGCCACCGCGTGGCCGCCCTCGGGATCCGAACGGTAGTTCACGACCACGTTGGCCCCGGCGGCGCCGAGGGCGAGCGCGATGCCGCGGCCGATGCCCGAGTTGGCGCCGGTCACGACGGCGGTCTGGCCGGTGAGCTTCTCGTCAGTCATGAGGAATGCTCCTTGGCGTCGCGGCCCTCGCCGCTCTGTTGCAAGAGCTTGGCGACGAGGCCGGTCCACCCGGTCTGGTGGCTGGCGCCGATGCCGGCGCCGTCGTCGCCGTGGAAGTACTCATAGAAGAGCACGTGGTCGCAGAAGTGTGGATCGGTCTGCAGCCGGTCGACGCCGCCGAAGACCGGACGCCGTCCCTGGTCGTCGCGGAGGAAGATGCGCGTCAGGCGCCGCGACAGCTCGGCGGCGACCTCGGCGAGCGTGTGCTGGTCGCCGCTGCCGGTGGGGAGCTCGACGCGATAGTCCTCGCCCACGTAGTGGTGGAACTTCTGCAGGGACTCGATGAGGAGGTAGTTCAGCGGGAACCAGATCGGCCCGCGCCAGTTCGAGTTCCCGCCGAACAGGCCGCTCGACGACTCGGCCGGCTCGTAGTCGACCCGGTGCTCATGGCCGTCGACCCGGATGACGAAGGGGTGCTCGCGGTGGCGCCGCGACAGGGAGCGGATCCCGTGCGGCGACAGGAACTCGTTCTCGTCGAGCATGACCTGGAGGACGCGGCCGAGGCGCGCCGGCTCCACGATCGAGAGCAGCCGCCGCCCCGATCGGCCGACCTTGCGCATGCAGGCGCAGCCGTCGATGAGATCGGGCCGGTTGTCGAGGAACCACTCGAGCCGGCGCCGGAACGCGGGCAGCTTGGCGAGGAGCTCGGGCTCGAGGGTCTCGACGGCGAAGAGGGGGATGAGGCCGACCATCGAGCGGATGCGCAGCGTCCGTTGCGCGATCCCGGGCGCGTGGAGGAGGTCGTAGTAGAAGCCCTCCTCCTCGTCCCAGAGACCGAGGGTGTTCATCGCGTGCGAGATGTGGACGAAGTGCTCCCAGAACTTGGACGCGACGTCCTCGTAGGCCGGGTTCTCGCTGGCGAGCTCGAGGGCGATGGCGAGGAGGTTCAGGCAGTACATCGCCATCCAGCTCGTGCCGTCGGACTGCTCGAGGTGACCGCCGGTCGGCAGCGGCGCCGAGCGGTCGAAGACGCCGATGTTGTCGAGGCCGAGGAAGCCGCCCTCGAAGACGTTGTTGCCCTCCTCGTCCTTGCGGTTCACCCACCAGGTGAAGTTCAGCATGAGCTTGTGGAAGACCTTCTCGAGGAAGGCGCGATCGCCGACGCCGCGCCGCTTCTTCTCGATCTTGTAGACGCGCCAGGCGGCCCAGGCGTGCACGGGCGGGTTGACGTCGGCCAGGGCCCACTCGTAGGCCGGCATCTGACCCGAGGGGTGCATGTACCATTCGCGCAGGAGCAGGACCAGCTGCTCCTTGGCGAAGTCTGAATCGACGAGGGCAATGGGCACGCAATGGAAGGCGAGGTCCCAGGCCGCGTACCAGGGGTATTCCCACTTGTCGGGCATGGAGATGACGTCGGCGTTGTACAGGTGCCGCCAGTCGGCGTTGCGGCCGGACCGGCGCGACTCGGGCGGGGGCGGCTGCGCCGGATCGCCGGCCAGCCAGTCGCCGACGACGTAGTGATAGAACTGCTTCGACCAGAGGAGGCCGGCGAAGGCCTGGCGCATGACCGAGCGGCCATCGGCGGAGAGCTCGTCGGGGATGACGGTCGCGTAGAACTCGTCGGCCTCGCGAGCGCGGGCGGCGAAGAGGTCGCCGGCCCGGGCGAACGGCGCCTCGGCGAGCGTGCCGCGGACGAGCCGGAGGCGGACGACCTCTTCCTCGCCGGCGCCGACGACGAGGTGGTAGTGGGCGGCGACCTTGGTGCCCGTGCGCGCCGGGTTCACCGCCGCGGCGTGGCCGCCGATGACGTACTCGTGGAAGGCGTCCTTCACATAGGGCGTCGCGTTGGCCACGCCGTGGAGCCGCGCCGCGTTCGTGTCGTTCTCGGTGAAGAGGAGCGCCGGGCCGCCGTCGGTGTACAGGGTGAGGCGTCCCTCCTCGGGGTGCTCCACGGCGACGGTGTGGTCGTCCTCGGCCTGGAGGCGCGGCCGGGCCGGGTCCTCTCCCCAGCTCCAGGTGTTCCTGAACCACAGCGTCGGCAGGAGATCGATCTCGGCGGCCTCGGGGCCGCGGTTCACGACGCGGATCTGGACGAGGATGTCCTCGACGTCGGCCTTGGCGTACTCGACGAAGACGTCGAAGTAGCGGTCGCCGTCGAAGACACCGGTGTCGAGGAGCTCGAGCTCGGGCTGGCGGCGATCGCGGCGCCGGTTGTCCTCGACGAGGCGCGCGTAGGGGTACTCGGCCTGCGGGTACTTGTAGAGGTACCGCATGAAGGAATGGGTCGGCGTCGAATCGAGGTAGTAATACTGCTCCTTGCAATCCTCGCCGTGATTGCCCTCGCTGCCGCTCAATCCGAAGAGGCGCTCCTTGAGGATGGGATCCTTGCCGTTCCACATCGCCACGGCGAAGCAGAGCCTCTGGTGCCGATCGCAGATGCCGGCGATCCCGTCCTCGTTCCAGCGGTAGGCGCGCGAGCGCGCTTGATCGTGCGGGAAGTAGTCCCACGCGGTGCCGTGGGCGCTGTAGTCCTCGCGCACCGTCCCCCAGGCCCGTTCGCTGAGGTAAGGACCCCAGCGCTTCCAGTGCTTCTTGCGATCGCGCGCCTCGGCGAGCCGTCGTTCTTCGTGGGTCATGTCCGGTGTACGCGCGCGGCGCATTCCTGTTACGTCGACGCGGCGGTTGCGCTGTAACCGCGCGGGCGGGCCGGGCGTACTGGTGGCATGAAACGGCGCATCGTCATCCTCGGCGGCGGCTTTGCCGGCGTCTACGTCGCCCGGCGGCTCGAGAGGCGGCTCAAGCGGCGCGACGACGTCGAGGTCGTCCTCGTCAACCGCGAGAACTACTTCGTTTTCCAGCCGCTCCTGCCCGAGGTCATCTCGGGGACCATCGGCTTGACCGACGTGGTCACGCCGCTCCGGCGTCTCCTCAAGCGGACCGACGTCCATGTCCGCGAGATCGACGGCGTCGACCTCGAGGCGCGCACGGTCACGCTCGCGCCCGGCTTCCACCCGACGCCCCAGGTGATCCACTACGACCACCTGGTCATCGCGCTCGGCACCGTCACCGATTTCCGCGGCATGCGGGGCCTCAGCGAGCACGCCTTCCCGTTCAAGAACCTCGCCGACGCGTTGCGCCTGAAGAACCACGTCATCCGCGCGCTCGAGGAGGCGGCGATCGAAGGCGACGACCCCGAGCTCAGGAAGCGCCTGCTCACCTTCGTGGTCGCCGGGGGTGGCTTCTCGGGGGTCGAGGTGGCCGCCGAGCTGAACGACCTCGTCCGCGGCGCGGTGACGAGCTACCGCGGCATCGATCCGAAAGAGGTCAAGGTCGTCCTCGTCCACTCGCAGGACCGCATCCTCCCCGAGGTGTCGCCGGCGCTCGCCGCCTTCGCCGAGAAGAAGCTGCGCGCGCGCGGCGTCGAGATCCGGCTCAACGCCCGGCTCGAGGCGGCCACGGCGCAGAGCGCGGTCCTCAAGGGCGGGGAGGCCATCGCCACCGCCACCCTGGTCTCGACGGTGCCGTCGTTCCCCCATCCGCTCGTCGAGGCGCTGCCCCTCGAGAAGGCGGGCGGCCGCCTGATCGTCGACCCCTTCCTCCGCGCTGGAGGTCGCCCCGACGTCTGGGCGCTCGGGGACTGCGCCCGCGTCCCGGCGCCCGGGGGTGTCTTCTCGCCGCCGACGGCGCAGCACGCCACCCGGCAGGCCGATGTCGTCGCCGACAACATCCTGTGCGCGCTCGACGGCGGCGCGGCCGGACCGCTGCGCTTCGCCGGCCTCGGCAAGATGGGCTCGCTCGGCAAGCGCAGCGCCGTCGCCGAGATCCTCGGCCTCAACATCAGCGGCTTCCTCGCCTGGTTCATCTGGCGGACGATCTACCTCATGAAGCTCCCCGGCTGGGGCCGCCGGCTCAAGGTCGCCGCCGCCTGGACCCTCGATCTCTTGCTCCCGCCCGAGCTCGTCCAGCTCCGCACCGACGTGACGCCGGCCATCGCCCAGGAGCACTTCGAGCCCGGCGAGATCGTCTTTCACGAGGGCGACAGCGGCGACCGTCTGTACATCCTGCTTCGCGGACAGGCGGAGGTCCTCATCGGTACGCGACGCGTCGCCGAGCTGGCCGCCGGAGCCTATTTCGGCGAGATGGCGCTCGTCACCAACGCGCCGCGCAACGCCACGGTCCGATGCATCACGGCGATGGATGTCCTCGCCTTGCCCAAGCGCGACTTCGGTCTCCTCGCGACGCACCTGCCGGGCGTCAAGCAGAGCGTCGAGAAGGTGATCGAGGAGCGGAGCCGCGCCCGATCAGCGTGACGTGCGGGCGGCGAGCCAGGCGCGGGCGGCCAGGCGATCCGTGGCGCCGTCGGCATCGGCGGCGAGCTCCTCCGCGGCCCGGGTGGCCGCGGCGAGCGCTTCGGGCTGGCGGCCGAGCGACGCGAGCGCGCGCGCAAGGGGCCAGCGGACCGCGCCGCGATCGACCGGCGCGACCTTCGCCTTCTCGTCGATGGCGAGGGCGCGCTCGAGCGCGGCGAGGGCGGCCGCGGCGTGGCCCTCCTCGAGGTCGCACTCGGCTCCCGCGGCCAGCGCCTCGGCGAGGCTCGGGTGGGTCGGGCCGAGGGCCTTCTCGAGCCCGGCGGCGGCGCCCTGCGCCAACGGTCGCGCCTCGGCGGGCCGGTGGAGGCGCACGAGCGTCCGCGCCACCTGGGTCATCGCCTGCAGCGTGAGCGGGTGCGCGGCGCCGAGCGCCTCCGTGCGGATCGCGAGGCCGCGGGAGTAGCTCGCCAGCGCGCCGGCGGCGTCGCCCTGGTCGGCGAGGACGTCGCCGATCGCGATCACCGCCTCCCCGACGCTCGCGTGGGCGCTCCCGAAGGCCGTGGTGCGGATCGCCAGCGCGCGCGTGAGGAGCTCGAGAGCGACGTCGAATCGCCCTTGCTTGCGCCGGACCGCGGCGAGCGTGACCAGCGGAGTGGCGATCTTGGCGTGATCGGCGCCATAGGCCTTGGTGCGGATCGCGAGCGCGTGCTCGAGGAGCTTCTCGGCCTCGTCGAGGTTTCCGCGAGCGAGCTCGGCCTCGCCGAGGTTGGCGATCGAGTTGACCGTCGACAGCCCGTCGGGGCCGAAGATCTTCTCTTTCAGGACCAGCGCGCGTCGCAGGTATGCGGCCGCCGCGTCGTAATCGCCGGAGCCGGCCGCCGCCATCGCCAGGTTGTTCAGGACCGTCGCCACCGTCGGATGCTCGGCGCCGACGAGCGCGATGCTCTTCGACAGGCTCTGCTCGCCGAGCCGGAGCGCCTCGGCATAGTTGCCCTGGGCCTCGGCGATCTTGGCGAGCCGGCTCAGGCCGAGATTCTGCTCGTTCTCGTCGGCGCCCGAGGCGGCCGCGAGCTCCGCCGCGGCCACGAAGGAAGCGCGCGCGGCGTCGATCTTGCCGTCGACGAGGAGCGCCTCGCCGCGATCGCCGAGGAGCATGGCCGTGATCTTGGGGTCCCCGGCGCGGGCGGCGACGCCCTCGGCGATATCGGCGACGAGGACGCCTCGGCCGGCGGTCTGCTCCGAGACCGCCAGGATGCGGACGAGCTCGACGAGCGCGCGGGCCGCGATCTGGTCGTCGTGCGCCAAACCCGCCAGGCGCGCCGCCTCGATGAGGACCGCCTCGGTCCGGGGGTCCTGGAGGTCGGAGAGGACGTGGCCTTCGGCGAAGGCGGCGTCGGCGCGCACCTCGGCCCAACCGGTCGCCTCGGCCTCGGCGCGGACCGCCGTGGCCGCCGGTCTCGCCTCTTTCCAGTGGTGCGCCAGGATCAGCGCCTTGACGAAGTCGAGGTGGAGTCGCGTCGCCGCGATGAGGCTCCTCTGGATCGGATCGGCGGGAAGCGGCGCCCGCTCGGTCAGCGCGCGGACGTCGCCGCACTCATCGAGAGGCGGGAGACCTCGCGCCGCCTGGGTCGCGGCGGCCAGGGATTCGCCGTCCATGCCGTGCGCCCAGAGGCCCGTCAGCCCGGCGAGGACCGAGCGCTTCTGCTCGAGGCAGCCCATGCGTAGATCCATCAGGGTGTCGGACTGGCGGCCCTCGACGCGGGTGGCGCGACAGGTCTCCCGGTGCACGTCGAGCCACTGCGTGGTGTAGGCGTCGAGCCGGGCGCTGACGCGCGTCCAGGTATCGTCGCCGTAGGGCAGATGGACCGCCGAGAAGGCGGCGCGGACGGCGTCCGTGCGCGCCGGATCCCAGACGCCGGCGAGCCGCGCGGCGCCGCCGGCACAGGGATCGGGCACCGGATTCCTCGCCAGGGTGAGGAACGCCGCGCCGACCAGCGCCGCCGCTCCGGCGATGAGCAGGCGCCGCCGCCACCGGGCCGTGGGATCGTGGGCCAGCGCGTCGAGGAGGGCCTCCATCGACGGCCAGCGCCCGTCCGGATCGCGCGAGAGCCCCCGCGCCACGGCCGTCATGACCCAGCCCGGGACGTCGGCCCGGCGAGACGACCGCGCCGGGTGGCCCTCGAGCGCCTCCTTCAAGGCGACGCAGAAGGCGTACTGGTCGGCCTTTGCCGTGATCGATTCGCCGGCGGCCTGCTCGGGCGCCATGTAGGAGGGTGTCCCGACCCGCTCGCCGGTGAGCGTGAGGTCGAGCTTGACGACCTCGTCCTCCTCGACCGGGCCGCTCTCGGCGCTGGGCGGCTCGTCGTCGCCGGCGCGCGCGAGCCCGAAGTCGACGACGACCACCCGATCGGTCCCGACGATGACGTTCTCGGGCTTGAAGTCGCGGTGGACGATGCCCACGGTGTGGGCGGCAGCCAGACCGCGGCCGGCGGCGCGGAAGGTCGTGAGGATGTCGCGCCAGCTCCGCTCCTCGGCCAGCAGCCAGTCGGAGAGCGTCCGTCCCTCGACGAGCTCCATGGCGACGAAGACCTGCTCGCCCTCGGTGCCGACGTCGTGCACGGTGACGACGTTCGCGTGGTGTAGGCGGGCCAGCGCCTGGGCTTCGCGACGGAGACGGGCGCGCGCGCGCTCCGATTTGAGGCGCTCGCCGCGGACGATCTTGACCGCGATCGTGCGTCCGAGCTCGGGATCGTAGGCGGCGAAGACCCGGCCCATCCCGCCGGCGCCGATGAGACCGCGGATCGTGTACCGGCCGAGACAGTCACCGGGCCGCACGTCGCCCGCGGCGCTCGCGCTCCCACCGCTCCCGGGCCCGGTCGGCGTCTCCGCGGAACCGGTCAGGCCACCGCCGGAAGCCGTGTCGGTGACACCCCGATCCCTCGTCGCCACGATCGCGAATATCTCACGGAGAATCCCTCGGCGCCGCACCGAAACGCGAGACACCTGCCGGCACGCGCGGGGTCCTTCAAATTGTTACGGAACGTAAGGTGGCATTCGCGACTGTGCGCCAGGCCATTCGGGTGAACTCGCCCGACCCCATTTGGCAACTGACGGTGCACCCATGAGACGGTACGATGTCCGACATTTGTTCAGCATTGAACAGTCCCGAGGCCGGAAAGGGCGCGACTAGCGGTGGACCAACGGTTCCTGACTTCTGTGACCCCACCCAAGAAGAGCGAGGTTGGCGCGGAGGCGCGGCGGATCCCGGCGAGCATGAAAGAACCTGATTCAATTGGTGGAAAGCGGCGGCGGGCGAGCCGCACCGAGCGCGTTCACCTACATGTGCGCGGGCGCGTCGAACATCGCACGTTGGGCCGCGACCGGTTCTCGAGCCTCCTCTTCGGCGCCGCGGCGCTCCTCTTCGCCGCGCTGATCGCCGCGGTCTCGCTGACCGGTCCCTGGTCCTGGGCGGTCGGGCTCATCTACATCTGCTACGACACCTGGCTCCTCGGCCACATGGTGCGGACCAGCCGCCGCGCGATCGTCGACCAGCTGGCGCCCGGGGGCCGAGCGGTCATCCGGGGCGAAGCACCGACGATGACGGTCCTCATCGCCGCGCGAAACGAACGCGACGCGCTCCCGGCGACGCTCGATTCGGTGCTCGCCCAGGAGGGGCCGCCCGAGCGAATCATCGTCATCGACGACGGGTCCACCGACGACACGCTGGCGCTCCTCGCCGAGCGCTACGGCGTCGTCTTCACCGGCGGCACCCAGCTCGGCTGGAGCGGCAGCGTGCCCTCGCTCACCGTCCTCCGCAAGCCGAGCTCGGGCAAGGCCCGCTCGCTGAACGCCGCGCTGCCCCTGTGCGAGACCGACCTCGTCGTCACGCTCGACGCCGACACGATCCTCGATCCCGGCGCGCTCGCCGCGGTGCGCGAGGCCTTCGCCCGGAACGGCGCCTTGACGGCGGGCTGCGGGGTCCTCCGACCTCAATGCCGGCCCGGTCTCCTGGCGCCGATCTTCGAGCTCTATCAGACCTTCGAGTATCTGCGGTCCTTCCTCTGGCGCGTCTCGTGGGCGCACGAGAAGACCCTCGTCCTCGTCTCGGGCGCCTTCGCGATCTTCCGCCGCGAGGCCCTCGCCGCCGTGGGTGGGTTCGATCCCACTTCGCATGTCGAGGACTACGAGCTCCTGTTTCGCCTGCACCGCCGGAGCCTCGAGCAGCGCGGTCTCCCGCTCGACGTACGGGTCATCGGCGCGGCGCGCGCGACGACCGACGTGCCGGCCCGGCCCATCGTCTTTCTCCGCCAGCGCACGCGCTGGTTCGCCGGCTTCATCGAGACGATGTTCCGCAACCACGACATCGTCGGCAAGCGCCGCTACGGGCGGCTCGGCACCTTCCACCTCGTCGTCAAGACCATCGACACGCTGCTCCCCATCTACGGCCTCTCCGCCTTCCTGTCGCTCGTCCTCTTCCTGGTCCGCGGGCAGGGCATCCCGGCGCCGATCATCGTCGCGCTCGTCGCCAAGTTCGTCTACGACTTCACCTGTCACGTCTACTGCCTGTTCCTCCACGAGCGCTGGCAGCGCCGGCGGGTGACCCTCGGCCTCTTCGCGCGCGCGGCGCTGGCGACGCTGACCGAGCCGTACTTCTTTCAGCTATTTCGTCAGCTCGGCGCGGTGCTCGGCTGGGTGGCGTTCATGCGTGGTCGTAATGAATGGGTACCGCAGCGCCCGACGCATTTGGCGATCGAGCGGTCAGAGGAAAAGGGACAATGA
>Ga0307508_10002941_pt1 | contig 17617 bp, 21 predicted proteins | sample 9_EM_MG_FD_203089 | JGI IMG/M metagenome (GOLD analysis project Ga0307508, IMG submission 203089) | Populus trichocarpa ectomycorrhiza microbial communities from riparian zone in the Pacific Northwest, United States - 9_EM | ecosystem: Host-associated > Plants > Roots > Unclassified | place... | reverse complement strand
CTCATTCTTCTCACTGAATTTCATCTCGTACGCGTTGCTCGTCTGCCCTCATTCTTCTCGCTGGCCTACATCTCGTGCGCGTTGCTCGTCTTGCCTCATTCTTCTCACTGAATTTCATCTCGTACGCATTGCTCGTCTGCCCTCATTCTTCTCGCTAGCCTACCGCTCGTACCGGTTGCTCGTCTGCTATCATTCTCCACGCCGGCCTCATTCTCCTCGCTCCCCTACCTGTCCTACTTGTAATGCGCGTTGCTCGCCTGCCCTTATGCACCGCTGTAGCTGCTCTGTACTTCGACGAGATTTGGGACGTTGGACTTTGTATCATAATGTATATATAGATTTTAAATACAATAAGTGATTTTCTTTGCGATCGAAGAGCATAGCCAACTGCGTGTAGTAGCATTATAACTAGTAATGAAACTGCTCACAGTGCACACTCGTTGCTCCCGTAAGCTTCCCTAGCTTTCTTAGCTTTTCTAGCTTCCCTAGCTCCCGTAAGGTGGTGGTTGCGTCGGTAAGGTTGGTGGTTGCGTCGGTAAGGTTGGTGGTTGCGTCGGTAAGATTGGCGGTGCGTCCGTAGCTTTGCTAGCTTCCGTAAGTGGGTGGTTGCTTCGGTAAGATTCACTATCCTTACCGGAGCTACAGATGCTAGCAAAGCTAGCAATGCTAGCAAAGCTACCGACACAGGTCGTTCTTACCGACGTGCAGGGATAATTTCATAATTTTTTCCTGTTGTTCCTGCAAGCGCCGTAGCACTTCTTTCACAAGGTGGTTGTGCTCTTCTCGGGTTTTCGCGTAGACCAGGATGTCGTCCATATAGGCCAGTACTCCTACGTCCAGCAGGTCCGATAGCACATGATTCATCATATCCTGAAAGGTGGACAGCGTGTTGGTAAGTCCGAACGGCATTACCTGGAATTTGTATAATCCGTAGCAGGTCCTGAACGCCGTTTTCCATTCATCTCCTTCTTTCATTCGGATGAGGTTGAACCCGTTTTTGAGATCCATTTTTGTGAACCATTGAGCCCCCTGGACTCGATCCTGGAGTTCCTGCATGAGCGGAAGCGGATATCGGTTTGGGATCGTTATGCTGTTGAGGCCTCGATAGTCCACGCACAATCGGAGTCCTCGGCCGCTGGGTTTGGGAACGAACAAAATGCGAGATCCTGCCGATGATGTTGACCTCTTAATTTTTCCCGTTCTTTCCATTTCTTTCAGCCACTCCCTGAGGGTTTGGAGCTCTACCTCGGAGAGTGGGTAAATGGGTCCCCAAGGTCCCGTGCTTCCTTCTTTAATGTCAATTTTGCAGTCGTACGGCCGGTGTTCCGGAAGTGCGTCGGCGGCTTCTTTGCTCATGATGGGTAGGTACTGGTGGAATTCCAAGGGTACTTGCTTTAGGGGGTCTGGGTTCTCGTCACTGGCTGTGACGTAGCCTATGAGCTGAGCGGAAGGTTCCGCGTTCACCGATTCATCCCAGGTTAGCGAGAATTCATTGGTTTCATACTTCGTGCATTGTTCTAGGCACTTGGCGCTGTTAAAGCGTACTTCCTCCAAGGTCCAGGCTCCCTGAGGCGGGTGTTCCGTTACCCACCAGAAGGGAAGGAAGATGTCGATGTCCATGTCCATGGGAGATATTTCGAAGCTTTCCAGCGTGTAGTGCTTCCTGTGTTGCAGGCGCAAGGGCTTCGTATAATATTGGCCCGCGCCGGATACTGCTTCTCCGGTATAATTTTCGATTCTGACCGGTTCGGGGTGAGGCATCTGTTCGAGGCCTAGTCGTTCCACCGTTTGTTGGCTTATCAGGGCTATCGAACAGCCGGTGTCCAGCAGGGCCCTGATCCTGTGTTGGTGGTTCCCTTTGTGTAGCAACATTTCTATTATTGGTCGGGTGCTACGAGTGGAGATCCGAGGTTTCTTAGGTGAGGTTCCAGCACTTGGTTCCCTCCTTTGCTTCCTGGAGATTCCACATACTATTGGGAAGGCCTTTGGCTGTGGCGTGACCGGGCCCTTCAAAAATCCTCCTCTTCGCTTTCCCACATAGGTAGTGCATCAATTTCCATTGTTTCTACGGCCGCTACCTTTCGTTGTTGGGCAAGCCCTTCATAGCTTCGTCCATAATTGGCCAGGTGTCCTTTTTTCCGAACCAGGTGGGTTTGGCTGCTACGTTGCTGGGGCTCTCACGGGGGTGGTTTTCTTTTTGCTTGGAGCTCGTCTGGTTCTTGTACTTTTTATCCTCCTTTTTCTCTGTCTGACCACTTCCTGTGCTTCCCGTCTGCCCCCTCATTTGCTCCTTGGCCTGCTTTAGTGCCTTCTTTCTCTCGACTTGGAGTGCTGCCTGATAGGTGGCATGCAGAAACCCCTCATCGTCCGTGAACTCCCCGAGGTAGTGAGCGAACCGCATGTCGATTACTGTCTCGGGCATTGCCAGGTCAATTTTCTCCTGCAGACTTTCTTCCGTGGCTCGAGCGAGGTTGTTGAGCGCTCGGAACTCGGTCATATAGGCCCGAATGTCCCCGGTGTACCTAAGCTGGCTCAGCTTGAGTTGGGTGCCAGCTGCCTCCCGGGAGTCAAAGTATTCAGTTCGGATGGCTGCGGAATAATTGGCCCAGGTATCACTTTCGCCCATCGTATCATATCGGTATAGGTCCCATGCTTTGGCAGTACCGGTAAGGAGCATTCCTACCCAGACGATTTTTTGTTGGTCGGAGGTTTCAGGATAGAAACTCAGGTATTTCGTTACCGTTTTCTACCAGTTGTTGAAGGGGGTCATTGGTTTGCCATCGAACGTCTCGGGGTTTTCCATTTTTAGACAGGAGGTTCGGATTCGGTTTGGCTCGGCTGTGTCACCCCATGTGGCTCTTGCTACTCCTTCTGCCACTAGTTGTACTAGGTCGTGTGTGGTAATTGTAGGCGTAGGGCTCCTAGGTGGCGACAGATAGTGGAGGCGCCAGAGAGGCAGTCAGGGTGGTTCGGATGGTGGGCCCGAAGGAGGTCCTGCGGTTGATCCGGGTGGTGTGGAGGGGGGATTTCCTCCTTGTCCTGCCGCTGGCCCAAAGGCTGGTGGCCTTGGGGACACGTGGCGTCTGAGCTGCTCCAGCTGCTGCCTCATTTCCGGCGTCGTGGGTACCGTCGGAGGTCTCTGTCATCGGAGCGTTGGTCTCGGGTTTAGGCGTAGTGGGCTTCCCAGCGCTGGTTCCAAGTGGGCTGATTGGGCACTGGTGCTGGTTTGCGTCACAGGGCTTCTCCACGCAGGGGGTGCTGCCGGCACTGGTGGTGTTGTGGGTAGCGGGATCTGGGTCGCAATGCGTTGGATTTCTGCTCTTGCTTCCCGGAGTTGGTTTTCCAGGGTGGATACCCGGTTCTGGTGTGCTGCCGCCCATAATTCCACGTTGCCTTGGAAGTTGGCCAGATGTTGATTCTGGGCTGTGTTTGCTTCTGCCAGGAAGGACAGGGCATCGTTCACTCGAGTCAGCTGAGTGGCCTGACATATTTGGCGTTCGTTGGCCTCGTTGGTGCGCTCGATGATGGCTTGCCAAACGTTCGTGGCTAGGGATTGGTATGTATTTGCTGCGCTCGACAGCTCGCTGCGTATCCATTCTTCTGCTATTTTTTCGTTAGCGTTGGATCGGTCATATACGTACCTAGTTCCTTCTGCTACCGTCTGGTAGGCCTGCTCGATCTCCCTTGTTTGTCGGTCCGTCCTATCGTAGGCGTCCCCGCACAGCTTCGTAAGCCGTTGTAAGTCGCTTTCGGCCTGCCGTTGCTGGCGCACCAGGGTTCTAACCCAGACTGCGAGATTGGCTATTTCCACTGCTTGTTCCGGTCCAGAGGCTCCGTCGGTGATTTGGAGCAGGTCCCGCGGGGCCTTGAGCCTGAGCATATTGAAGTCCGAAGCGGTCGTCATTGCTTATTACCGGTCGAGGAAATCTCCGGTGTAGATGGTTGAGTCGTAGTCAAATGGGTAGTCGAATAAGTCGAAAAGTTCGTCTTCGTCAAAGTCGGCTGGTTGGGATAGCAGTGCGCAGTTCCACCACTGTTGGGTATACCAATGGTATGGGGCGCACTCGATTCTTTCGTGGGCTGGCTTAGGTCCGTCGAAGAATTCGTCCCACTGCTCGTATTTTGAGATTTCGTCGTCGATTGACTGAAAGGTGTAGTCGAAAGAATATTGAGTTTTAGGCTCCAAGAAGGTAGATAGTTCGAGGAGATAAAGGTGGTCTTTGAAGTAGGTGTCATCGAAGCCCATCATGAAAGTAAGGTGATTTGAGATCAAGATTATAGTGTGACACTGGGGTTGTATCGTAACCGGAGTGTAAATGGAATCAAAGGTAATCAGGCTACTTTCGATAATTCACAGCGGAATAATCTTAGATCTTGTGTGTGGGTTCCGGTTGGTAGTGTTCGGTCTGTCCCTTTTTCTTTCGGGAGGGAAGAGCCTGGTTATATGTTATTTTTTGGAGGGCCGTGAGATCTGGTGACTTGGGCTAACTGTTTCTCCGAGGCTTTCGACCCTGTGGGCAACTCATTGGTCCTGGCAGGGTGTAGATAAGAAGAGATGAGCTTTGTCGGTTTCGCACCGCAGGGTTCTCCTGCAGCCAAGCGGGGTAACCACGTCAGACTTTTTTCTCGTACACCTTTTGGGTGACGTGCCAGCTCCCTTTCGGGGAACCTACCCAAGTCTGCCGGTTTCCACTCGTTTGCTTTCCCCGCAACCCCCTCATCCCCCGGAGTTAGTCTCTTGGGTCCGGTCTCGGCCGTAAGTTCTAACTCCGTTCCTTATCTCCCTCCTAGACTCTCAGAGCCGATCTTTCCTGAATAGCTAACTACCGCGGTCCCCATCCCGGTACGTACCTCTCCTAGGATCTGTGCTGACCCGTGATAATATTCCAGTGTAACACCTGCCTATGACCGAGAATTGCTAGCAATCAGTACCAATCTGGAGCATTGGGCATGTTATGTTCACAGTCGATGACATACCACAATTTACACTGATCATGTGGCTCTTCAACATATCCTTGGTCAAATTAAGCTGTCAAGCCGCCAGTGGCGCCATCTCGACAAACTCCAGCAACACGACTACGACATCAAATATTTCCCAGGTGCCTCCAATACAGTTGCAGATGCACTGAGCCGAATTGCCTACACTCAACCGTCAACTCCTGAAACAATGCGGTCACTTTTAAACGACATCGAGCTCAGGATTTCCGCTTCGAATGATTGGTTGGACAATATTGGTGCAGGATATACTGAAGATTTGGTTTTTGGTCCAGTACTAGAACACCTAAACGACAAAGGTGGTGAAACTCCAAGGACAAAGAAGGCTCGGAGGACAAGAGAAAGGGCAAAGTCATATCTCCTCCAGGATGGCCTTCTCTATCACAAACCCTCAGGTGGAAAACTTTGCATTCCAGACAATCTATGATCAGATGTTATTCGCGAAGCTCATGATGCAATTCTTGGAGGTGGCCATGCAGGTATCGAGAAGACCATTGCTGCAGTTGCCTGTCGGTATCATTGGCCAAGGATGACAGATACGATTACCAACTGGATACGAGGATGTGATGTTTGTCACCGAGTCAAACACAAAAATGCAAAACCATATGGACTTCTGCAGGCATTACCCACTCCATTGGAACGGGCCGAACGGGTCAACATTGATTTCATCACCAAGTTGCCCACGTCGAAGTCCAGATATGATGCAGTTGCAACCGTCATTGACCCATTGACAAAGAGAACCCGCTGGATTCCTGTTACCAAATCGGATCTCACTGCTGAGACATTTGCAACTGCCTTCATTGCTGGTTATGTTCGCTTACAGGGACTTCCAGTTTCTATCGTTTCGGATAGGGATGTTCGGTTCACATCCAGTTTCTGGCAGTCTCTGTGTTCGCAACTTGGTATCAAACTGCGGATGTCAACAGCATACCACCCACAATCAGACAGACAAGCTGAAAAAGCAAATTCGACCTTGGAAACCTTCCTCAAGGCATATATTGCACAGTTGGAAGACCCTGCGAATTGGGATCAATTACTACCGTTGGCCGAGTTTACCTACAATGCAGCCAAGCATAAGGCAATTGGAATGTCACCCTTCGAAGCCGATATCGGTTATATCCCACGGCTGCCATTGGATTTACTGGCCCCTGGACCATTCATTCCGAATTCGCCACCTGCAGCCTCATATGCGGAAAAGTTGACAAAGACCTTACAGATGTTACGAGAACGGATGGAGGAAACCCAGTTGGACATGGTCACCAATGCCAACGAGCAGCGGCAACAACACCCCTTCAAGGTCGGTGATGACTTTTTCCTGGATACACGCCACCTGCCAGTTGGATATGCCAATGTCACTGGAGTCGCTAGTGAAGTCAGGAATTCACGGAAGTTCCAGCACCCATACGCAGGACCGTTCAAGTTTCTCAAGCAAGTTGGGAACAACGCATTCTTGCTTGATATTCCAACCCACTGGAGATTACACCCAGTCTTCAACGTCACACAGTTAAAGCCATCGAAAGTCGACAACACGAGGGAACGCCCACCACCGCCACCATTACGGTCGACGTTAGCGGCAGACACAGAATATGAAATTGAAGGGATTCTGGAACATCAAGGTACTACGGCTTGTGATCTCAAGTACCTTGTCAAATGGTTTGGATATCCGCATCCAACTTGGGAGCCATTGGAAAATTTGAAGGGTGGGAGTAAGGAGATGCTCAGAGACTACCACACTGCTAATGGACTTCGAACGTATCGGTGGATGATGGATGGGTGAGGTTTGGTTGTTTTTGTTTTTTTTCTACATTAAAATGTTTGTTTTGCTTTTGGCTGTTACTGCAGAAGGGGGGGCTTGTTTTCTTGAGCGGGGAGTGGTTGTAGGAGTGGGATTCGGGTGCCGACGCTAGGCAGGGAGCGCTAGTCTAGAGTAGGCTAGTCTCGGGTGATAGGCTCAACGGATCCTTCCTATAAGGATCCGCTGCTGCCCCCGCTCCTTTGAATGGACATTCTTCTCGGTCCCCCTCATCTGAGAGAAAACGTTTATCCCGATCTGAGATAATCGTTTGGGGGAAACACCAGCCGTTGAGAACCACATCTTCATAGAAGCTGGCGGCCCAAGCGATGGCAGACCAATCTTTCCTGCCAGGAATGAAGAGTACGGCCTTGCTGAACTTGTCAGTGACCATCATGATTGTGTCAAAAGGTTTGACCGAACCTTCATGAGTACCTGGAGGGAGATCTGTAATCAGATCGATCGTAATTGTATCGAATAGCTCCGACGGTGAGGTTATAGGTGATAGTTTACCATAGGGCTTGTGCCGTGCCGGCTTATTGAGCAAACAGGCAGGACAGTGAGCGAGATATGCTGCAATGTCCTTGGCCATCGAAGTCCAGTAGAAACTGGAAAGCCATTTGAAGGTTCGATAAAATCCACAATGGGTCTCGTCATGGGCGATCGCCAGCTGCTGCTTGCGTAACTCCTGACTGCTAAGGACTAGCCACAAGCGCTTATCCTTTGGGTCGATCTGGTACAGCAGATCATCGTGCAGCACATACTGACAGGTGTCGTGAATCGAAATCGCATTCAATCGGCTGTCATAGGTGCCATTACGTTTGAGTGTATTGTACACTGCTCACATACATTGCGAATTCTGAGTAGCTAGATGGAACTTATCTGCGTATGCTGGAACAAGATTCACCGTCATACCTTCAACCTCTGTCTGGATATCATTGTCTGAGGCTGACGCTATGCTCATGGTGGAAATGACTGGTTTGATAGGAGCTGTTGCTGAAACTAGCTTCTCAGGCAAAATGCTTTTTTCCTTGTCGATGCACAGTTTGCCTAGACGTGTTACGGTAAAACATTCCTGAATGTTGAATTCCTCCATTACCGGTGGAGATCCTAATCGAGTAGCCCAGTCACGTAGGTGCTTGGCTCCCAAAGAGATATCGTAGCACAGTCTCGAAAGAGCATCGGGACATTCCAGATTGGCTCCCTTGCTGTAAACGACACACATGTGGTCTCGGTACTGGTCCAAGTAAATAGCCCACGTATGGAGTCTCAGGCTAGACCTGTCCGCAGACGTGGTGTCGATACTCTGCATCTTGCACAAAGCGACATTGCTATGATGATCGGTGACAAAGGTAACAAAGGCTCTCTCCATGTATGGGCGCATGTGCTTGGCTGCCCATACGAGTCCGGACATTTCTAAGTGAGTTGGCCAGTATCTGGTTTCCGCGTTGGTCAATGGTTTCGACATGAAGTGCAAGGGTACCAGTCAGGATTTCGAGTGGACTTCAGGATCCCCGGTCAGCTGATTAACCACTAAACCGGTACCGTACTCCTTGGATGAATCCAAGAAAGTGTAAATTGGAAGGTTGTCTACAACATGGTGTAAATGCCGTTGCGAAGCGAGTGCATCTTTCACGTCATTATAGGACTTAGTGAGTTTCTCATCAGTGGGTACCGCAGTATGGGCGGCGTAGTCCTTCCGGCCCCGTGAGCTTGGTGGTGCGTTCTTTAACAGCAGCGTCTTGCACGCCTGCAGCAGAGCTATTCACGGGGGATAGTAGGGAATTAGATGCCGGTTCCAATTGGTAAGGCCTATGAAGTACTCCAATTGGGCCAAGGTTGCAGGATATGGAATATTCTGCACAGCGTCGGCCTTTGCTTCTGGAGTGGTAAGCCCCAAATGATCCACAAGATAGCCCAGTATTTCTAGCGAGTGAAAACCAAGGAAACACTTTTTCGCTTTCAAGGTGATGCCCAAGTTTCCAAGAATGCTGAAGACCTCATCAAGTATTCCAAGGAACTTCCCGAACGATGAGGCATACATGATGATGTCATCAACATAGCATGATGCGCCTCGCCAGGACAGATGCTGGATCAGCTTCGTGTCCATCAAGCGTTGCTGATACTGCACTGATGTCTTTCCACCCATAATTGAAACATTCAAGACTTTGCGGCCTCTATGGGTCAAGATAGCGGTACGGTAGCGGTGGTCTGGGTGGATTAAACGCTGATAGAAGGCAGAAGTGATATCTGCCGAGCCCAACCATCGCATACCTCGGATTGCCTGTATCACGTTCTCCTGACGCGGAAGCATGTATGCATCACCAATTATAGCGGCGTTCAGCTTACGCATATCAACCACTGGACGTGCTTTCATTTCTTGGTATACAACGAACACTTTCAGGTCCCATGGACTTGGCTGGTCAAGTTTGGACATACGGCCATATTCCCGATTCAGGTCAAACTGCTCATCGAGAGCCACTCGTCCACGAGGAGTAAGACGGTACATTCTGGAGGGTTTGACTTTGACCTTCAACTCCGGCGGCACGTTTATACGTAGCCAGTCTTCTTCGGATTCTCTGACGTATCCCATGATATCATTGAAAATACCTAGATGGCGGCGGATCAAGCTTTTTAATGCTGTAACTTGAGCAGCAGAGATGTCATCTTCCATGTTGATGATGACCTGCTCCTAGGTAGATGTAGTTGCATAAGGGATCTTGATGTAAGGTGGGAGGACGTGGTCGTACTGTGGTTCGTATTCTTCTTAGAGCCACTGCGGGCTGTTGAATACTTCGCTAGTGCAGGGCTGTTGATTGTCGGGAACTGGATACTTCGACTGTACTGGTAGCGGACGAGGACGTGTTTTATTGTAAGAAATTTCGGCAGCAGTATTGTCTGGATCAACCGCAGCGGTATCGTCCGGATCGACTGTATATACTCCAGTGACGTTACTCAAATTGACCACATTTACCATAGCGGCGTTATCTGGATCGACCGAATACACAGTAGCAGTATCTCCCAGATTGACTGTATCAGCTTGATGAGGATTGAATATCTCCGCAGCTGTCATGGCCAATATGGAACTACTTGCGGTTCCGAATAGAGCCTTCATATCCTTTGACGTATTCTCCTAGACGAGACTGGATGATGAATCAAGAGAACGGACATGCCCAAGCACTGTTGCTTTGAAAATAGTCAGCGGTTTATCTGCGAAATTCGTGTATAGCCGCTCCCTCTGGTTATGGCGTAGCACTGAGTGCGGGGCGCCCCCACCCGATATGGCTGAGCGTGTCTGGATAGGTGTAAATTGGTAATCCTGATTAGGTTCCAGTGCACGACCAAATTTGACTCCCACAATAGTCGAAGTACCTGAAGCTATGATGACCACTGCTGCACAGCGAACAGGGATCCTGGTGAAGCGGTGGACAGCATGCACCTTTATTTGCACGGGAATACCATCACAGGCTCCAATCCGTAAACGGTTGGAAGAGTAGAGGAGATTCAACTTTTCGGGCTTCATGATGTCATTTCCAATGAGCAGCGGACCAGAAAGATCCTTAAAAACGTGAAACGGTCTTACTAGTTCTGTGAACCTTCCATCTGTTCCTTTCATGAAGATCCTCAAGATCGCCACATGGGTGGCAGTACACACTGCACCTCCCAGACCCTCTATTACCTGGGGATGTGGTAGGAGCAGCTGTTCTGCACCAGGGTACAGCCAACGCTGGAGGTCGTCATCGACTGCTGAATTCCCAAATCCTAAGTCGATGCAAGCCATATGCGGGGTACCACTGGGTGTGGTGTACCAAAAGGTCTTAGCATAGTGGAAATCGGTAAGACCTTCCATGAGATTCGAAGAGGCTGGAGTGGCAGATTTGACTATGATGGCTTTCCCCATGGTGTGCTCGCTCACCTGTCGGCAGAAAACCCAGAGATGGTCGTGCAGTTTGTTGTTCGAGGGAAACGCAGAGCCACAGTTGTTACATTCTACTGATTTCTTATGCTGCGATGACATCGTTCCGAGAAAACCAAGTCCCATCTCTTTGCGATAACACGCCGCAAAGTAAGCATTCTATGCTCACTGGTACTCATCCTCTAGATCTGGCTGCGGATCAAGGCTATCATATAAGAGTTTGTTCACATTATCGTCGTCATCTGTGTCATGCTCATAATGAAGTGGATCTGCATAATATGCGTGTTTTATTCCAGTACCCGTAGTTCTCTTGATAGCACACTGCCAATCCCAATGTTCACCATCTCCACAACCCGGATAGTTCCTGCACTTGCGATGACACTCGTGGGGCTGCCTATTCATACGAGATGCTACCCTAGCCGAAGCATTTGACATTGCCGTAGTGCTTGTAGTGGCAGTGCCTGTAGTGGCGGTGCCTATAGCATTGCGTGTAGCCGGCACGTGGGGCTGGCTGGTATTAGAGGACAAATTTCCATAGGGCTCATGGAAAGGGGGGCGGCGCATACTGACATGGAGCTGAGGCACAGTGTAACCCTTGCGTCTAGCGGAATCTTGCAGGTGGACGACTGTACGATGGTATTCGGAAATCAAGTTCCCAACTTCTGCGATGTATTTGTCGTGATGCAAATGGAGATTGGGTGCCGCTGCAAATCCTTGATGTAGCTCCTCAACTACCTCGCTGTCTCTTACTACGTTTGCCATTCGTAGTAATTGAAGCTTCTTTGCGACATACTCAGCAGGAGTCCGTCCTTGGTTCCAATGGAAGGCCTCTGCACGAGCTGCTCAGAGTCTGGATATGAGGTACGGCATGAAGTTACGCTCGAGGATAGCAGTCCAGTTGCTGCAGTTCATATGAAGCAGTACTCCGTCGTGGTCTGATACTCCAGCGATCCAATCCTCTGCAACAGAGCTCTAGCAGCAATGACGGAGCACAGCGCGTGTACGTGGCTCTCCATAATGGGCCAGAGCATTGCGAATGCAATCGATGAAGAGCTAGGCTGAATCAGCGTCTGACTGCGATCGGGGCTCGAATGTGGCTACGTCCCCAGGTTTGTTAGTAGGGCCGTAGGTATCATTAGGAGGGCCAGTATTTGCGGCTGCTCTGCGCAAACCGGTACCACCTGCATGAACTGCGGTTTGATTTTGCACCAATACAGTCGCAAGATTCGCCATCTGGGCGGCTGCAGTATTCATTGCTGTGGTTGACTGAGCGATGCTAGCCACGGCATTGTACTGCTGATATGGCTGCTGTGGCTGGTACAGCTGCTGAAACTGCTGTGGCTGATACAGCTGTTGTGGCTGGAATGGCTGCTGTGGCGGCTGTTGTTGCAACTACTAGGGTGGCTGCTGTGGCATGTAAGGCCGCTGCGGTGGCAGCTGCTGGAGTAGTCGGTCCGGCCCCTGGGTCGGATACTGCTGGTCACCCATTGAATCATCCTCCTCTGATTCTGGGATGACTGAGGGTTGTCTGTACCCATGTCGGGCAAGATGGGTATACAGAGTGTATGCTGGTTGCTTACCCTGAGCAACTTCTGACTGTATTCCTCCGATTGCAAGAGGGGGCCTCATAAACTCTTCAGGAGTGTCGTCGAATTCGTCAAGCGAGGCAGTGGGACCAAGTGGGCGTCGCTTGAGTGAATTTTCAGCCATCTCGTCGGCTAACGAAAGCAGTTTAAAATCGTCAGGTAGGTTCTCGAGAAGGGCATTGGAGATGTGTCTGGCAGCTCTCCAGCGTCTGGTAATTGACCACACTCGGAAATGGCGTCTAGAGAAGCAAGTCGAAGTCTGACTTTGCGCTTCTTACTTGAATTTTCTACCTGAAGTGGAATCAGCACTGTCCCTGGTGAGCCAGGTACTGCATCAACACCGGTGGGAAGATCGTACTGTATCTGCAGACTCGGGCATCCTGGTGCTCAGTTGCCTGATGAACAGGTTGAAACGGCAGTGGCGCTGCCTGATGGACAGGTTGGAAGTGCAGTGGCGCTGCCTGATGTACAGGTTGGAGCGAATGCGGGACAAGTGCCTGATGAACAGGTTGTGAAAGCAGTAGCGCTGCCTGGTGTACAGGTGGTAGCGACTGCTGGTTGGCCTGATGGACAGGTTGGGAGTGCAGTGACGCTGTCTGATATACAGGTTGGAGTGAATGCGGGACAAGTGCCTGATGAACAGGTCGTGAAAGGAGTAGCACTGCCTGGTGTACAGGTGGTAGTGACTGCTGGTTGGTCTGATGGACAAGTTGGGAGTGTAGTGACGCTGTCTGGTGTACAGGTGGTAGCGACTGCTGGTTGGCCCAATGGTCAGTTTGTAGCGACTGTGGGATGAGGGCGAATCTGGGATCCGCAAACGGGAGATCTGGTGTGTACACCCAGCGGATGGTATTGATCAGCAGGCGTTCCTCGATATCGGCACGGGCATCGATCGGTGACAAGGTACTGTTGCTGTTAACTTGTATGAAAGAATGCAGAAACTTCAAGACGGAGGAGGTGTTCGGAGAAGGAGGAGGGGACTCGGGCAAATCATATTAACGAGTGAGGAGTAAAAAACTATGCCTGATAGCTGGGGGAATGTAGAGCAGCCAAGTCTGTTGCTTGGTGGAGCTTGCTGACGTAGGGCATACTGGTGAGGGGCTAAAAGCGGATCCACTCGTGTAAGGGACAAGGGCGCTGCCTCCGGCCTCTACCTCTACCGACTCCACCTCTATTGCTCCCTTGGTGGCTGGCGTCCTACCGTGAATCAATGCGGTGAATACCTTGTTCGCCTTGTCTGTTCCGGCCACCACGGTTCGCTATTTTCCCTTTGTGGGGGAAGCAGGTGTGGGACAAATTGGCACTCCGGGCTGGCTGACGGTTGCTGATGTACGTGTCCCAACCGAGTACAGATGGAGAGGGTGAGCGGTTTGGGGCATCCGGCAATGTGTCAGACTCGAATGGCTCCTGCAGCGAGATAGGGCGGTACAGGGTGGGCGGAGTCCGAGGATGGGCAGTGGGAGAAATCTTGCGAGGCTGCTTCCTGTAGCTTGTGTAGGCAGGAGGGGATCGGGAGTGGGGAGGAGTAGGAGCGGGGGAACGGGAACGGGAACATTGCGAAGGCTGGGCTGATTGATGGCTTTGCTGGAGCTCATTGAACGGTTCCAGTTGGCTTCACACTAGGTTGAGGAAATCTTGGTTGACTTCCGGTAGCTGGTTGGCGATCAGATTTAGCTGAGTCGAGACACGCCTCTGTTGACGCTCAGAGCGGGAGGGACGCTGGCGACGCTCAGAGCGGGAGGGATGCTTGTGGCTCTCTTGACGGCACTCGCTTATGGAGCGGAAAACACTACAATAGTTGAGGAATAAAGAGGATAAAGAGAATAAAAAGGATAAAGAGAATAAAGAGGATAAAGAGGATAAAGAGAATAAAGAGAATAAAGAGAATAAAGAGAATAAAGAGAATAAAGAGAATAAAGAGGATAAAGAGAATAAAGAGGATAAAGAGAATAAAGAGGATAAAGAGGATAAAGAGGATAAAGAGGATAAAGAGGATAAAGAGAATAAAGAGGATAAAGTGAGGACCAGGAGGCCTCGAAGTGCTGAGCAGCGTTGGTGTGCGAGGTCCAAGAGGTCAGGACGGGGACGAGGAGGAAGGGATTTCTTTCGTGACGCCGAGCAGGAAAGTGCTTCTCTCGGAAACGCTGAGCAGCGTCTGGTATGGGAGGGCCAAACGGTCAGGCTGGGAACGAGGAGGAAGTGGTTATCGGTTTCTTCAGCTACGGATGCAGTGGAAGATATGTGGTGGGAGGGGGCCGAGAGGTCAGGCCAAGGACGAGGAGAATGTGGTTCTTCAGAAGCGGCGGGGGGCAGCAGAAGATGGGTGGTGGGGGAGGGTCAAGAGGACAGGCCAAGGACGAGGAGAAATTTTTTGGCTTCTTCAGCTGCGTGAGTAGCGGAAGATGGGTTGGTATGGTAATCCGGACGCTGGAAAATGGGCAGCGAGAGATGGGTGGTGTGGGAGGGCTGAGAAGTCAGGCTGGGGATGAGGAGAAACTGTATGGCTTATTCAGCTGCAGGGGTAGTGGAAGACGGGGTGGTGAGGGAGGGGCCAAGAGGTCAGGCCAGGGACGAGGAGAAAGGCATCTTCAGCTGCGGGGGCAGCGGAAGATGTGGTTCGTCTGACAGCAGCAGAGGCAGTGGAAGACTGGGTGGTAGGGGTGGGCTGAGATGTCAGACCGGGGACGAGGAGGAATTGGTTGGCTCGTCAGGAGGACGAAGGCCTCCGACTGGTGTAGGTGTTGCTACCAATTGTTACGATGAACGCAACGAGAGGAGACACGAGAGGAAATAGGAAAAGAAAGAAGAGAAGAGAGTTGTTGATTCAGAGAGCGGATATCTAGCTACTTATATAGTCCCGCTCCTTCCTTACTGTGTCATTTTTGCAGACAGTGGTGCTCCGTCTGCTGCCGCTCCTGAGCGGCCCGCTCCGATCCGTTCCGCTGTTGTTTCCCTTAAGCAACATACAGCGGGACGTATCCTCTGGTATTTCCCTTAAGCAATCTGCAGCGGATACCATCATCCGGGGTGGCCCGGCTTAGGGTCACATCTTTAGATAGCAAAGAACTCATTTTGCCACTATCAGATGTATTGTATACGGTTTTGTATTATACTGGCAGAATACTGCAACTGAGTAGGCAATATCAGAGTGTGTTAATGTAGTCACATATATCAGACTCCCAATGATGGCCTCATTTATTAAACACTAAATACAATAGGGTCGGAATTCAGATACAGACTGGGCAGGAAGGTATTGAAAACTAGCCATATGGTCTTAGGACAGTATACCGAGACCAGATAAATGATAGAGTTGGGGCTCAGCTTGGGTTGACCGCGTCTATGGCATCAGAAAGTCCCTGGGCCAAGTACTGACACATACCAGATGTCACAAACCTGGCATGACAGGCTCATTGGTGTTAGTGTCAGAGCTGCCCTCAACCTGGTCACCCTGTAGCTCACCCTCATATCTGCTACCACAGCCACGGTCATCCTCCATGTTTAGGCGTCTTGACCGATCATATCGCTCCAGTAGCGATATCCCTCAAACCCAACCACTGGCCAATCCAGATACTTCTTCTTTGTCTCCCATTGATTATGCTTGCATATCCTTTTCCTGTCATCGTTGTATGTTGTTTCCCTTTGATTATGCTTGCACGTCTGTTCTTCTATATTGCAGGCTTCCATTGATTATGCTTACGTATTCTTTCTCCTGTTGTCTGAAGTAGAGTGTTGGCTACACAGCGGCCGATTGCGATCATGTGTTCTCCTTAGGCCACAGCGATTGAGTCATGATGGGTAGGAACTGTGTCAGTCTTCCAGGTAAGCTGTGAATCCACAGAGGGAAGGAAAAGTATAAAGGAGGAGCATGGTAGCTAGTCTGAAGATTATTTCTCCACGCAATCTAAGATCCACTCGAGCACCCCCAACCTTCCGCAAGCACAACAACAACTTCTCCCCACGGCCATCAGAGTCTACCTCTGGTGGCCGAGGGTATCTACAACACTCTCTCTATTGTGTCCGCAAGATAGATCCAACTCTTTCTTTCCCCATCACCCTCATGTGACGAAAACAACAACTTCTCTCTGGCCATGTCTTTTGTGTCGGCGTGACCAGACCCCTCCTCAAAAGCCCCTGGGGTATGGCTTTAACCCTGAAAAGTCAGCCAAGTGCATACCCACCCACACCTCGGCGACAGCAGAAACCCTGTCCTGGCTGCCCGCCACCAACCACAAATGGTCCCAGCGGCTGCGTGCACCCACGTATGCAACCACTGGTCTACCACCACCCAGCGGCCATGAGTCTTAGCTTGCGTAAACCACCACCACAATGCTCAATGGTCATGGACTCCAGCTTGCACATCCACCAGACCCCTCAGCAGTCGTGCGCCCTACGTGCTCGACCAATGACCCAAACCAACCCCTCCTCCGATGGCTGTATGCACTCACGCATACCTCCGTTGGCCCACCACCACCCAGCAGTGGTTAGCCCCAGCCTTCACTGCCCCAACACCACCGGCAATTGAGTGTCCCAGCACGATCCGAACGCCAAAACTACTACTACCTAGTGACTGACGGCCCTGGTCTCATCACCACCACATCACACAGTCGTGGGCTTCGGCACGTACAGCCATCACACCACACAGTTACGGGCTTCAGCACGCACAACCACACACATTTCCTTTTTCCTTGGGTTGGTGTTTTTCCTTGGTGAGATTTCTTTCCTTTTGAAGATGACTAGAAGGTGAGCCCAGGCCTGTATACTTTGTGCTTCATGCCATAGCTAGATGGGTACTGAGAGGGTGGTCCGATCCCAGAGGGACTGTTCATAGGCTAGCAGGAGGAGGGAAATGCTTATTAGAAAGATGGGAACCCCACAGGGGTGGTACAGCGAGGAGGAGCACATAAGACCTGTAGTGTTAATGTGCATTTGATCGAAATTGAATATTATCTCTCTCCACCAACTCCTACTTCTATATCCTCTTAACTGGTACTACAACTGAAAGCCCTCCTCCAAACGATACCGATCTCCGCATCTGTGACACTGGGATGTCCGGTCAACGTCAGAGTGATGGTAATATTGAACTTATAAGGTTTCTCGATAGTCACGGAGGAGATGGGGTGCACGCGGTCTTCACCAGCATTCGGTTATTATACAGGAATAACACCTGCCATGACTGTAACACTCGGGTGTTTCACCAACGGTACAATCGCCCAGGTGGTCACCAACAGTCTATCACCCTTGAGCGGGCAACACTTGTATGATGGCAGCGGAGCGACTGTGTAGTCCCGAAGGATTCGCACGGGAGCGGGTGGGAAATTCACTAAGAGA
>Ga0307508_10002940_pt1 | contig 17620 bp, 10 predicted proteins | sample 9_EM_MG_FD_203089 | JGI IMG/M metagenome (GOLD analysis project Ga0307508, IMG submission 203089) | Populus trichocarpa ectomycorrhiza microbial communities from riparian zone in the Pacific Northwest, United States - 9_EM | ecosystem: Host-associated > Plants > Roots > Unclassified | place... | reverse complement strand
GGCCATGCTTTAAAAGTTGTTTGTCCTGGATCTGAGGAATACACGACTGCAAAGCAGCTGAGAGATCTATTCATGGAGTTCACTGAGCATCAACGGCGATTACACAAGAGGCTAGCGATGGAGGAGAGAAAGATCTTGCAGCCATCCCAAGTAGCATAGGTACTTGAATGCATACTGTATATAGGTCTGTCAACATTGTAAAGGAGAAGCTTACCGAAACTAAATGACACGTGATGGGAAAAAGGAAATTAACCTCCCTTGTTTAGGTGTTTCAAAGAGGGCTTTAGTTTTGTATCAGCAGACGGTGTGTCGTTTCGTTTGTTAATTTTAAAATTCAGTCATTAGTGTAACTGGAAAAACAAGCCTTTTTTTTTTTTTATACCCAAAAACCTATTTAAATCATTTTATTTTTACCCATAACATCTAAAACACTTGAGGAATCTTGTTAAACCAATTAATAACTTTAAAAAACAAAAAAAACCGTTCAAAAACTCAAAATTAAGAAACTTTTCAAGCTTATATATGTTTGTTTAGGTGTTTTCAATATAAAAAACATCTAATTTTAATCTTTTTCATTGTAGGAATCTTTCGATATAAAAATAGAAAATTAAAAAACTTTTCAAGTTTATATATGTTTGTTTAGGTGTTTTTAATATAAAAAACATCTAATTTTAATCTTTTTAATCGTAGGAATCTTTTGATATAAAAATAGATTGTTTTGGTAGCCTAAATCTTTTCTAATAATAATTCTCTCTTTAAGCCAGAATTTGACGACCTCTTCTTTTTTTTTTTATCTAAAAAAAAACTAAAAAAATAAAAAAATAAAGTTTGGTACCGAAAAATATATATATATATATATATTTTTATAATTATAGGGATTGGTTACTCAATAGCTAAAAACTATGGGGGATGAAAATGAAATTTTGAAACAAATTTCATAGCTACTATCTATATTACCTGTGTTTTTCACTATAGTCTCTTATCTTTTAATTCAACCCTTACCAAAAAAAAATAATGTATTTGAGCTTCAATTTGGGCTTTAAAAGATTTAATTGTGCGCATAAAAAGTTTGAGGATGAAATTGAATTTTTTTAAAAAATTTTACTATTACAATCCACAGTGAAATGTAAGAGGGGTAATAATATGTGTCTACAGTAAAATAACCACGCATTTTATATTATAGGCAATACTAGCTATGTTATTTGCATTTCACCGCGGGTCAAATATTTTTTTCAGTAAAAAAATTAATATATAGGTTTTTCTATCATGTTTTTGGATAAGATTTTTTTAATTATAAATTGAAATGATTATACACACATCTAATTAAATAAATCAATATTTGATCAAGAGATAACATAACTAAGATTAAGATATTTGATCTTGAAAGTGAAAAAAAAGAAGCATGAAGATCATTGTTCAATAAATTAAATGTTGAAGAATTAAATTGAAAAAAAAATTAAATTTGAAAAAAGACCTAAAAAGACCTAAAAAGACTAAAGTAAACTCGTGTGAACCTTCAAAACTCATGACCACGTTCATGAGGTTGGGATCGACTGACGCATAAAAGGCAAACCCAAGAAAACAACCGAGCAAAATTCTCAATAAAAATAAAAAAGAGTTGAGTGATGAAACTGAAAAAAATTAAAAAAAAAAGAGAAGACCAACTTGTAATTTTCAAGGGAGGAGAGAGAAAATAAAACAAAAGGGCCCACTTGCGACAAACCGGTCAACCATCACCGACATAAGTTGTATAAGGAGGAAGAGGACGCGACAACATTTCCAACGACATGGCAGAAGGGCAGTTTCTACCATTGGGAGACATCGTACATGTTGTTCAAAGTGTGGGAGTGCCTCCCACTTGTCAACAATTTTTTTCATTTAAATATTAATTAATTAACTTAAAAAGACCAAATTAACTTTAATGGTTGAAGAATTAACAAAAAAAACCTGTGTGAAAAGACAAAAAAGCCATTGGACTTATGCTTTATTTTTTCCTGATTCTAATGGCATAATTATCTTTTTACTGTTTTTAAGTGAAAAGACTAAAATATTCTCTACCAATAATTTAAAAATTTTAACTTCAAGGGTAATTAAGTTGTTTTACTATTTCTAAAATAGTAAAAAAGTCACATACACCCTTGGTGAAATTTTTTAATGACTAATAGGTCATCTGAAAAAACCAAACTACCCCTAAAAAAACATGCCTCTCATTTTTTATTGGAAGGGCAATGATGCAGAACTCGTGATCACGTACTCATGCAACCCACAATCAAGATTGAAATTTAATCATGGAAAGTCGAAAGAGATATGATAAGAGTCTGACACAATAAAAATTTGTTCCAAGATACCAACACTTAGAATTAAATCGAATGACGTCACGAAACAAGGTAATCTTTAATAAGGTAGTTTAGTTCTTTCAAGAATTAAGAAATGAAAGAGTCACTCTCACACACATGCTGGAAATTCAGAATGATATTATTCAATGACTGTCGAATTTTAGGCCTACAAAGAGTTTAAAAACTCTTAGAAAATAAAAAATCTACCCTGGATGACTAAACTAGCCCATTTACAAAATTAATCTAAAAAAAAAACAAAGGAGGTTAACATTTAATTTAAAAAATAAAATTAAATGTAAACCTTGGAGTAAAGGAATTTTTAAGGATGAAATTATTTTATTTTTTACCCTTCCCTTTCTGTTTTTCTTTTTAATTTAAAACCACAAATGTATGTTATTTTTTATTATATTCAATTTATAATTACTTTTATTACATTGAGACAGATCATTGTTCATAATTTTTCAACTCTTATCAATTATTCTTGAAACCTTTTCTTTCTTGAAACTTTTTCTTTCTAACATTTTTTATATCTTTAATATTTCACCTTTAAATTTTCTCTACTCCAAAATTTTCACCTCATGTTAAAAGTAAAAATATAGGTTCGAGTCTTCTTAGCACGATAAATTTAAGGGTATTTCAAATTATGATACATGGTGTTTTTTAAAATAGTTTCTTTCTTGAAAATATATCAAAATATTTTTAATTTTTCATATTTGTTTTGTATATTTGAAATCAATACATAAAAAAATTAAAAAAACATCAATTTAATATTTTTTCAAGAAAAAAAACACCTAAAAACAGAAACAGAAACAATATCAAACACCCAATATACCCTACATGAAAACACATCATCCATAGTTGAGAAAACTCTAGTCACCAAATGTGTCTGAGAGAGAGGGAGAGAATACTATTTCAAAGCTAAATATAAAATACATCACCAATTTTATTGGGAAAATACAAAAAATGAAGAGAGGTACAAAACATTGACAGCATTTATTATTTTGAAAGCTAAATACAACTACTGTAGGTTACCAGAGAACAAATGAAAATTCAAGGTAGATAAAATTTAACATCCAACTTTTATCTCATATGATAGACTATATTAGAGAAAATCCAGGAGCAACTGCTGCGTCAATTCCTCACTCCATCCGTTCTGCTACAAATTCAAATGATCCAGCGGTGCGTGACTCTCTCCTGCAATTATGCATCTGATTATGTTGATTACTTATTTTTCTCACATTTGTTTCCTTATTATACGTATGATAGTTAACATTGTAAAGCTATAAATGTAATAGAAAGTTATACAGCTCATTTGAGAAAGCCAAAGATATTTCTTTTGTTGGTCACTCTGTTCTTTACTTCTTTTTTGGTATCAGAGCACTTTAAGCTCACGCTTTTCAAACGATCTTTTCTCCAACTTTCGTATTATCCAAATGGCCAACACCAGTAACACTTCCATTCCTAAAACTGTCCTACCACCATCTACCACCACTATTTTTGTTAAACTAGACGGCTCCCACAATTATCTAGCATAGAAAATGCAGTTCCTTAATCTTCTTCGAGGACACGACTTAGTTGGCTTCATTGATGGTACTGAAGCTTGTCCTCCAAAACATATTGCCTCTGGCTATTTAAATCCTACCTATGTTGTTTGGCAGAAGAAAGATGTTTGCCTACTTGGTTGGATCCTTGCATCTTTTTCGGAAAAAAACTTGTTTCCACTGTTTATGGATTGGAAACATCTAAGCAAGTTTGGACTACCCTGCAGACTCATTTCTCTTCTCAATCACGCTCCCGAATTTCCCATTTTAAACGTCAACTTCAAACGTTGACTCAAGGTACAAAATCGTGTACCAAATATCTTTAAAATGCCAAAAATCTTGCAGATCAATTGGCAGCAACTGGTAAGCCTGTTGATGATCAAGACTTTATCTTCTTTCTTCTTGGTGGCCTACTATCCTCTTATACACCATTTGTCACCTTTTTTAATTTTGCATCTCATGAAACTGACTTCACATTTGAAAATTTTCAAGCTGAATTGCTAGGCTATGAAAATCTTTTGGATGTCAATCACTCTGTTCATAGCGTGGATAGTTCTCATTTTGCATTTGTTGCAAACAAATCTAAGGCACCTACTTATGTGAAAAAGAAAGGACGTCCACTTCCTCCTACCAAACTGCATAATACATCTTCTTCTAATTATCAGCCACAACAAACCAGATCCACTCCTCAACAGCTACCCAACAACCACCTGGTTTGTCAAATTTATGGTAAAACTGGACATACTGCTATTGATTGTTTTCACCATTTTGATTATTCATATGAGGGTCGTTTTCCTCCTCAAGATCTTGCAGCCATGGTAGCTAAGACTAATGCTACATTTGATCATTAAATTTAGTACATGAACAGCGGTGCTAATATCCATATCACATCAGACTCATCTAATCTCACTCATTAGCAGCCCCCCTTCGTGTATCAGAATCTGTCACTGTTGGAAATGGTTTAGGTTTGCAAGCTCTAAACATTGGTTCTATAATTTTTAATTCCGGCCAATCCACTTTTCATTTAAATAAAATCCTTCATTTCCCACAAGCAGCTACTAATCTTATCTCTATCAATCAATTTTGTTTAGATAATAATTGTTACTTTATCTTAACTGCTACTGATTTTATTGTGAAGGAGAACCTGATAGGCAGAATTTTACTTCACGGTGTGGTTGAAAATGACCTATATCCCCTAGCTGGGTGCAAGACTTCTCATAAGAACCTCACATGTCTTTCAACAATAATAGGGGTTCGCGCTAATGTAGACATTTGGCACTCCAGACGAGGCCATCCCTCAAAAGTCATCTTAGATAATTTGTTTCATTTAAATAAGCTCTATGTCAAAGGTACTTCCAATAAACTAGAGTTTTACTCAGCTTGTCAACTTGGCAAAGCTAAACAACTACCTTTCCTAGAGTCTAGTCGTCAGTCTTTTGTTCCTCTTGCTTTAATTTATTATGATGTATGGGTTTCTCCTGTACAATCAACTGGTGGTTGTTCCTATTATGTTTTATTTATTGATGATTATTCGAGATATTCCTGGCTCTATCCGTTACACAGAAAAGCTGATGTGTTTGAAACTTTTGTTAAATTTAAAACCATTGCCGAAAAGGTTTTTTCAACATTAATAAAACAAATATAAATAGATAACGATGAAGAGTTTACTTCTAACCAATTTAAATTTTTTTTGACTGCACAAAGGATATTCCATAGGCTGACTTGCCCACACACTTCTAAACAAAATAGCATTGCTGAAAGGAAACATCGACACATCCAAGAAATGGGACTCACACTTCTAGCTCAATCAAGTTTTTCTTCCCAATATTGCGTTGATACGTTCCTTACTTTAGTATTCTTAATAAATAGATTGCCTACCAAGGTCCTAAGTAATAAGACTCCTCATTTTTTACTTCATAAAACTGACCCAACTTATATGAACTTACGTGTTTTTGGATGCGCTTGCTATCCACTCCTTCGCCTGTATACTCATAATAAATTGGCATTCCGAAGTAAAAAATGTCTTTTCCTAGGCTATTCCAATTGTAAAAAAGGATATAGGTGTCTAGATTTGGCCACTAAACGGGTATACATCTCACGACATGTTATCTTTGATGAGAATTCTTTCCCAGTGAAGGCAATAGCTGTGCCCACCACATCACGAAGCACAAATCCTGCTGCAGGTACACCTCTGATAATTACTAGTTCAGTTTTATCTAGTGACTTATTATCTAACATTTTTGTAGTTGTGCCATCTCACACTGATTCTTCTCCACCTTCTATTCCAATACCAATTCTTGCGGCATCTGACATTGTCCAACACTCTCCATCTCCTGCACAAAATAATTATCCTTCTCCTACTAGATTCTGATAATACATCCCCCAATCCAGTTGTACACCCCACCTTTACTCCCATTAAAATCCACTCCAAAACAGGTCACTCTCGACCAAAATCATTCCCTAATTACAAGTTATTCTACAATACCCGACATCCTTTGCAAGCCTTTTCTGCAATCTTGGATATTCCTTAACCAACATCCTACACTCAAGCAGTTTTTAATCCACAATGGCGTGCTGCAATGGGAAAGGAATTCGATGCCTTGATGGAAAATAGGACTTGGTCTCTTTATCCTTGCCCATCTAATAAACATGTTGTCCGGAACAAATAAGTAAACAAAATTAAGAGAAAACCAGATGACAATATTGATCGTTTTAAGGCTAGACTTGTGGCCAAAGGGTATGATCAAAAGAGTGACTATCATGAAACCTTTTCACCCGTGGTTAAGCCAATTACTATTCGATTAATTTTGGCTATTGTGGTTCATTTTCATTGGCCCATCCGACAACTAGATGTGTTGAACGCATTCCTACATGGATTTCTAGATGAAGAGGTGTTTATGGAACAACCAAGAGGTTTTATTGATATGACCAAATGAAACTATCTCTGTAAATTACACAAATCTCTTTATGGTCTTAAACAAGCCTCAAGAGCTTGGTTTCGCATACTATCACAGCAACTTGTTGAATTTGGTTTTCAGGAATCTGTCAATGATTACTCTACATACTGATAATGTCAGAATATTTGTCTTAATATATGTTGATGATATTTTGGTGACAGGATTTGCAGAATCAGAAATTACCAAACTCATTCAACATGTGCAGAGTATTTTTCAGGTCAAGGATCTTGGTTCTCTATCTTATTTTTTAGGTGTGGAGGCTGATAGACAACGACAGGGATTGCATTTACGTCAAACCAGATATATTTATGATATCTTAAACCGAACTCATATGGCTGGTACCAAGCCACTTGCATCACCTACGGTGGCCAGTTCTAAATTATCTAGTACAGAAGAAGCACTCATTTATAATCCTTCTTCATATTGACAAATCATTGGAGCATTCCAATATTGCACAAAACACGTTCCGATATCTCTTATGCTATCAACCAGCTATGTCAGTACATGCACCAACCAAGAATCCCGCACTGGCAAGCTATGAAACGAGTTCTTTGCTACTTAAAGGGCACTGTCAATTTGGACTATTTTATACACCATCTCCTTTACAATTACATACTGACTGTGAATCGGATTGGGCAGGCAATCCAGACAACAGAAGATCTACTAGCGGCTATGGAGTTTTTTCTAGGCAACAACCTAGTTTCTTGGAGCTCCAAGAAACAAACCATGGTCTCTCATTCAAGTATTGAAGCTGAGTACCATTTAATGGCACTCGCTACAACTGAACTATACTGGCTTAGAATGCTATTCAACGAATTAGTTATTGGTATGTTCCACATACCAACTATATGGTGTGATAACATTGGGGCCATTGCACTCGCCTTAAATCCAGTGTTCCATGCAAGAACAAAGCACGTTGAAGTTGACTATCACTTCATTCGGGAGAAAGTATGCAACAATGAAATTAAATTCCAGCATGTCTCAACCATCGACCAAATAGCAGATGTCTTCACCAAAGGCCAAATTGCACAACGTTTTCAGTATCTCAAAGGCAAATTAATGGTCTGTCCACACCCCATTAATTTGAGGGGGGTGTTAGAGAAAATACAGGAGCAACTGCTGCATCAAATCCTCACTCCATCCGTTCTGTTACAAATTCAAATGATCCAGCTGTGCGTGACTCTTTCCTGCAATTGTGCATCTATGTTGATTACTTATTTTTCTCACATTTATAGAAAGTTATACGGCTCATTTGAGAAAGCCAAAGATATTTCTTGTGTTGGCCACTCTATCCTTTACTTCTTTCTGACTCTTCTACAGTAACAACACAATATAGTTGTCACTATTTGCATTTTACTTTGCTTCCTTAATGAGTGATACATTGTGCAGTAATGCTGTTTGCTTGAGATTTTGGATATTTACTCCTCCACAGTAACAACACAATATAGTTGTCACTATTTGCATTTTACTCTGCTTCCCTAATGAGTGATACATTGTGCAGTGATGCTATTTGCTTGAGATTTTGTACTTATATGATTTATATTATTTTTTTAATATATTTCTTTAAGTGAAAGCTCTTTAGACTTAAAACTTGCACAAAACCACACAACCCGGTGCTTAATTTTTATCAAATAAATGAGGATGATGAGATTCGAACTCGTGACCTTTTGGTTATCAAAACTCTGATATTATATTAAAGAACCAATTTAACCCAATAGCTTAAACTATTAGGTAAAATTCCAAGATATAATTTATATTATTTCTAACAGTCTACAGAAGCTCTATAACCAGTGCTGATCCACTACCTCCGCCATTACAAACACCAACACCATAATTACCATGTTTCAGCTTCAATACCTACGTACCGTGACAATTTTACCAAGTAAACACTTCCATTAATCCATTGAAACGTGACTGTGCACAGTGCGTGCACACACGTGCATGCAAGGAAAGAGAGAGAAGGGAATATGTTATTAACATTGCATGAACACATATGCATTTACTGAGGTCGAAAGCACTCACTGGATCAAGTGCAAGCAATTTCCAATTTGCAAGAGCCACAACCTGCATATAGAGTGATAAAAAATTATGATTTCTATCTCAAAATATATGACCACAACAAGCTTAAGTGCCTTCTCTCCGCCCACAAGAACTAATGCTTATGTCTTCATAAGACTTGTACTGCAGCATAAAAACCATTTAATAGACATCCATGAAATGAAATTCTGAGCCTCTTGTTACTAGAGGATAAATACAAGCTGGAAGAGGTATAATAAAAAGAAAGATCGTCTATTGCTCTTTTGAAAAAAAAACATGAGGCATTTCATATTTTGAATGAACTAAATAAGAAATAAAAGACAAATAAATGAATTGAAGGGGAAAGAGATTTAATGAACCTTATGCTAGAGGCATTTCCAGCAGTAACTGAGCCTCCATTTTCTTTGAAACTTGGTTGGAGCTTCCTCAATTTTGTATGACCAAACTGGCATAGCATAAAAGCAACATAAAAGAATATAACAGCAGAGAAAAATGGATACTAATAACTAATTCCCAACATCAGAAGCAGGGAAAAGGGACCAGTTTGGAATTTAACGGAGCAAAATTTAGGTATTTAATCACACACACAAAAATAAAGCACCAAGGAAACATGTTTGTAAACTTAGAACACCCCCCTCCTCTCTCCCCCGCCCTACACACACAAAAAAAAGCCCCAACACAAATGCTTTTTTCCCTTCCTTTTCAGTATAGTAACTAGTAATGCTAGTCATCAAAGATTTAAAATGTTTTTTCCCTCCCTTTTCAATACGCCTATCTGTTACTAATTTTCCAAGAAAACAAGACAAGCATTCCACATAACTTCTGCATTTTTAACCATGCACCTGGATAACTGAGAACACAAGGACATAACATCAATAAGTACAACTGCTTATAGAAGTGTATGTGAGTGATGCAAAGATGAAAAGTATTTACCTTTCCTATACCTTCATCCTTATCAACAATGGTAGAAGGTATTCCTCTTTCATTTATCTTTCTCTTTCATTTTTATTTTATAATATCTACTTTTCAAATTAATCTTAGAAAACACACAAAGTCTGTGTAATTCATTTAACTTATCATCAATTTTAGAAATTGAGTGTCTATACTTTACTGTAATATTATAGCTGACACGATAATCAACACATATCCTCAAAGTCCCATCTTTTCTTTATAGTAACAACATTAAAACTATACATGGATTCATGCTTTCTTTTATATATCTTTTTGTTATCAATTATTCCATTTACCTTTGAAGTTCTTTTATCTCATCGGGATTACTTTTATAGGCTGATCGATTACGTATAGATATTCCAGATACAAGATCAATTTGATGCTCGATACTCCTAATATGTGACAACTCATAGAAATCTCATTAGAAAAGATATCTTTAAAATCCTATAATAAAGAAACACAAGCACTAGAAAGACAATGATCAAGGTTATTAGTGTTAAAATATATCTCCTTATATATAAGTAAAATCATAGGCATGTTAGAAAAATAAACATTTTAATCTTACTCTTCTTTGTATAAAAATTAATATTTTCTTTATTTTTTTCACTCTTTTCTTTTCTCACCCTTCCTTTATCCTATTCTTTCTCTGCCAAATCCCCACTAATTTATATTTTGAACAAATCTAAGCTTCTTCTCTCTTGACTCACTTTATTTTCACTCTTCATGATTTCCTCACATAGTTGATCTTTTTCTTCATCGTCACTTTCTCCTTTCGATTTCAATTGGTCTTTATATACTTTTCTAGAGGATAATAGTACAAGTGTGAATATCTTCTCATCCTTCTCAAGAGAATACTTGTTCTTAAACCTACCATGTTTTGCTTTTCTATCAAATTTTTATTTTCCTTAGGAGCGAATAACACATCGTCTGCTCATATTTTTTTTTAAGTGGGCGACATATCACCTACAATGCCATGCAACCTATCACTGATTAGGCTACTTGCCCAGAATTTTACCACCACTTTGGTGGTCGAAAAATTGGTAGGGAGTGGCTTAAAAATCCATTTTCTAACATATTTCATCTAAAACAATATAATTGAAAACCTCCATAAATCACTTACCAATCCAAAAATAAACTCCAAAAATTACTTAAAAAACCAAAATCAACCAAATCAAAAAAATTAAGATGGAACTCAATTTACTTTTCCAACCATTTTTATAGAAGAAGAACCACCACCATCGAACTATTCTTGTCATGTGAAACCCATTGACATCAATATCAGCTATTTTTGTTGTTAGATTGTGTCAAAATCGATAATCTTCTCTCTTCTTTGTCCTTTTCAAAAAACTTTTTCTCTCATCACTAAAACTCGGGGACTGAAATGTTAAGAAAATAAACTTTTGGATTAAAATTAAAATTACAAAAACTACAGAGACTCTAAAAGAAAGAAAAAGAAAAGTAGGTAGATTAAACTGAACTTTTTCTAATGAATTTAAGGTTAGCAATGAGATTTTTCCTTGTTTATATTTTGGTCGGCTTTTGTTGAATTTATTTTTTCTCTAATGAATTATTACAAATTGGTCAATAATTTGGTATTGCTACAATGTTTTTTTAGGCATTTTAGTATATTTTGTAACATATAATTGTAATATAAAGACAAATGGATTAATTTACTAATTTTAATCACAAAACTATGCCTAATATATAAATAATAATTGATTTGAAGTTCTCAAACACAAAGATCTTAAGACCATCGCAAAAAATAATTCTTGTGAAGATTTACTGAAATTTAAATATTTGCTAAAGATCCAATTTGATTTGAATAACATCTGGAATGAACAAAATTATATGTTTGATTTGGTTCTAATATTCAATTTGATTCAAATAACCACGGTTCCAAATCTTGAAATTGAGTCTATAAGAAAAATTAAAGAAAAACACTTCAAAGTAAGCAATTGTCCAATTCTAAACCAAATCTCATTTTTCTAATAGTTTAATCAATTTATTTATGATTAGTCGGGTTATATTTGAATGTTGATTAAGCAATCTTCTCGACACCTGTAACTAACACCCACTAAGTGTTAACAATCAAGTGTCCCACTAAATTAGATGAAAAAAATGCAATAAAAAATATTTCTCAAAATTAAAATTATAATATTACAGTTCAAGGATACTTTTAGAGTTAAAAACATAATTATCTCAATTTATATAAAACAACTTAACATGATATATGGATTTTTGAATCTTATACAAGGATAATAGATATAATTAGAAAAACAAAAATATACTAGTAAGCTGCTGTTATGTTGCATGTCGGAACAAAAAATTGTTTTTATATAGTAAAAAAAGCATATAAATGCATCACTTACATGTTTTCTAGTAACAAAAACAATATTAATTGTGAATTCAAAATTTGATATGCATGTTAAATAAAACAAATCAAGAATCTTATGCGCTAATAAATGTTAATTGTTTTTGTTAACACTAACTAAATATTAAGTTGTGAAACTGATAAACAAGGGTAAATTAAAATATTTAAACTTGTGTTGTGAAGAACCCTTTAATTTATTTCACTTAATTATATGGAACTATTTTTTTATATATAAGAAAAGTATCAATTCAAATTCCATTGAAACAAGCTAATTTCCTAGTATTTCATATTCATATCTTTGATTTCAACAAAATATAATAATGTTTTATACTATGTTATTTGTCTCAATATGGTGCGTATTTTCTTTTTGGGAAATTTATAATTTTGATGGAATTGTTTTTAAAAACATAAAAATAATATAACGCTCATGTGTTGATGTGGAGAACTCTTTGACAATGTCGTTCGACTTGGCCCAATAGGTCAATCTTGAAACCTATAGACCTAACTCCTTACCTGACTTGAGTTTTAAATTAAACCGTGTAGGGATTGATTCAATATGACTCGGTTGACTTGATAGATTTAAAGGCAATCCAGATAACTAGTGAAAACCTGATTTGACTTAAAAAATTTCAAGACATGATCATTTTTTTTAAAATATTGCAATGATGACCTTTTGGATCGACTCTAATTAATCTGAATTAATTTACCAAACTTGTGACTCAGGACATGGACCTGACTATGTTTAATAACTTATTTTTTAAAATTATTTTTTTTATTAACAATACGATAGAAAAAATAGACACTTGAAGAAAAGAAATCAAATAAAACTTTTTTAAAAGTGATCATGATAGGCTAAAACTTTTGCTAATATTATTAAAAAACTAGTATAATCTTATTCAAAAAAACAAAATGTATGGTATTTAATAAGATCTATTATTAATTAATTTTAGAATTTAACATAATAATATATGTAATATATATTAAATTAATTATTTAAAAAAATTTTTTAATTTAAGGACCAATAAAAATAGCTTAAGACAAGCCAGACACACAAGCTTGAGTGGCCGAGCACACCGGTCTATTAAAAATATGGCTAGGTGCATGGCAACCTAAGAATGCATGTCTGATTTTTTTAACACGTCACCCACCCAATGTTTTTTAAAAAGAAATAGATGATGCATTACATGCTTGCCCAATTTTTAATCAATAGAGAGGTGACTGAAAAATCAGATTAGGGTTTTTTGGACTTGGAAAACTAATTTTAAACTTATTTTTACCTGAAAATACCTAAAAACAATATTATTTTAGTCTTAGTAAACTAATTTTTCAACTCATAAAACCTCCAAATCAACTAAAAAACATAAAAAACATATGGAAAAAACACTTTGAAGCTTGATCTATTTTTTCTAGTAACATAGAAATCCGAAAGTACCTTAGTAGCAACTCTTCTCACCACCAGAAACACTTTGACACCAAACTTGGCTTTTTTTTTTTGCTAAGGGAAATCTCGTCAACCAAACGTTTTATATTCACAATTGTTTGGCGATGATTCTCTCTCTCTTACCTCAAACTTAGAGACTAATATGTAAATAAAATGAAGTTTTGAACTAATATGCATAATTATAAAACTGAATGGACAAAATGATAGTAAAAAAATCTTAAGGCATTGTTTATAAAAAAAAGGCATCAACAACTTTGTCATAAATCAATTTTTTGTTCCATTTTCAAAATATTTTTCAAAAATTCAGAAAAAGAGCAAACAAAATTAAAAAAAAATGTTTTTTTTATGCATTTTGGCTATTTGCATGCCCTTTTTTGTAATTTTCAACTATTGTTTTCTTGTTGACATCTTTTTTTTAAAAATCAAATTCAATGAAATATGTTTTCAATGCATTCACATCCATTTCGTATTTTATCGATTACTTTTCTTATCAAATTGACATTAACATTGTTTTTTAAAGAAAAAAACAAATAAGAAAAATAAGAAAATCAAAAATTAAAATGGAGAGTAAAATGGATAATGAGCTAAAGTGCAAAATAAAAAAAATGAGGGATTAAAATAAAATGAATTTGCTTGGGGCCAAGTATTTAAAAAAATGTCAAAAGTCAAGTGGTTAAGGTGTAAAACAAGAGAAACGAAAGACCAAAACAAAATTAAGCCCCAAGTAACTAAAGAAAAGATGACAAAATTTGTGGTTATAAATAGATGAGTGAATTGTAAAAACAAAAGAGGGCCACCACACAGAAAAACTAATCTTATCTCTCCTATATAAAATCCATCACCTCATCTCTTCCACCGAAAAACCTTGTTACCAAGAGAGATAGAAAGAGAGAACAAGAAGAGAAAATATGTTGAAATTTGAGAGAAAAACTCTTAGACATAAAAAAAAGAAAGAGAAAACAACCAACTTTCCACTCCTCTCCAAGGTGCAATCCATCTCCCTATCCACCATTTTTCATCACCACTTCCTCCGTTTTCTAGCTCATCTCCTTTATTTTATAGCTAATAAAGCTCCAGCTGCAACTTTGAAAACTCCATCCAAACTAGAACACTGCTCGAGTTTGAGGTTATAACTAAAGCTACACACCTCACCTCGGCTTCAGACATTCTTTTACTTGATAGAAAGATAATACATAATTCTAAAACTTTCATAAAGAGTTAAAAACCTAGTTCTATCATTTTAAATGATAGCTTAAAGCATAGCAAAAATAGAGAAGTTAGAATTTGTCCTGAAGTTCACTACCACTAAACCTTGTTTATTACACTACTTAGCTTTTTAGTTATAATTTGAGTTAAAGACCTCTATTTCATGCATTATTTAGCTTAATAAAAAGATAATACATAGATATAATTTTTTTTTAATGAAAAGTACAAAACTTAACTTTGTCGTTTTGAAGCTCAAAACATTGCATAAACAGAGAAGTTAGAATCTATCCATTAGTTCACTATAGCTCAGACCCTGTTTCGGTTTTCACCTTTATTTGTAGTTGTAGAAGTCAGAAAAAAAAAACTTAGATGCATTAGGAAGCTTAGAAGGATATCTAAAACTCGGGTGAAGGGTCTAACTCTAAAACATGTTGATTCGATGCTCTAAATCGAGCTAGAAGTTATGGTAGATATAAGAGCAATATTTCACAACAAAAACATCATCTCTAGTATAGCCACTATTCCAGCCCCTTTAAATCCTCTTCGGTCACCCTTAGGAGGTCAATTTCAAACCCTAAACATCTATTGAATAAATATCTTGCTTTATTAATGATTTTGATGTGTTTAATGATGTGATCTTGGGATTAAGCAATGCTTTATTAGATTGATATTTATATTTGAATGCATTTGGCTGAATTCTTTAATTTTACATCTTATTTATTCTCGTGTTCTTGGTCATTTAATCACTATCCTTAGCATTGTAACATGTCTTTCTTTGTGTATGAACATTGATTTATTCAATAATATGTATTGACATGGTCTTTTGGTTCCAAATGATAGAAAATTAAAGCTCATTCATACATACATTTACATTCAGTTTTATAAAGTCTTATAACTTGTTTGTAAAACTTATTGAATGTTCGACAAACATTAAAAAGACCATTGGACTGACATTTTAAACTTTTAAAAAACCCGTCCTTATTTTCCCACAAATCATGTAAAAAAATCTTGTTATTCACTCTTAATGTTTTAGGTAAAATAAACTCAACATGGGCCATTACCTTAAATATCAAGAGGAGTAACTCATTCAAAAAATAAGTCTTAGAAATTTCAAAGTCCAATATTCATCAAACAATTAGGAGTAATGGTCTTTTTAATTAGTTTACATGTATGCATGAGGAGGACAAGGTTGTTCACTTGTTGTGAATGTACATACATGAGTCTTAACACCAATATATATTAAATACTAATGAGGGGCAACCAACAAAAACTAAATCATGAGAAGATAATTGTTAAGTAACATACCTTAAAAACAAGTGAACTCCAAAAAGATCATTTATCAAAACTTTGTCCACAAGGGACCTTCATGAGTGAATCGTGAAGGTCATTAGATCCTATTCTAAGTAGATAAACCTACGATGATCACTACTTGGGTAGGACATGAGCATACAATCTCCTTTCACTCAACAAATATCATGAGTGAATCGTGGGTGCAATAGGATAAATGAATATTAACAGGGCATTATACATGGATCCTTTCTAGGATTTGAGTTGGGTTCAATGAGCCTAACATAAGCCCACACAATTATTCACTGACATAACTTGATAAAACATTTATAGTCATAGGTCATCTAGAGTAAATGGGCTTAAAAATGTTAATTCATCAAAAAATTAGGAGTGAAAAAAATAATCAGGACCTTAGAACGGATAAGCATGAAACTTACCTCGAGGTATAACTCATTACAAAGACTCATGTAGATAGACCACCGATAGAATAGTCTTAACAAACTATTAGAAATAAAAGATAATTAACAATGCAGCTCGTCTTAAGTAAGATGTTTCAAGGTGATAACATATTTTCTTTAGCATAATCAATTTCTTATCTTAGAACTCTGTAGATCGGTTAGGGTTTTCTAGTGACTATAATACTAGGTGGTGATTTCTCTTTTCATCTTTATTTCATTCTCAAATAAAGTTTTTTGTTTTTACATGTTCGTTGTGATATCAGGTGCAATAAGCTTAATAATTGAAAAAAAGAGTTGAATGTTTGTTTTATTGTCAAATTTGGTCTCAAAAACTTCAATTTTTTTAATCAAAAAAACCGAATCTTATCATACCAAATAAAACATTAATTTGATTTCAGAACATCTTTTCGACACTTCGGAGAACTCTATACGAAGCTATTAAAATAAATTATGAGTTCAAAATTCCATTTAACCTAATTTGTAAGGATAATAATAATAATAATAAAAAAATCCTTGATAAAAATAAAAACTGCTCCAAGAACAAAAAAAAAAAAAAAAAAACCACACTGCGCCGTTAAAGTGAACAGTGCTATGGGGTTCACAGTGAAATCACCTTGGCTTTTATTAATTTTTATAATTTATAATCTGTAATTGTAATCAAGACTTGCTAAATTATATAAAGATAGATTGAGTGGTATAACTTGAAGACGTAGTTTTTTCTTTGTGCCAGAAATGTGCAGGAGAATACCAAAGCAAAGGAATGGTCACGAAAACAAAAGAATCCTCCGAAGATAAAACGAGCTATTGTCTAATAGTTAGCCTATACAAATGACATTCAGACTAGACAATGAGCAACACCTGATCTTCTCCCAGCCCCCAGGTGCTCTGTTGTTTTAGATTTTGGTCCCAGTCTATATAATACAACCTTACATTGTTCGAAGCTGTTGCATCTTCTTGTTTCATCGATGAAAGGTTTTGTCTTGTCTCTAGTTGGTACTGAAATTTCTCAGCAAGTGGACAGTTTCCTTTGTTAAA
>Ga0307508_10002939_pt1 | contig 17623 bp, 15 predicted proteins | sample 9_EM_MG_FD_203089 | JGI IMG/M metagenome (GOLD analysis project Ga0307508, IMG submission 203089) | Populus trichocarpa ectomycorrhiza microbial communities from riparian zone in the Pacific Northwest, United States - 9_EM | ecosystem: Host-associated > Plants > Roots > Unclassified | place... | reverse complement strand
AACAACGCGACGACGCGCGACAGCGCGCCGGGCTCGTTCTCGAGCAGCAATGCAATGATGTGTTTCATGGTGTCGTGTCAGCGCGCTCTTCAGACCGACGGCGGTAACCGCCGGCCCTTGGCCACGCTGCTTTCGATGAATGGAAGAATGAATTCGCCGAAGTGATCAGCGCGTCGCGTCGGTGTCCTGGGCGGAGTGCGGTAACGCCCTGCCCCGCACCGACGTTCAGCGCGTCACAGGTCTTCGGAGCCCAGCAACATTTCGGAGATGCCCTTGCCCGCCTGCACCATCGGCCAGACGTTCTCGGTCGGGTCGGTGCGGATGTCGAGGAACACGGTGCGGTCCTTCAGCCGGATCGCCTCGCGCAGCGCGCCTTCCACATCCGACGGCTTCTCGATCTTCAACCCGACGTGGCCATAGGCCTCGGCGAGCTTGACGAAGTCGGGCAGCGCGTCCATGTAGCTGTGCGAGTAGCGGCCGCCGTAGTCGATCTCCTGCCACTGCCGCACCATGCCGAGGTAGCGGTTGTTCAGCGAGATGATCTTGACCGGCGTCTTGTACTGCAGGCAGGTCGAGAGCTCCTGGATGCACATCTGGATCGAGCCCTCGCCGGTGATGCAGAACACGTCCGCATCGGGCTTGGCGAGCTTGATGCCCATCGCGTACGGCAGGCCCACGCCCATCGTGCCCAGGCCGCCGGAGTTGATCCAGCGGCGGGGTTCGTCGAAGCGGTAGTACTGCGCGGCCCACATCTGGTGCTGGCCGACATCGGAGGTGATGTAGGCGTCGCTGTCTTTCGTCAGCTCCCACAGGGTCTGCACCACGTGCTGCGGCTTGATGACCTCGGTGCTGTTCTTGAAGGCCAGGCACTCGCGCTTGCGCCATTCGTTGATCTGGCCCCACCAGGCCGAGATCGTCGCCTTGTCGGGCTTGGTCTGCGCGTCCTTGATCTGCGCGATCAGTTCCTGCAGCACATCCTTCACGTCGCCGACGATCGGGATGTCGACGCGCACGCGCTTCGAGATCGACGACGGGTCGATGTCGATGTGGATGATCTTGCGCTCGACCGACGCGAAGTGCTTCGGGTTGCCGATCACGCGGTCGTCGAAGCGCGCGCCGACGGCCAGCAGCACATCGCAATGCTGCATCGTCATGTTGGCCTCGTAGGTGCCATGCATGCCGAGCATGCCGAGGAACTTCGGGTCGCTCGCCGGCATCGCGCCCAGGCCCATCAGCGTGTTCGTGACCGGGTAGCCGAGCAGCTTCGCCAGTTCGCGCAACTCGGCCTGGGCATTGCCCAGCACCACGCCGCCGCCGGTGTAGATGTAGGGGCGCTTGGCTGCCAACAGCAGCTGCACGGCCTTGCGGATCTGCCCGCCGTGGCCCTTGCGCACCGGGTTGTACGAGCGCATCTCGACGCGCTCGGGGTAATAGAACGATGTCTTCGCCATCGACACGTCCTTCGGGATGTCGACGACGACCGGGCCCGGCCGGCCGGTGCGGGCGATGTGGAACGCCTTCTTCAGCGTCATCGCCAGCTCGCGCACGTCCTTCACGAGGAAGTTGTGCTTCACGATCGGCCGCGTGATGCCGACCGTGTCGCATTCCTGGAAGGCATCGAGGCCGATCGCCGGCGTCGGGACCTGCCCGGTGATGATCACCATCGGGATCGAGTCCATGTAGGCCGTCGCGATGCCGGTGACCGCATTCGTGACGCCCGGGCCGGAAGTGACCAGTGCCACGCCGACCTCGCCGGTGGCGCGCGCGTAGCCGTCGGCCGCATGCACGGCCGCCTGCTCGTGGCGGACCAGCACGTGCTCGATCGTCTCTTGCTTGTAAAGCGCGTCGTAGATGTAGAGAACCGCGCCGCCCGGGTAGCCCCAGAGGAACTTGACGTTCTCGGCCTGGAGGCACTTGACGAGGATTTCGGAGCCGTTCGGCTCGATGTGGGGGTGCGCGCTCGGGTGGCTGGGTTGCGCTGACGCGGCCCGCCGGAGTTCAGTGGGGGAAATGTCCATGTTTGAGAACCTCTGTGAATTTCTCTGACGAAAAACCATCGGTGCACCTCTCCTCATCCTTGTGAGACGGGTGTGGTGCCTGAGGGTCGAGTCGCAACCAACCCCGGTTGGGCCAGCGGCTCTCGACCAAAACTGTCGTGCAACCTGCGATTATGTCACCGCTTTGCCGCAGTGCCGCATCTGCGACGGCGCCCTCGGTGGGCGATGAGATAATCGCGCCGCCTGATCGCGGGCAACCCTTTTCCTGGCAGAGCTTTTGGCTTCAGACAAAGAACTTTCCGACTTCCTGAAGAGCGTCGACAAGCGCGCCTTCAAGCGCGCCCTTTATGCGGTACGCGACGAAGACGCCGCCCTCGACATCGTGCAGGACACGATGATCCGGCTGTCAGAGAAATACGCCGATCGCCCAGCGGCCGAATTGCCGCTGTTGTTTCAGCGCATCCTCTCGAACGCGACGATGGACTGGTTCCGCCGTCAGAAGGTGCGCAACGCGGTTGTCAAGAACTTCTCGGATTTCGAATCCGCCGGCAGCGATGGCGATTTCGACATCCTTGAAACTTTGGAGGCGCTGGGCGGATCACTCGCGTCTGAAAGCACGGCCGATACCGCGTCACGGGCGCAGATCCTGCTAGCCATCGAGGCCGAAGTGGCTCAATTACCGGGGCGTCAACGAGAAGCCTTCCTGCTGCGTTACTGGGAGGAACTCGATGTCGCCGAGACAGCCGCTGCGATGGGCTGTTCGGAGGGAAGCGTCAAGACGCATTGCTCGCGGGCAGTGCATGCCTTGTCGACGGCCCTGAGGGCAAAGGGAATATCACTATGAACCAGCTGACCCACCCTACCCCCGCCTTTGGCGTCGCTCCAGCGAACGCCACCCCGCTCGCCGCCGCTGACGCCCTTCAGGCCCGCTTCGCGCTGCGCGTCACCGCCCGCCTGACCGAACGCTCGCAAGAGCTCGGCCCCGATGTCACCGAGCGCCTGCGCTTTGCCCGCGAAAAGGCGCTGGAGCGCGCCCGCGCGACCCGCACCGCCGAGGCCGCTACTCCGGTGGGCGCGAGCCGCGCTGGCGCCGCCATCCTCGGTGCGGGCTCGGGCTGGTGGCTCAAGCTGGCCTCGGTGCTGCCGGCGCTGGCGCTGGTGGCCGGGCTGGTGCTGATCCAGCGTTGGCAGGACAACGCCCAGGTGTCGGTCGCGGCTGAGGTCGACGCCGCGCTGCTGTCCGACGACCTGCCTCCCGACGCTTACAGCGACGCCGGCTTTGCCGAGTTTCTGAAGACACCGAGTGAGTAAACGGGGCGCCGCCATGACGCCCTGGAAATCTTGCTTGTTCGAACGCTCGCGCCGCAGCGCGGGTGTCGCCCTCGTGGTCGCCAGTCTTGTCGTCGGCCTGCCCTGGGCCACGGCCAGCAGTGCGCAAGGCACGGCCGCATCCAGCGCCGCCCGCAGCGCGACCAAGCCTGTCGCCGAACAGGGTGTGCGCTGGCGCGACCTCAAACCCGGCCAGCAAGCCGTGCTGAAACCGCTCGAGCAAGATTGGTCGAGCATCAGCACCACGCACAAGCAGAAGTGGATCGAATTGTCGGCCGGCTTCTCGAAGCGGTCACCGGCCGACCAGACGCGCATCCAGGAACGCATGACCGAATGGGTCCGGCTGACGCCGCAGCAACGCAGCCAGGCGCGCCTGAATTTCCAGGAGGCGAAACAACTCAACGCCACCGAGCGCAAGGCGCGTTGGGATGCCTACCAGGCGCTGCCGGCCGAGCGGAAACAACAACTCGCCGAGCGCGCCGCGCCGGCACCCGCCACCAAGGCGCAGGCGCGCCTTGAATCGAGTGGCCGCGAGTCGCAGGCCAAATCCAACATCGTGCCGAACCCGGCCCTTGCCGCGCCGCCGAAGGTGGTCGCGCCGACCATCGTCCAGGCTCGCCCCGGCGCCACGACCACGCTGATCACCAAGCGTCCGACACCGCCGTCGCATCAGCAAACCGGCTTGCCCAAGATCGCCGCGACGCCGGAGTTCGTCAACAAGGCGACGCTGCTGCCGCGGCGCGGGCCGCAAGGTGCGGCGACGCGGTCGGCAGCAACGCCGGCCGCCGGGCCCTCTGCCGCGCAATGAGGCCGGCGGCCTTCGGAGGCGTGGGCACGACGCCCAGCCTGAAGCGGCGCATGGCGTCATTCGTGTACGAAGGGCTGCTGCTGTTCGGCATCGGGCTGATTCCCGGCGCGCTGGGCGCGCTGTTCGTCGCCCTCACCGGCCACCAGCATCCGCTGCAAAGCGACACCGCGCTGCGCCTCATCACGCTGCTGATCTACGCCGTCTACTTCAGCTGGTTCTGGTCGGCGCGCGGGCAGACGCTGCCGATGCAGACCTGGCACATCCGCGTTGTCACGACCGAGGGCCAACCGTTGAGCCAAGCGCGTGCGCTGGCGCGATTCGTCGCGAGCTGCGCATGGTTCGCGCCCGCGGCGGCGCTGGCTGCCGTGAACCACTGGGAGCGCTGGCAAGGCCTGGCCGCGATCGGCATCGGTGTGGTCGCGTACGCGCTGCTGGCGCTGCTGCACCCGCAGCGCCAGTTCTGGCACGACGCGCTGTGCGGCACGCGGCTGGTCAACGACTCCCCGAGGCCGGCGCTGGATAATCCGGCCGCATGACGAATCCGCACAAAGGGCGCACCGGTCTGGATCGGGTGATGCGCGCGACTGGTTACTCGATGTCCGGCCTGGTAGCGGCCTACCGCGGCGAGAGCGCGTTCCGGCAGGAGTTCTGGCTCGCCGCCGTGCTGCTGCCGCTCGCGTTCTGGGTCGGGCGCGGCTGGGTCGAGACGGTGCTGCTGATCGGCGCGCCAGTGCTGGTACTGATCGTCGAGTTGCTGAATTCCGGGCTCGAGGCGGCCATCGATCGGGTCTCGTTCGAGATCCACGATCTGTCCAAGCGCGCAAAAGACTTGGGCAGCGCCGCCGTGTTTCTCTCGCTGCTGCTGTGCACCGGCATCTGGCTGGCTGCACTCTGGCATCGATTCATGGTTTGATGACGCGATGAGCACGTTCTCTGTCTGCGTCTATTGTGGTTCACGGCCCGGCGGGTTGCCGGCCTACGCCGAGGCAGCGCGCAACATCGGCAGCGAAATCGGCCGGCGCGGCTGGCAGCTCGTCTATGGCGGCGGGCGCGCGGGGCTGATGGGCGAGGTCGCGGACGCGGCGCTCGCCGCCGGCGCGACCGTGATCGGCGTGATCCCCGAATCGCTGATGGGGCGCGAACTCGGCCACCGCGGGTTGACCGAGCTGCACGTCGTCGAGACCATGCACCAGCGCAAGATGATGATGGCCGAGCGCAGCGATGCCTTTCTCGCCTTGCCCGGCGGCATCGGCACTTTCGAGGAGCTGTTCGAGGTCTGGACGTGGCGCCAGCTCGGCTACCACGACAAGCCGCTGGGCCTGCTCAATGTCGCGGGCTACTACGACGCGCTGCTGGGCTTTCTGGCGCACAGCCGCGACCAGGGCCTGATGACGACGGCGCAGACCGATCTGCTGCAGGTCGGCGACGACCCATCGGCGCTGCTGCAAGGGCTGGCCGATCGGGCGCCCGAGCGCGCCGGCGACTACCGCCGCATCTAGAAAGAGGAAGGCTGGTCGGCCGAGCGGCGGCCGCTCAGACCGCGTCGTCGTTGGTTTCGCCGGTGCGGATCCGCACCACCTGCTCCACTGCCGTGACGAAGATCTTGCCGTCGCCGATCTTGCCGGTCTTGGCCGCCTTGACGATGGCCTCGATGCAGCGCTCCACATCGGTGTCCTTCACGACCACCTCAAGCTTGACCTTGGGGAGGAAGTCGACCACGTATTCGGCGCCGCGGTACAGCTCGGTGTGGCCCTTCTGCCGGCCGAAGCCCTTGACCTCGGTCACGGTCAGGCCGGTCACGCCGACCTGACCCAAGGCTTCGCGCACTTCCTCGAGCTTGAAAGGTTTCACGATCGCGGTGATCTGTTTCATGGCCAGCTCCAGCAGATTAGATGCGCGCTAGTTTACGCGCGGAACTTCGAAGTGATGGGGTAGCGCCAATCGCGCCCGAAGCCGCGGTGGGTGATGCGGATGCCGACCGGCGACTGCCGGCGTTTGTATTCGTTGATCTTGATCAGGCGCGTCACGCGCTCCACATCCGCCGGCGCGAAGCCGGCCGCGACGATCTCGTCGATGCCTTGGTCTTCTTGCATGTAGCGCTGCAGGATGGCGTCCAGCACCTCGTATGGCGGCAGGCTGTCCTGGTCCTTCTGGTCGGGGCGCAGCTCGGCCGACGGCGGGCGCGTGATGATGCGCTCGGGGATGACCTCGACGCCCTGCGCGTTCTTCCAGCGCGCCAGGCGATAGACCAGCGTCTTCGCGACGTCCTTGATCACCGCGAAGCCGCCGGCCATGTCGCCGTACAGCGTGCAGTAGCCGGTTGCCATCTCGCTCTTGTTGCCGGTGGTCAGCACGATGGAGCCGAACTTGTTCGACAGCGCCATCAGCAGCGTGCCGCGGATGCGCGCCTGGATGTTCTCTTCGGTCGCGTCCTCGGCGCGGCCGGCGAACTCGGCGGCGAGGCTGCGCTTGAAATCCTCGAACATCGGCACGATGCTGATCTCGTCGTAGCGCACGCCCAGGCGCTGCGCCATGTCGCGCGCGTCGATCCACGAGATGTCGGCCGTGTACGGCGACGGCATCATCACCGTCCGCACCCGGTCGGCGCCGAGCGCGTCGACCGCGATCGCCAGCACCAGTGCCGAATCGATGCCGCCCGAGAGGCCGATGATGATGCCGGGGAAGCCGTTCTTGTTGACGTAGTCGCGCACGCCGACGACCAGCGCGGCCCAGGCCTGCGCTTCGAGGGCCGGGACCTGCGCGATCGCGCCGCGCGGCACACCGCCGTCGAACTCGACCAGCGGCAACGCCTCGTCGAACATCGGCGCGCGCGCGGTGACCGCCCCGCTCGCGTCGAGCGCGAACGACGTGCCATCGAACACGGCTTCGTCCTGCCCGCCGGTCATGTGCGCCCACAGCAGCGGCAACTCAAGATTGCGGGCGCAGGTGGCCATGCGTTCCTCGCGCTCGGCGACTTTGCCGAGATGGAACGGCGATGCATTGATCACGCACAGCACCTGCGCGCCGGCGGCCTTCGCGAGCTGGCCGGGCTCGTCGAACCATGCGTCCTCGCAGATGTTCAGCCCGAACCGGACGCCTTGGACCTCGAACACCACCGCGGCCTGGCCCGCGTCGCGGCCCGACGCGAAATAGCGGCGTTCATCGAACACCTGGTAGTTGGGCAACTCGCGCTTGCAATAGGTCGCGAGCACCTTTCCCCCGCTCAGCACCGAGGCCGCGTTGTAGCGCAGCGGCACCGACACCGAGTTCGACCTAACATCGCCCCGATCACCGAACTGGTGCGGATGACCCACGACCACGAACAGGCCCGGCAGATCGGCCAAGGCCCGCGCGGTGTCGGCCAGCGCCTCGGCGCAGGCCTGCATGAACGCCGGCCGCAGCAGCAGGTCCTCGGGTGGGTAGCCGCACAGGCCGAGTTCGGGCGTGAGCACGAGGCGCGCGCCTTGCATGTAGGCGCTGCGAGCGGCGTCGACGATGCGCCGGCCGTTGCCGGCGAGGTCGCCGACAGTGGCATTGAGCTGTGCCAGGGCAACGATCACCGGAGCTTGTGCTGACATGGGATGGACGGACACCGGAGTGAAATGAAATCGACGACAGGCAGTGAAAAAGATTATGTCATTCGGGTCTTCGACGACCCGGCCCGAATCGACGCGGCCGCATGGGATTCATTGCTCGCGGCCGCACCCGGCACGCCCTTCATGCAGCATGCGTACCTGCTCGCACTGCACCGCTCGAGCAGCGCGATCGCCGACACCGGCTGGTTGCCGCAATTTCTCGCCGTGTTCGATGGCGAGGTTCTGGTCGCGGCCTGCCCGCTCTACCTCAAGGACCACTCCTACGGCGAGTACGTGTTCGATTGGGCCTGGGCCGACGCCTACCAACGCCACGGCCTGAGCTACTACCCGAAGCTGCTGAGCGCGGTGCCGTTCACGCCGGTGCCGGGGCCGCGGCTGATGGCCCGCGACGCCGCCGCGCGCCGCGTGCTGCTGCGCGCGATGCAGCAGCTCGCGCGCGATGCCAAGCTGTCGTCGGCGCACGTGCTGTTTCTCGACGACGCCGATCAACAGGCCGCGCGCGACGAGGGCTGGATGATGCGCAGCACCGTGCAGTTCCACTGGACCCAGCGCGACGGGACCGAGCCAGACGACGCGCCCTGGCCCGACTTCGGCGCCTTCCTCGCCAGCATGCAGCGCGAGAAGCGCAAGAAGATCCAGCAGGAGCGCCGCCGCGTCAACGATGCGCGCGTGAGCTTCGTCGAGCTCGAAGGCGCGCAGATCACCACGAGCGACTGGGACTTCTTCTACCGCTGCTACTGCCAGACCTACCGCGAGCACCGCTCCACGCCCTACCTCACGCGCGACTTCTTCGCCCGCATGGCGAGCACGATGCCGACGAACTGGCTGCTCTTCGTCGCATTGAAAGACGGCGAGCGCATCGCCGCATCGCTTGTCTGCATCGACCCGGTCGCCAAGACCGCGTTCGGCCGATATTGGGGCGCGCTGGTGCACATCCCCTGCCTGCACTTCGAGGCCTGCTACTACCGCCCGTTGGCGTGGTGCATCGCGAACGGGTACATCCGCTTCGAGGGCGGCGCGCAGGGCGAGCACAAGATGGCGCGCGGCCTGCTGCCGGTGCAGACCTGGTCCGCACACTGGCTTGCGCACCCGCAGTTCGCGCAGGCGGTCGGCGACTTCCTCGAGCGCGAAGGCGCGGGCGTCGCCGGCTATCTCGACGAGCTCAACGAGCGGCGCCCCTTCAAGGTTTGAAGTCGCCGGCGTAGGCGGCTGCGAACTCGCCCGGCTTCAGGTACTTGCGCAAGGCTGCGTTGACCTGCACCAGCGTCAGCGACTTGATCGCGGCATCGACCGCGGCGTCGCGCGCGAACGTGATGCCGAGGTATTCGTGCTCGCGCAGCACACCGGCCAGCGTGGCGTCTTGCGCGCGGCCCAGGCGCCGGAAGCTCAGCAGGCTGCTGATGCCTTCGCTGAGCTCCCTGGCCGAGAAGCCGGTCTTCAGCACGCTGCTGATTTCTTCGTTGAACGCGGCCTCGACCTTGGCGCGGTTCTGCGGCGCAAAGATTGCGTAGGCCTGCCACGGCGAATTCGGCTCGAAGCGGCTCCACTCGATGCCGGTGCCCACGCCATACGACAGGCCGTCGCTTTCGCGGATGCGTTTCCAGAGCCGCGAGCCGCTGCCGCCGCCGAGCAGATAGTCGGCCATCAGCAGCGCCGGGTAGTCGGCGTCCTTGTTGTTCAGCGGCAGGCTCTCGCGCACGAGCAGGAACGCGTTCTGCTTCTCAGGCGTGCTCAGCACCAGGCGCTCGCCCTTGACCGGCCACGCAGGGCGCGCCAAGCGCGTGTAGGGCGCGCGGCTGCGCCAGTCCGCGAACGCGGTGGTCAGCGCGGCACGCACCGCGGCCACGTCGAGGTCGCCCACCGCTGCGAACTCGCCGGCGCTCGCGCCGTAAAAACGGGTGTGGAAGTCGCGCAGCTTCGCCACCGTCAACACGTTCACGTCGTCGACGATCTCGTCGACCGTGCGCTCGTAGCGCAGGTCGCCGCGCGGGTACGGGTTGCCCAGGCGCGCGAGCGCGTTCTGCGCGACGAACTGCGGCTCCTTGCGCTGCTGCTCTACGTCGGTCAGGGTCTGGCGCTTGATCTCGTCCAGCGCCTCGGGCGCCAGCGCCGGGTTGCGCAGCAGATCGCCGACCAGCGCGATCGCATCGGCCAAGTGCTCGCGCCGCGAGTTCAGCGTGATGGTCACGTAGTTGGCCGAGCCGCTGATCTGCAGTTCGGTGCGCAGCGCATCGAGCCTGTCCTGCACCTGCTGGCGCGACAAGCTCGCCGTGCCCTTGTCGAGCAGCTCGGCCACCGCGCGGCCGACCTCGCCCAGGCCCTGCGTGCTGGCCTCGTCGCCGAAGCGCAGCACCATCGTCGCGGTGACGGCGCCGCCGCGTGTGCCTTTGGGCAGCAGCGCGACCTTCAAGCTGCCGACCGCAAAGGTCTGGGTGCGCGCATCGATGTTCGCCGGGGTCGCGTCGAAGGCCTCGACCTTGGCCGCGGCGGCAGATGGCTTGAAGTCCTTCATCAGCTGCGCGACGTCGACGTTCTCGGGCTTCGGCGCACGCTGCGGCTTGTCGGTCGGCAGATAGATCGCGAGCGTGCGGTTGTCGGGCAGCAGGTACGCTTCAGCGACACGCTGCACATCGGCCAGCGTGATCGCGCGCACCCGGTCGCGCATCAGGAAGAACATGCGCCAGTCGCCCTGCGCGATCGACTCCGACAGCGCCATGCCGATGGTCTCGGGGTTGGTGAAGGCCTGGTCCCACTCGTTGATCCACTTCAGCTTGGCGCGTTGCAATTCGTCGGCCGTGATCGGCTCGGTCTTCAGCGACTCGACCGCCGCGAGCAGCTCGGTGCGTGCCTTGTCCACGTCCTGCCCCGGCGCGAGCCCGGCGCCGGCGATGAACAGGCCCGGGTCGTGCAGACCGAAGTCGAAGGCATAGGTGCTGGCGGCGAGCTGCTTGTCGGTGAGCCGCTTGTGCAGACGGCCCGACGGCGTGTCGCCGAGGACCACGCGCAGCAGGTCGACGGCCGCGTAATCGGCCGCCGCGCCGGCCGGCACGTGGTAGCCGGCGTAGATCACCGGCGCGCCGCCGATGCGGCGCAGCGTCACGCTGCGTTCTCCGTCCTGCGTCGGGTCGATCGTGTACAGGGTCGGCAGCTTGCGGGTCGGGCGTCTGATTGGCCCGAACGATTGCGCGATCCACGCCAGCACGCGCTTCTCATCGAGCTTGCCCGACACGATCAGCGTCGCGTTGTCGGGCTGGTAGTACTGGTGATAGAAGGCCTGCAGCCGCGGGATGTCGACGTTCTCGACATCGGCCCGCGCACCGATCGTGTCGTGGCCGTAGTTGTGCCAGTCGTACATCAGCGCCATCGCGCGCTGCAGCAGGATGCGCTCGGGGCTGTTCTCGCCCATCTCCATCTCGTTGCGCACCACCGTCATCTCGGTGTCCAGATCCTTGCGCGCGACGAAGCTGTTGATCATCGAGTCGGCCAGCCAGCCGATGTACCACTTCAGGTTGTCATCGTTGACCGCGAGCACCGCGGTGTAGTTGGTGCGGTCGAACCAGGTGCTGCCGTTGGCGCTCAGGCCGCGCCGCTGGAATTCGGCCCAGACCTTGGGGTTCTTCGGCGTGCCCTTGAAGAGCATGTGCTCCAGCAGGTGCGCCATGCCGGTCTCGCCGTAGTTTTCGTGGCGCGAGCCGACGTGGTAGGTCAGATTGACCGTGGTGGTCGGCTTCGAATCGTCGGGGATCAGCAGCACCTGCAGGCCGTTGGCGAGCCGGTATTCGTCAATGCCCTCGACCGAGCGCACGCTCGTGAGGCCGGCGGGCAGCGCCTGCGCCATCGACAAGACCGGGCTCGCCAGCGCGGCGAGCAAGGCGACCCACTGGCAAACAGCGCGCAGAGGCTTCATCAACATGGGCGTTCGGCAAAAAACAAGAAGCGCGCAGTGTAGGCGCGCCCTCGCCGCCGCCACGAAGATTTACGGCCGCTGGTAGGCCGCGATGCCCTGGCGGATTTCTTCCTTGGCCGACTCCGGGCCTTCCCAGCCCTTGACCTTGACCCACTTGCCGGCCTCGAGGTCTTTGTAGTGCTCGAAGAAGTGCTGGATCGCCTTCAGGCGCATCTGGTTGATGTCCTCGGGCTTCTGCCAGTGGGTGTAGATCGGCAGCACCTTGTCGATCGGCACCGCCAGCAGCTTGCTGTCGCCGCCGGCTTCGTCTTCCATCTTCAGCACGCCGATCGGGCGGCAGGTGACGACGACGCCGGGCGACAGCGCGAACGGCGTGATCACCAGCACATCGACCGGGTCGCCGTCGTCCGACAGCGTCTGTGGGATGTAACCATAGTTGCACGGGTAGTGCATCGCGGTTGTCATGAAGCGGTCAACGAACAATGCGCCACTCACCTTGTCGACCTCGTACTTGATCGGGTCGGCGTTCATCGGGATCTCGATGATGACGTTGAACTCGTCCGGCGCCTTGACGCCAGGGGTGACTTTTTGCAGGCTCATGGTTGCTCTTTGTCGTGCGGGGAAACCCCGATTTTATGCGCGGGACTTGCACGCGCCTGACGGCCATCATCCGATGGAAAACACCATGCCGACGACTCAGGCTTGGCCCGTAGCATGCCCCGAGCCGCGGTTGGCCTCTAGGCTGCGCCTGGCCGTTCCCTTCATCACAGCACTCGACGAGAAAGGATACCCCCTTGATCACCACATCGATGGCGCTCTACTTCGCGCTGGCCTGCGGCCTGGCTGCAGTCGTCTACGGCTTCATCCAACGAAGCTGGATCCTCAGCCAGGATGCGGGCAATGCGCGCATGCAGGAGATCTCGGGGGCAATTCAGCAAGGCGCCGCCGCGTACCTGGCGCGCCAGTACAAGACGATCGGGCTGGTCGGCGTGGTGCTCGCGATCCTGATCTTCATCTTCATCGACCACCTGAGCGCGGTCGGCTTCGTGCTCGGCGCGGTGCTGTCGGGCGCCTGCGGCTTCATCGGCATGAACGTGTCGGTCAAGGCCAACGTGCGCACCGCGCAGGCCGCGACGAAAGGCATCGGCCCGGCGCTCGATGTCGCGTTCAAGGGCGGTGCGATCACCGGCATGCTGGTGGTCGGCCTGGGCCTGCTGGGCGTGGCGCTGTTCTTCATGTTCCTGACCGGCGGCGGCGGCAACACCGCCACGCTGTCGGCATCGCTCAAGCCGATGCTCGGCTTCGCGTTCGGCGCGTCGCTGATCTCGATCTTCGCGCGGCTCGGCGGCGGCATCTTCACCAAAGGCGCTGATGTCGGCGCCGACCTGGTCGGCAAGGTCGAGGCCGGCATCCCCGAAGACGACCCGCGCAACCCGGCCGTGATCGCCGACAACGTCGGCGACAACGTCGGCGACTGCGCCGGCATGGCGGCCGACCTGTTCGAGACCTACGCAGTGACCTTGATCGCGACGATGGCGCTCGGCGCGCTCGTCGTGAAGGGCGCTGCGACCATGTCCGCGGTGATCTACCCGCTGATGCTGGGCGGCGTGTCCATCATCGCGTCGATCATCGGCTGCTTCTTCGTGAAGGCCTCGCCCGGCATGAAGAACGTGATGCCGGCGCTGTACAAGGGCCTGGCGGTGGCGGGCGTGTTGTCGCTGATCGCGTTCTACTTCGTCACCACCAACGTGATGCCGGCCGACGCGCTCGGCGACGGCACGCACCTGAAGCTGTTCGGCACCTGCGCCGTCGGCCTGGTGCTGACCGCGGCGCTGGTCTGGATCACCGAGTTCTACACCGGCACGCAGTACAGCCCGGTGCAGCACATCGCGCAGGCCTCGACCACCGGCCACGGCACCAACATCATCGCCGGCCTGGGCGTCTCGATGCGCTCGACCGCGTGGCCGGTGCTGTTCGTCTGCGTCGCGATCATGCTTTCGTACGGCCTCGCCGGCCTGTACGGCATCGCGATCGCCGCGACCTCGATGCTGAGCATGGCCGGCATCGTCGTCGCGCTCGACGCCTACGGCCCGATCACCGACAACGCCGGCGGCATCGCCGAAATGGCCGAGTTGCCGAAGAGCGTGCGCGACGTCACCGATCCGCTCGACGCGGTCGGCAACACCACCAAGGCGGTCACCAAAGGCTACGCGATCGGCTCGGCCGGCCTGGCCGCGCTGGTGCTGTTCGCCGACTATACGCACTCGCTCGAAGGCCGCGGCATCAGCGTGAGCTTCGATCTGAGCGACCCGCGGGTCATCGTCGGCCTGTTCATCGGCGGCCTGATCCCCTACCTGTTCGGCGCGATGGCGATGGAGGCCGTCGGCCGCGCGGCCGGTGCCGTGGTCGTCGAAGTGCGGCGCCAGTTCCGCGACATCAAGGGCATCATGGACGGCTCGGGCAAGCCCGAGTACGGCAAGGCCGTCGACATGCTGACCACCGCGGCGATCAAGGAAATGGTCGTGCCCAGCCTGCTGCCGGTCGTCGTGCCGATCCTCGTCGGCCTGCTGCTCGGCCCGGCCGCGCTCGGCGGCCTGCTGATGGGCACGATCGTCACCGGCCTGTTCGTCGCGATCTCGATGTGCACCGGCGGCGGCGCCTGGGACAACGCGAAGAAGTACATCGAAGACGGCCACCACGGCGGCAAGGGCAGCGAGGCGCACAAGGCCGCAGTGACCGGCGACACCGTCGGCGACCCGTACAAGGACACCGCCGGCCCGGCCGTCAACCCGCTGATCAAGATCATCAACATCGTCGCGCTGCTGATCGTGCCGCTGCTGCCGGTGGGCTCGGCGACGACGACGCATGCCGCAGCGGCTCCTGCCGCGGCGGCCTCGGCGATGGCAAGCGCCGATGGCGCCTCGTTCAAGGTCGAGGGTGGCGTCGTGAAGTTCTATTTCGCGACCGGCCAGGCCGCGCTCGCGACGGGTGCGAACGACGCTCTCGCCGATGTCGCGAAGGGCGTGGCCGGCGGCAAGAAGGCCGTCGTCAGCGGCTTCACCGATTCGACCGGCGACGCCGCGAAGAACGAAGAGCTGGCCAAGCAGCGCGCGCTGGCCGTGCGCGACGCGCTGAAGGCCGCCGGCATCGCCGAAGACAAGATCGAGCTGAAGAAGCCCGAGACGCTCACCGGCAGCGGCGGCAACGCCGAAGCGCGGCGGGTCGAAGTCGCGTTGCAGTAGACCGCAACACATCAGACGACAAGGCCCGGGTTCGCAAGAACCCGGGCCTTTGTGTTTTGGCAGCGGCCAGCGCTACATCGACGCTGTCAGCATCGCACGGTAGTCGTCCGCCGTCGCAATCCGCGGGTTGGTCTTGTGCGTGTGGTCGGCGAGCGCGCCCTCGATGATGCGGTCGAACCAGTCGACCGGCACCTCCATCTCGGCCAGACCCGCGGGCAAGCCCAGGCGCGCATTCATCGCCTTGATCGCCGGCCCGATGTCGCCGGCGCTCGCCAGGCCCATCGCGGTGGCCATGCGCTCCAGGCGCTTGTCCTTGATCACGCTCTCGGCGCTCGCGTTGAACGCGATCACCGCCGGCAGGAACACCGCGTTGAGCGTGCCGTGGTGCAGCCTCGGGTTCTTGCCGCCGAGCGAATGGCTCAGCGAATGCACGCAGCCCAGGCCCTTCTGGAACGCGAGCGCGCCCTGCACCGAGGTGCTCATCATGTTGAGCCGTGCATCGCGGTCCTGGCCGTCGCGCGTCGCGCGCTCGATGTTCGCCCAGCCGCGCGCGAGGCCGTCGAGCGCAATGCCGTCGGCGGGTGGGTTGAATGGTGCCGCCATGAAGGTTTCCATGCAGTGCGCGATCGCGTCCATGCCGGTCGCGGCCGTCAACTTGGGCGGCAGACCGAGCGTCAGCTCGGGGTCGCAAACCGCGGCGCGCGGCATCAGGTGCCACGAGTGGAAACCGAGCTTGCGGCCATCGTCGACGATCACGATCGCGCCGCGCGCGACCTCGCTGCCGGTGCCCGAGGTCGTCGGCACCGCGATCAGCGGCACCGCGGCGTCGGTGATCTTGGCGCTGCCGCCCTCGATGGTGGCGTATATCTTCAGCGCACCGGGATGACGAGCGGCGATCGCGACACCTTTCGCGCAATCGAGCGACGAACCACCGCCGACCGCGATGATGCCGTCGCAGCCGTGTTCGTCGAACACCTTTGTTGCGGCGCGCACCGCAGCCTCGGTCGGGTTCGGCGGCGTGCCGTCGAACACCGGGCCTTGCAGCGACGCCGGCAGTGCCTCTTGCACCATCGCCAGCACGCCCGCGGCCTTCACGCCTGCGTCGGTGACGATCAGCGGCTTCTTGATGCCGACGCGTTCGCACTCGGCGGCCAGCAGCTGGCGCGCGCCGAACTCGATGTTGATGTGCGTGAGGTACTGGATCAGCGCCATGAATCGTTCTCCGGCAATCGACTTCGGTCGCCGCATTTTCGCTGATGTCCTCGCTGATCAGGCGCGGCCTCGGACAGCGCCCTCCATCGACGCAAGGTAGCACCCCTCGCACGCCGCGCTGTTCAGTCGCGCTCGTTCGAGCAACGCGGCCTGGGCGCTGCGCACGTTGGCAGCCTGCCCTTTCCAGGTCTCGAGCACCGGCTCTTGCAGCGCGCGCCCATACGAGAAGCTCAGCGTCCAGGGGTGTGGGCCGAGGCGATTCATCGCGTCGAGGTGCGCCGTGGCCTCGGCAGGCGTCTGCCCGCCGGACAGGAAGAAGATGCCCGGCACGGCCGCAGGCACGAGTCGCCTCAGCACGCGAACCGTCTGGGCGGCGACCTCGGCCACCGGCGCCTGTTGCGCCTGTTCCTTGCCGGCCACGACCATGCTCGGCTTCAGCAGCATGTGCTCGAGAACCACGCGGTGCCGATGCAAGGCCACGAAGACTTCGTGCAGAACGGCCTCGCTGACTTCGGCGCAGCGCTCGAGGGTGTGGCCGCCATCCATCAGCACCTCGGGCTCGACGATCGGCACGATGCCTTCGTCCTGGCAGATCGCGGCATAGCTGGCCAGCGCGTCCGCATTGGCCTCGATCGCGAGCCGGCTCGGCAGCGTGTCAGAGACGTTGTAGACCGCGCGCCATTTCGCGAAGCGCGCGCCATGCTCGCGGTAGCTGCCGAGGCGCTTCGCGAGCCCGTCGAGCCCTTGCGTGATCTCGTCGCCCGGCGCATGCGCGAGCGCGATCTTGCCGGCGTCGACCTTGATGCCGGGCACGATGCCCTGCTGTGCCGCGAGGTCCGGCAGCGGTCGGCCGTCGTCGACGCGCTGGAACAGCGTTTCCTCGTACAGGATGACGCCGCTGACGAAGGCGCCGAGCCCGGGTGTGGCGAGCAGCAGCTGGCGGTATGCGCGCCGGGTCTGCTCGGTCGACTCCACGCCGATCGCCTTGAAGCGCTTCGCGATCGTCGCCCCGCTCTCGTCGGCCGCCAGGATGCCCTTGCCGGGCTGCGTCAATGAATCGACCGTCGCCTGCAATCGCTCTCGAGTGTCCATGGTGCGTTCCTCCATGTGAACGAAAATGGTTCGAGCTGAAAGTTTGCTCCCGACACGGTGAGATCGCCACCGCCGAACTTGGTTCGGTGCCGACAGCCGCGACGCAGCTCAGCGCCGGGTTTCGACGCTTCGTCGCGTGGGGGTGTCGCGCGCTCTGCGTCCCTGTCAGGATGTGCGGCATCGACATTTGCGCCCACCCAGGAGCCATCGCCATGGATGCAACATCCGCAACAGAACCACCGGCGAGCCCGCCCGAGCCGGCGCCGCTCACGCCCGTGGCCGAGAGCCAGCGCATCGAGGCGCTCGATGTCGTGCGCGGCTTCGCGCTGCTGGGCATCTTCCTGATGAACATCGAGTGGTTCAACCGCCCCATCGCCACCTTCAACGAAGGCATGCCGCGCGGGCTGACGGGCCCGGACTGGTGGGCCAGCTGGTTCATC
>Ga0307508_10002938_pt1 | contig 17624 bp, 21 predicted proteins | sample 9_EM_MG_FD_203089 | JGI IMG/M metagenome (GOLD analysis project Ga0307508, IMG submission 203089) | Populus trichocarpa ectomycorrhiza microbial communities from riparian zone in the Pacific Northwest, United States - 9_EM | ecosystem: Host-associated > Plants > Roots > Unclassified | place... | reverse complement strand
ACAACTAGCCGGGCGTAGAAACATCCATCCAGACGTGAACGTTCCTACCGCCCCCTTCTTCGTAAGAGGCGAGTACCAAACCCCCCCAGGTTTCGGTAAGGACGGACGGCTACGAGGAGGCGAGGCGACCTCATGAGCGAGGACCCACATTTGCGGGCGCTGCAGGAGGCGCTTCAAGCCGAGCACGAAGCGTGGATCGCCGAAATCCAGAGCTGGGCGGACCGGGCTGCGACCGCGGGTGACGTCGCCCGCGAACAGCGCCACCTGGAACACGTAGCTTGCCTGAAGGCGATGCCCTACCCGTGGCAAGAGCACTCGGCCGCCTAGAGTGTTCGGATGGCCGGGATGTGGATCGGTTACATCGATGTGCCGCCGAGCGTCGAGACGAAGATCCGGACTCGGCGTGGAGTAACCGGCGAGCAGGTCCGAGCGGCGTGTCAGTGGCCAGCGACGCCGTTGCGGGGTTGGCTGGCATGAGCACCCAGAACACGGTCGGAGGTTGCTTGTGGTTGGCCGCGATGAGCAACGCCGCCTGTTGAAGGGTGATTCTTCAGCCGATTGACGTCTCGGACGGAACCTGGCGGCTTCGGACTGTGCTAGTAGGCGAGTAGCGCGCATTATGGACAACATGCAGCAAGATGAGCTCGCTGAGTTTGACGTCACCGTTGACGAGTTTGACACCATGCTTGCCGAGAGTGAGCGTGTGGAGGTCGGCGGACCGCCCGATTCTGCCCGCCACGTCACGTTTGAGCTGGTCAGGGGAGAGCTTGACGCCTACCGTTGGCGGTTGGTCGCCGAGAACGGTCAGATCTTGGCAATCAGTGCAACCAGCTACCGCAGCCGCGATGAGGTGCGCCGCGTGTTGGCCGGGCTGGCCGCCGCGATGCAGACCGCTCCGGTCGTAGAGGCCGCAGACATCTCCGATCAACGCCTGGCGAGCTGACCACGCCACGAGCAACATCCCACGCCGCATGGACCGCTCGGGGATGTCTGATCAGCTCACGCAACGGCAGCGGGTCACGACACGTCGGGCATGGTCCTCAGCAGCCAGGCCAACGGCTGGGCGCCGCCATCGACAAGATCGTATCCGCCGGTATCCGGGTTGAGGGCGTGCCGGAATACCGTGTTGCCGCCGTCGCGCTCGACCAACCAGTAGCGCGGGATGCCCGCCTTCGCGTACTCCACCTTCTTGGTGATCCGGTCCACGACTTCGGAGCCAGGGAACACGATCTCCACCGCGAGCAGCAGACCCTTCGTACCGGCGTAGCTCGATCGTGCCGGTCGTGGCGGCAAACCCTTCGCCCACACGGTAAGGTCCGGCACGCGGCCACCGCCGACATCGATGCCGCAGTCGGTGACCACCTGCTCCGGACCGTAACCATGGGTGATAAACCAGGCGAACATCCGGGACACGAGCAGCGCGTGATCGGGATCCGCGGGCGGCATGACAGACAGTCCCCCCTGCGGGCTGAGCTCGTAGCGGTGGTTCTCATCAGCGGCAGCCATCGCGGCAAGATCGTCCAGAGTCACGTGCGTCGGCATTTCCGCACCAACGGTTTCGGCGCTCATCCTGCCCCCTCTCCGGTACGCCACTCAAGGTTACAACGGCGCAGCGTTGCTTGTCGTTGCCCGCGATGAGCAACGCGGCCTTGACCTCGACGCTGGTGGAGTCTCCGCCCGAAGCGCGCAACGTGCGTACCAGATCGTCCAGGCTCTCGGCCACGTACCAAATGCAACCGCAGCCAGTTACATTTCACCCCCGATCAGTTACATCCGAGGTGCATTTCGCGCGCTCCCGAGACATCAACGCCCCGACCGAAGACCCCAACCCCCATCCGGTACGCGGGCCCGGCTCTCCAAACACAGCATGGCAGCCGGGCGACCCGACGAGCGCCGCACCGTCAAGGACCGAGCAGGCACAGCAAGACGACCGCGATCCCGTCTGCGCCGACACGCCTCGGCTCCACAGGGCACCGCGCGAGAAACGCAGGACATGACCACGGACCAGCCGATGGAGCTGCTCCGTGGCGAGTGAGCGACTCCGTTCGATACCCGGACGACCGTCAAACGGGAGCGTGACCCTGGTCGACTCCAACGTCCTGCTCGACATCTTCACCGACGACCCGACGTGGTCACACTGGTCCGGCACAGCGCTCGCCGCTTCCCCGGAACGCTGGAACGCTCGTGATCAACCCGCTCGTGTACGCAGAGATCTCGGTGCGATTCGACCGGATCGAGGAGCTCGACGCGGCCATCCCGGCAACCGACTTCCTCCGCGAACAGCTGCCCTATACTGCGGGTTTCCTGGCTGGAAAGGCATAGGTCAAATATCGCCGGCAAGGCGGAACCAAGACCTCACCGATCGCTGACTTCTACATCGGCGCCCACGCGGCAGTGTGTGGCTACCTACTGCTTACCCGTGACTCCGCCCGCTACCGCACCTACTTCCCCAGGCTCGCCTTGGTAGCCCCGGACGCGTGACTGCGGTACGCCTGACCGGCACGGACCTGGACGGCCTTCGAGCCCGGTTCGCCGAGCGGCGCGACGAGTTGCGCTTCAGATTTCGACGGTGACCAGTTCGTGAAGCGCTCTGGCGATGGCCTCACGTTCCTCGGGGTCGGTGATCGACGCGCAGGCGTGCCGCCTCTGCAGGCGACGCTTGTCGACGGCTTTGATCTGGTCGCACATCGCCACGCCCGGATCGGCGCCAAGGGTGATCCGGGGCTGCCAGGGCAGGCCGCGGTCGGTGTGCGTGCACGGGACGACCACGGCGAGGTTGTTGGGGATCTGGCAGGCCAGCTCGGAGCCGACCACGATCGCGGGACGGCGGCCTGCCTGCTCGTGGCCGAGCTGCGGGTTGAGCTGGACCCACCAGACCTGCCAGGGCTCGACGTCGGGCAGGCTCACTCGTGGGCCTCAAGGTCGATTTCCGCCCACTCGTGCGCCTCGCGCTGGTAGTCGGCCAGCTCATCGGGATTGGCCTTGAGACGCATGATGGCCTCGTACGAGCGCTGGCGGAACAAGATGGTCTCCAGCGCCTCGTCCAGCGACGCGGAGCCGAGCTCCTCCTGTCGCTGGGCCAGCTTGGCGAGCGTGGTGCGGCGTACCCGCATGGTCGTGATGTCTGCGGACGTCTTCGCCCGCTTCGGGGTCTGCTCCTTCGGCGTCTCAGTACGCATGCGTGAAAGTATACGCGACCATGTATGCCAAGCACCGAGATGAGCAAGAGCGCTCGGCCGCCTAAACCCACGACGACAAGACGCCGCCTCCGCTGGCGCCTTGGATCCGCGGGCGGCACGACAGACAGTCCCCCTCGGCGCTGAGCTCGTAGCGGTGGTTCTCGTCAGCGGCAGCCATCGCGGAGAGATCATCCAGAGTCACGTGCGTCGGCATCTCCGCACCAACGGTTTCGGCGCTCATCGTGCCTCCCTCTGCGGTGCGCCACTCAAGGTTGCGACGATGTCAGCGTGGCCGCTTCCAGATCATCTAGGCCCGCCTGCGCCCGCGGCGTGCCGAGGGCAGGGCGAGCGAGGCGATGACGGCCAGGACGGCCACGCCCGCGCAGACCCAGAAGCCGGAGGTGAACGCCGCGTCGGTGGGCAGCCCCTGCGCCGTGGTGTGCGCCGTGATGACCGCCGCGACCACGGCCGTGCCGATGCTGCTGCCGATGGTCCGCGCGATCGTGTTGACCCCGCTGGCCTCACCGGTCTGCGTGGCCGGGACGCTCTCGATGATGGCGTTCGACATCGCCGCGAACGCCAGCCCGATGCCAGCGCCGGTGAGGACTCCGGAGAGCAGCACCTGCCAGATCGCGCCGTGCGCGAAGGCCGGCAGTGCGAAGGCGGCGACGACCGCGACCGTGCCCAGGAACATCGGGACCTTGGGACCGAACCGGCGGTCCAGCAGGCCGGCCAGTGGGCCGAACACCACCATCGTCGCGACGGTGGGCAGCAGGAACAGGCCCGCCTGCGACACCGACTTGCCGAACCCGTACCCGGTCGCCGCGGGAAGTTGGAGCAGCGTCGGGACGAGCAGGAACGTGCCGAACATCGCGAAGCCGAGGATCAACGCGACGAGGTCGGTGGCCCACACGCCGCGGATCTTCATGAGGCGCATGTCGATCAGCGGCTCCCGCACCCGCGACTCGACCACGACGAACACGATCAGTGCGAGCGCGCCGATCACGAGCAGGGTGACGGTCTTCATGTCACCCCAGCCCCAGGCCTGCCCTTTGCTGATCGCCAGCAGCAGCGTCACCAGCGACACCGACAGGATCGCCGCACCGAGCACGTCGAGGCGTCCCGGCGTGCGCACCGGCGACTCCTTCATCCCGAAGACCGCTCCCAGCAGGGCGATGGCGACGAGAACCAGCGGCAGCCAGAACAGCCAGTGCCACGACAGGTGCTCCACGATCGGACCGGCGGCCACGATGCCGACGCCGGCGCCGACCCCGAAGATCGCCGACAGCAGGCCGACGGTGACGCTGACCCTCTCCCGGGGCAGTTCGTCACGCACGATGCCGATCGACAACGGCAGAATCGCGCCGGCCGCGCCCTGCAGCGCGCGGGCGACGATCAGCACGACCAGGTTCGGGGCCAGGGCGGCCAGCAGGGTTCCCGCGCCCAGGGCGGCGAGGACGCCGATCAAGACCCGGCGCTTGCCGACCATGTCGCCGAGACGGCCGAGGATGGGCGTCAGGACCGAGGCGGAGAGCAGGTACGCCGTGATCACCCAACTGGCGTTCGCGGTCGAGGCGTGCAACTCCCGCCCGATGGTCGACAGCGCGGGCGCCACCAGCGACTGCAGCACCGCGTACGCCAGGCCGCCCAACGACAGGTACAACACCAGGAGGGCGCCATGGGCGCCGCGTTCCGTACCCGTGGCGGATCCGGTGTCGCGCCGCCCCTCGGTGGTCTGCGTCATGTGAAACCCCGACCTAGATGTAAACGATTGCCGACTTAGACCAGTATCCGCAGCCCAGGCACAAAGTCAACAATCGTTTACGTCACACTCCGCGACCGCTACGCTGGTGGCGGAACGAGAGGACGCCATGACGACACGTACCACCGGCCCGCGGCGGCGCGACGCGGCCGGCACCCGGCAGCTTCTGCTCGACGCCGCCCGGCGCCGCTTCGCCGGCGACGGATACGCCGCCGCCACCGTGCGAGACATCGCCGACGACGCCGGCGTCAACGTCGCCCTGATCAACCGATATTTCGCGTCCAAGGAAGGCCTGTTCCAGGCGTGCCTGGTCGGCGCCGTCGATGAATTCGGCCGCACTGTCGGCCATGACGTGACGCTCGACCAGATGCCGCAGGCCATCGCCAGCCAGCTCGCCGGCCCGCACACCGGCAAGTACCCGAACCAGATCCTGCTGCTGTTGCGCTCCTCGGGCGACGAGCGCGCCGACCGGATCCGGCTCGACGTCCTGCGATCCTTCGCCGAGCGCTTGGCCACGGCCGCCGGCTGGCGACCCGACCACCCCGACGCCGACCGCCTCCTGCTCCGCGCCCAGATCATGCTCTCCGCCTCTCTCGGAATGGCGATCCTCCGGTCCTCGGCCGCCATGGAGCCGTTGACCTCCGCCGGCGAGGAGGACCTCATCGGACCACTCCAGGACGTGCTCGGCGCCCTCCTGCCACCCACCTGAGCCAGTCCCGCGCCCGGCGGACCTCTTCCTTTCTCTTCACGTCTGATCCGGGTCGGCAAGCTGGCGTTCGTCCAACAGGCCGGCATCGGCCCGAGCGATGCTCTCCAGCAGGCGGCGAGCGTTGGGAGCGGACCCGAGGACGTGCCACCCGAGGACGGTGAGGCATCGATGTATACGGCAGTGACGAGCTGAGATCATGACCTCATGAGAACGATCATTGATGTTGACGACGCATTGCTCGATGCCGCCCAGTCCGAGCTTGGAACCGCCACAAAGAAGGACACGGTCAACGAGGCGCTGCGCTACGTCGCTGAGCGCAACGCGCGGTCGCGAGCCGTCCTGGACGACCCGTTCTTCCTCGGCGGCTCGGATCTGACCGACGCTGAGGTGATGGGTGGCGCGCGGCGTTGACCTCGCGATGCGCGCCCGCGAGGTACAGGCGCTGACGGCTACGCGGAGCCAACACCGCGCCGCCGGCGTCATGGATCTCCTCACCGCCGCGGCGGCGGAAGACCATGGCGCCTCGGTCCTGCACTACCACGCTGACTTCGATCACATCGCCGCGGTCACCGGACAATCCGTCGATTGGGTAGCTCCGAAAGGTTCCGTGTCATGACCACGGACCAGCTGATGGAACTGCTCCGTGGCGAGTGAGCGACTCCGTTCGATACCCTGACGACCGTCAAACGGGAGCGTGACCCTGGTCGACCCCAACGTCCTGCTCGACATCTTCACCGACGACCCGACGTGGTCACACTGGTCCGGCACAGCGCCAGGCGAGCTGACCACACCACCGCAGCCAGCTCACGCAACAGCAGCGGCTCACGACACGACGGGCCCGGCATAACTCGATCGTGCCGGTCGTGGCGGCAAACCCTTCGCCCACACGGCGAGGTCCGGCACGCGGCCACCGCCTGGAGGAACTGAAGGAAGCCCCTGAGGCGGACACGCCATCCCTGCGGCGGGTGCGGCAGTCTCGCACCTATCCCGTCTTGCGCGTGTCGCACCCGTACCGGGACGGCATCGCCATCAGATTGATTGTCTGGTTCCCGCCCGACGATCCACCGGTGGTGATCCTGTTCGCCAACGACAAGGCCAGCATGGACTGGCCGGCCAGCCAAAACCCTATCCGGTACGCGGGCCCGACTCTCCCAAAAGCACCAGAGCAGCCGGGCGACCCGACACGACAGCGCCGGCCCGAGCAGGTCTCCGCGGCATTCGGTGTTCGCTGCTGCGAGGATGTCCTGCTCGATCACACGGTAGACGGTACCGTGCTACCGTCTTAGGTATGCCAGCACCGAAGCGCCCCAACACGGCCGCCGCCACAGCGGCCGTCCGCCGACGTGGGCAGGAAACGATGGCGACGAAGCTTCGATTGGCTGGATGGGTCGTCATCCCACCAGAGCAGGTAGCCGAACCGCCCGTAACCCCGCCTCAGCGTCCCCCGGCGGACTACGTGCCGTACGGGGAACGCCGATCGTACGTCGTCGTCGACAGCCTGGATCAGCTCAAGGGCCCAACCACCGGCACAGTGGAACTGCCCCACCACATCGACTGGTCCGGCAGCCCACGCCGCGACCTTGACGCACGAGGCGGCATCGAGTCCATGTACCCGACCGTCCTCACCCAGGCAGCCACCGTCGAAGACCTTGCCGCGTTCATCAACCGTGACAAGCTCCTCGAGCTCTGGCCTTCCCTGTACCTCGTGGCAAAGGTCCGGCGAACCTGGGAGGAACGTTTCCCCGCCTTGACCGCAACCAGGGCAGAGACGGCGGCATAGGTGCACCCGTTCCACGAGCGCGTCGCGCGGGTCGGCCTCGCCGCCGGCGCGTCCTACGGGTTCGCACTTGCCGGCGGCTACGCGATGCAACTCAACGGATTCCTGGAGCGGCCCAGCGAAGACGTCGACCTCATTCACTGTCCAGAGCCGCAGCGCCGAGTTCGATGCGGCCATCACGGCGATCACGGCTGCGTACCAGGCCGACGGGCTCGACGTTGCAATCGACAAATACGACCCGGCGCTCGACCCGACCTTCGCACGGCTTGTCGTGTCCGACGACAGGGACATTTCGAAGGTTGAATTGCTGGCGGACTGGCGGGCGAACCGGCCCCGCCACCTCTCAATCCGGTGCGCAGGTCTGCGGACGGGTCTGAGCTAGCGCAAAGCTACCGCACACACATCAGCTGCAAGCCCATCCGAGGCCTTCGCGTCGATGGGCCGGCGCGGCCGGTGCTCGCCCGTGGGCAGTTCGCCGGCGCTGGTCTCGCCGTCGACGCCGTTCATGAGCGTTTCAGATTTCGACGGCGACCAGTTCGTGCAGCGCTCGGGCGATGGCCTCACGTTCCTCGGGGTCGGTGATCGACGCGCAGGCGTGCCGCCTCTGCAGGCGACGCTTGTCGACAGCCTTGATCTGGTCGCACATCGCCACACCCGGATCGGTGCCGAGGGTGATCCGGGGCTGCCAGGGCAGACCGCGGTCGGTGTGCGTGCACGGGACGACCACGGCGAGGTTGTTGGGGATCTGGCAGGCCAGCTCGGAGCCGACCACGATCGCGGGACGGCGACCTGCCTGCTCGTGGCCGAGCTGCGGGTTGAGCTGGACCCACCAGACCTGCCAGGGCTCGACGTCGGGCAGGCTCACTCGTGGCCCTCAAGGTCGATTTCCGCCCACTCATGCGCCTCACGCTGGTAGTCGGCCAGCTCATCGGGATTGGCCTTCAAACGCATGATGGCCTCGTACGAGCGCTGGCGGAACAAGATGGTCTCCAGCGCCTCGTCCAACGACGCGGAGCCGAGCTCCTTCTGCCGCTGCGCCAGCTTGGCGAGCGTGGTACGGCGTACCCGCATGGTCGTGATGTCAGCGGACGCCTTCGCCCGCTTCGGGTCCTGCTTTTCCGGCGTCTCTGTACGCATGCGTCAAAGTATACGCGACCGCGTATGCCAAGCACCGCGATGAGCAACGCCGCCTGCGGCTGCTGACGCTGGAGGACTGCGACGAGCTGATCAGCGGCGTGGCGACGTCCCGCCTACCTGCGTACGGTGTCGGCGGGTTGCCGGTAGGTCGTTGGCCGGCCCTTGCCGCCGTCCTGGTCGACGAGGCCGCGATTGCGCAACGCCCGCAGAGCCTTGCGGATATTGGGTCTGGTCATGCCCAGCGCGGTCTCCAGCTCGGCGACCGACCTGGGGCCCGCTGCCAGTGCGTCATAGACGCGCAGCTCGGTAGCCGTCAGCGACGCCGCCGCGGTGAGCATGCCCGCAGGGCGGCGGAGCAGGACTGTGAACCTGATGCCGGTGTCGATGTACTGCGCCTGCGGCAGCCCGTGGGTCGACAATTCGTGGGCGATGGTCGGGATGCCGCTGGCGAGGGCCTCGATGACCCGCCCACCGGCACTGGAAGAACGCACATGCTGGCAGATGGCCACGAGAAGCCCGTTGCGGGCGGAGGTGACCGCGTCGCGGCCGAGGCGGTCCACCGTGATGCCGTACAGGCCGCCAGGATTGGTCACGACGAGACGGTCGCGGCGCAGCCTAACCTCGATGGCGAAGGCCTGAGACCAGTGGTCGAGGTCGCGGTGGATGAGGGCGTTGGCGATGATCTCGCGAAACGCGACAAGCGGGTACGCGGGTCGATCGGTCACGGTGCCGTCCGGGTTGGCCACGATGGTCGTGTCGAAGGTGCGCCGGGCCCAGTCCAACGCTGCGTCGAGCATGCGCGGTATCGACCCGGTGATGGTGATCTGATTGCGGGCTCGAACCTCGGGTGGGTCCTCAGGCAGGGGCTCGGCCGCGGCTTGGATGACGAAGCGTGGGAAGAACTGCTGGGGATGGACACCGAGGGCCAGGAGGCCGGCCACGGTGGGTTGCCCTCCGGCCATGATCACGCCGGCCCGACGAAGTAGCTCCGCGTCATCGTCGAACCGGCCGAGACCGGTGGCATCCCGCTCGCGCACGGTCGCGAGATATGAGGCGACCAGTTCCGGATCCAGGTCATCGGCAGTGGCACCGTCGACCGGCTGCCGATCGAACAGTGGCGGGCGCCGCGCAGCGAGAAACCCTTGGATTTCCAGGTCGGACAACGGGAAGTCGCCGTCGTAGCCACGAATGTAGGCGACATTGCCGGCTGTAACACGGCAAGGCTTGGCCGACGGATCGCATTCGTGGACCTGGGCCACGATCACGGGCAGCCCGTCAACGATGCCATCGCTGATCGACAGGCTTACAGGCGGGGTGAGGGTTCGCGCCTTTCCGGCGAGACCCTGCTTGAGCGCTTGCGGATCGGCCAGCGGCACCGGCCGAAAGCCAGACCGCTCGTCGAGGCCGAGGATGAGCGTGCCGCCGCCAGGAAGGTTGGCCAGCGCACTCAAGGACGCGGTCAACGATTGGGGCAGCCCGCCGCCTGCGGCCTTGACCTCGACGCTGGTGGAGTCTCCGCCCGAAGCGCGCAACGTGCGTACCAGATCGTCCAGGTTCTCAGCCACGAATCCAAATGTAACCACAGCCCAGTTACATTTCACCCACAATCAGTTACATTTGAGTTGCATTTTGCGCACCCGAGGCACTGTCAAGTCAGGACGAAGTCCTGCCGGTCAGCTTGGCAGGTCGAACTCGCCGGTTTTGACCGCGGCGAGGAACACGGCCCAGTCGTCGGGGGCGAAGATCAGAGCGGGGCCGCTGCGGTCCTTGGAGTCGCGGACGGCGACGATGCCGGGGAGGTTGCGGGCGACCTCGACACAGGCGCCGCCATTGCCGTCGGATCGGGTGCTCTTGCGCCAGACCGCGCGCGAAAGATCTGGGGTGCTCATGGCCAAACTCTCTCAGGACGGGTCGCCGAGCTGCTCGATGAGGAGCCTCGATTCTCCGGGCCCGAGGGCCGCGGCTCGCAGGTCATCCCACAACCTAGTGTAGGCCCGGACCAGGTCGGGCCGGTCGAGGTAGTCGGCATCCGTGAAATTCTCCGTGTAGATCACATCCGACGCCGAGTCGTGGTCGAACCGCAGGATGACGAAGCTGAACGACGAGACCGCGTAGGTCCGGGCGGCGAAGGGCAGGATCTGGACGGTCACGTGCGGCCGCCGACCGAGCTCCACCAGGTGCACCAGCTGATTACGCATCGTGTCCGGGCCGCCAACCATGCGCCGCAGTGCCGACTCGCTGAGGACGTAGGCCATTTCGGTGCCGTCCTCGAGGATCGACTGCCGCTCAAGCCTGATCCTCACCTGCTGGTTCAGCGCTTCCTCGTCAGGTGTGCCGGAGTTGGTCAGGATCGCTCGGATGTACTCCTCAGTCTGGAGCACGCCAGGAATGATCTCGGCCTGGTACCAGCGGATCTCCGACGCGTCGCCTTCCAGGTCGACGAAGGTGCGGAACCATGCGGGCAACTGCTCGCGGTAGCTGCTCCACCGGCCGCGTTGCCGTCCTGCCTTCGCGAGCTCGCGCATGGACGCGGCCACGGCGTCCGGCAGGCCATAGGCCCGCATCAGCAGGGTGAGGTCGATAGAACGCACTCCGCTTTGACCGAGCTCGATTCGGCTGATCTTGCTCGGCGCGGACTCGATGGTCGCGGCGGCCTCGTCCTGCGTCAGGCCGGCCTGCTCTCGGGCGCGCTTGAGCGCAATGCCGAGTCGTCGTCTCTGGATGGTCGGGTTGACCAAGGCGTCCCCTCCTTCGCCGCCGTGCTGACGCACGAACGTCCACATCAGGAGTCATCATTCGCCTCCTGATCTGAATTCGCTACTTGGGTTCCCATTTTCACATACCGACGATAATGTGACTCCGCAGGCCTAACTTAGGAGTCCAAGTTAGGTTCTTGATCCAAGTGACGGCGAGGGGTCACGTCGGCCGCCCGTCGACCGATCTGGGAGGCGAGAGCATGGAAGCCAACACCTATTACGCAGCCTCGGCCGAGGGGCAGCTGAGCGAAGCCCAGAGGATCCTCGACACGCACGTCACGTCGAGCGCCACAGGCCGGTGCCTGGCGTGCGGCTCGCCGGGGCCGTGCTGGAGGCGGGAAAGCGCCGTCGCGATCTTCTCTCGGAGCCTGCGACTACCCACCCGTCGCCCCGGAGCCAGCCATCCAGAGCTGATCAACGCGCGCTGCGTCACCGCGCCACGCCTGCCCTTGGCTGGCTGACGATGGCCACCGACGCGACCCTCGGCTCCCGCTCGCAGCACGAAAAGCGACACCACGACACTCCCCGAGGCGGTACGCGCACGGGCCGCACAGCCGTACACCTGGACCAGGCCCGCAGCCTGATCGCCGCTGACCCGCCCGCCGCCGTCACCCTGCTACGTAAGTGCCTGGCCAGCCGAAACCCCTACACGGCGCCCGTCAACGCAGAGATCCGAGACATGGCCGAGCTCTACGTAAGGCTGACCATCGACACCCCAGCCGAAACCACCACCGTCGGCTGGGCCGTCTACCTGCGCCGGGCCGTACTCAGCCGATACGGCGAGACCGACGAAAGAACCCACGACACGGCCAGGTTGCTCACCGAACTCGCCCAACGCCGAGCAACAACGCCCACCTCACCCATCGATCTCCCCACGCTCACGACCAGCGGCATCGACGGAGGGTCCCGGGCCAGCAAGGCCGTGACCGCCCGCTTCTCGGTGGTAGATCTGCTTCACACCAGCGGGCTGTGCGAAGCAGCGGAACGCGAAGCCATAGCCGCACTGTGTCAGTGGGCTCCGCACCACGACGCCGCGCCGGACATCACCTACACCTACCTCGTCGACACGATCGCCGCCCTCGACCACTGCGGACGCATCAAACAGGGCGAATCAGTGCTGAACGCCTACGGCGCGATGCTGCCCGAAGCAGGCACCGCCGGAGACACGTACCTCCGCTCCTACGTCACGCTCAGGCTGGGCAACCGCCAACAGATCCAGCGCCACCAGAACGTGTGCGGTATCCGCCACCGACTCCATCGTCCACATCCGCGCCGTTCCTACGAAGATCTCCACGCGACGATCCTGCACTCCCTCGCACACGACGAGGACGACAGCGAAAGCCATTCCACCCCCACACCCACCGCGAGGACGCCACCCGATCAGTCAGCGTGCTCAGGAAGCGCCCAGCATCGACGTCGCGCGGACGCCGACCCCGGCCGCTAGGCAGGTTGGTGGTGGCGGCGCGCCGCGGGCATGGCAAGTGCGGCGGCGACGGCCAGGACGGCCACGCCAACGCAGATCCAGAAGCTGGCTCTCTGCGGACGCGACGACGTCGACCCGCGCCAGATCGTCTACCTGCCGGCCGACGGGATGAGCGCCCGCGATCTCACCCGGGCGATCGTGATCGGCCGCGACCTGACCCGCTCCGTCGATACCAGCTCCGGAGCAACCCGCCGGGTCTGGCTGCTAGACGAGGTAACCAGCATCGACGGATGAACCAGCGCCCTGAAATATCAACGCGACAACACCGCCTTCGGCGACGAGACCGTCGTCTGCACGGGCTCCTCCTGGAGCGACACCGCAGAGATCGAGCGAGATCTCCTCGCCGGACGCGCCGGGTCCACTGCCGCCCGACGCCTACGTCTGCTGCACCCCATGCGCTTCCGCGACATCCTCGCCGTGGCACGGCCGCAGATTCCCCGCCCCCTGCCAGTCGCCCCGTGGGACCTTCAGAGTGACGCCGCGCGTAGCACCGCCGCGGACCTGGAGGTATTCGCAGACGAATTGGATCCCGCGTGGCAGTCATACCTCACCAGCGGCGGCTTCCCCAGGGCCGTCGCCGAACACACCCGCACCGGCACAGTCAGCACGACGTTCCTCGAAGACCTCAAAGCCTGGCTACACCGCGACGGACCGATGGACTCCATCCCCCGACTCCTCGCCGAGCCACACGCCCGATCCACCGCACCCCTGAACCGGACCGCGATAGCCTCCGAGCTCAGCTACCCGAACCGCCAGACCTTCGACCTGCGCCTCAATCGCCTGGTACGCAACTTCGCCGCCGTATGGTGCCACCAAATCTCCGACACCGGAACCAGGGTGAGCGGCCCACCAACTTCGCGCACCCGGCCTGGGCCATCCCAGCCCCCACCGTGCCCTGCTGCTCGGCTGAGCCACCCACCAAAGAACGGAGAGGCACCAATCAGGCCCAGCAACACCCTTGCCGGAGGCCCCAACCCCAACCCCTATCCGGTACGCGGGCCCGGCTCCCCAAGCGCAGCATGTCGGCCGGGCGACCCGACGAGCGCCACACCCCCGCTAAGGACCGAGCAGGCACAGCGGGACGACGGCGATCCCGTCTGCACGCCGATACGCCTCGGCCCCAGTGGTGATGACCGCCGCGTCCAGCAGATCGTCGCCGAGTTGCCGGCGCAACCAGGTGAGATGGGCGACGTCGGCATCACTCACCGACGGCGACAGCTTGACCTCTAGCGCCACGATCCGTTGATCGGCGCGCTGGACGATGATGCCCACCTCGTGCCGACCATCCCACGTACGTAGGTGGTGGATTGTCGCCTCGGCGGCCTGCGCGTAGGTCCGGACGCTGAGGGTTACCAGAGAATCGAACAAGGCCCCCAGCAACGGGCCCGGCCGCCGAACCGGCACATCCGGTGCCGTGTCTTCCAGCAGGGCGGGCACGTCCACACCCAGCAGCCGGGCGGCGAGCGCCGGGTCGGCCAGGTGGTGTTTCGGGGCAGCGCCCAGTCTGCTGAAGGGACTGCGGCTAGGCGACCAACCAGGTACCGGATCGAGGAGCCAGAGCTGTGACAGCACGTCACGGTAGACGGTCGTCGTCGTCTTGGCGGGCTTGTTGCTCTCGCCGGGCGTGGCCGCGTCCAGGATGGCGTTGTACGAACTCGTGGTTGCCGTCGCGGCGGCGTATGCGGCCAACCACCCACTCAGGGTGCTGAGACGGCGTACCAGATGACCCTGTTCGGGGAAGTCTCGTTCGACGATACGAGCCAGGTAGCCGTCGAGCTGTGCTCGACGAGCCCGCGGGGGCAATTGCCGGATGGCGGGGAACCCGGAGCGGACGATCTCTTCGGCGTAGTCCACCACGCTCAGTGCAGCTCCACCGTCCACCTGTGGTCTCCGACCGGCGAGCAACTCCCGAAGGCTGACCGTCGGTGCGGCCAGGGCCCGCTCGGCGAGGCTCATCGGTCGCATCCGAAGCTGGACGATGCGCCCAGCACCGGAATGCGTCGGCGCGGAGGTGGGTGTGGCACTGCCGGTCAGCAGGAACCGGGCCGGTGCCGGGTTGCGGTCGACGCTGCGACGCACGAGATCCCAGACCGCCGGCTCACACTGCCATTCATCAACCAGGACCGGCGCCCGCGCACGGTCGAGACGCTGCGGATCGGCGGTGAGAAGTTCGCGTTGCGTGACGTCGTCCATGGCGAAGACGGTGGCGGCGCGTCGCTGGGCGGTCGCAGTCTTCCCGACACCCCTAGGCCCCTCAAGACTGATAGCCGGCAAGCCACCCAGCAGCTCGTCCAACTCCTGGTCGACGACCCTCACCTGATACGGCAACACGCCGAAACCATACCGCAGACACCAACACAAGACTACCGGTCACACACTAACTACACTACCGCACACACGCGACCTGCGGCCGAGGTTCTTCGACTCCACCCACTCGTGCGTGCGGCAGGTCGACCCGCACCTCGATGACGGAATCCATCCGACATCTAGCGATATTTGTGACTCTTTGCTATCGGGCAACCACGAATAGTTACGCTTCCGGCGAGACGGCCCGCGACGGTTCACCGAGCGCTCGGGCCCAACTATCCAGCAACGTGGTCCGCGTGGACCCGTAGGAGGACCTCGCATGCGCAAGTCCAAGTCCAGTACCAGAACCCGGCTTTTACGCGCCGGAGTGGCGGTCGGGGCGGTCGGCGCCGCCGCGCTGATCGCACCCCAGGCGGCCTGGGCCGCCGGCACCACGGCACCGTTCGTGGTCCCGCCGAACACCCCGGTGACCGTCACCGACTCGGCCTACACCTATGCGGGTGGAAATACGGTCGAAATCTCGACCGCCGCCTGCGCGGCGCACTACACCACTCCGAACAACACCAGCATTTGGGCCGGCACCAGTGTGAGCGGCGCCAGCCACAGCATCACCGCCACGATCCCGTCCAGCGTGCCGCCCAACGCCAACGGTGTTGCCAAGACGTACAACCTATGCGTCTACAACTCGAACGACACCGCGTTGAGCACCGTCTCAACGACTTCGACCGTGGCGATCGCCGCGGCGCTGGTTGTGAGCCCGCTGGCGGGACCGACCGGCGGCGGGAACATGTTGAACCTGACCCTCACCAACGACAACCCGCTCTTCACCGGGCAGACCGCCGTCGGCACGGTCTTCACCACCTCAAACTGTCCGCTGACGTACGGCACGCCGGCGGTCGGGATGTCGATGGACGCCAACCGCTTGTCCAACACGCAAGCGACCGTAAATGTACCGAGCGGCGTCACCACGTCCACGGCGACGCCGACGGTGTACAACGTCTGCCTGTACGGGGGCAACACCAGCAGCAGCGCCTTGCTGTCGGACGTGAACTACTCGGTGGGCAAGGCGATGCTCAGCAACACCAGCGGTCCCACCAGCGGCGGCAATGGCATCACCATCAACTCAGTCAGCGACACCTTGTTCGCCGGCTTCACGCCTGGCGTCGTATTCCTCAAGGGCGTCGCGGACTGTACGGGCCTCGCCGCCTACGCGGCGACAGGCTCCGACAGTGCGACCCAGAAGTCGGTTATTCCAGCCAACCTGCGCAAATTGGCGGACAACCGCCTGGCACTTACCGTGCCCGTCGTTACCGCCGGCGCCTGGCAGGCATGCATCTACAACAACAACGTCGACACCTTGGGCACCCTGGTGGCAAGCGCTGCGTATTCGGTCGCCGCGCCTGCCGTCCCGACCGGCGTCTCGCCTGCGGCCGGCCCGGCCACCGGTGGCACGCGGATCACCATCACAGGCACGGGCTTCCCGAGCGACCCTGGTTCGATCTCGGCCACCCTGGGCGGCGTGCCGTTGAACAACATCCAGCCGAGTTCTCCGACCGCCTTCACCGCCGTCACGCCGCCGCACAGCGTCGACAAGGCCTCCACGCTGGTGATGACGACGGCTACCGGAACCAAGGCGCTGCAGAACGCCTTCGCCTTCCAGAACTCCATCAACGTGAAGCCGAACACGGCGCCGAACACAACGACGGCCGTTGACGTCGAGGTGACTGGCGTCGGCTTCCTGAGTTACAGCTTCGGCGCCACCGCGAGGGTGTACCTGACCGACGGCGCTTACGATCCGTCGGACGTCGACCCGACCGGCGGCACGCAAAAGGCGAACGGACCAATCGCCAACTGCGGCAGCGTCCTAGTCGTCAGCGATGCGTCGCTGATCTGCACCCTGGCGCTCAGCCGGCGCCTCGACGAGACCGGCAGCGCATTTGACACGACGATCTGGCTCAACGTTACAAACAGCACCGGCCCGGCCGTGGACATGACGGCCGGCAGCCCCATCCTCGACATCCACGGGGCGACCGGTGGCAGCTTCTCCTGGAAGGACCTCGGTCAGCCGATCGCGGATGGTCAAGCCAATGCGTACATCCCGACGGGCACCATCGTGACCGCCGTCCTGAGCCCGACGCGGCTCGTCATGTCCAAGAACGCCCTCCAGACGAACAGCACCCCCACCGTCAACCACGCCGTCATCGGCAACGCCACCGCGCATAGCACTCCAGTCCACACCTTCACCACTTCCATCAGCACCACGATCGGCAGCAACCAGGTCACTACGACGTCGTCCTACCCGTTCAGCGGCGCCGACGTCGGGCGCGTGTTCTACGGCGCCGCCGTGAACACCATTCCCGACTACACGACAATCATCGCTGTGGCCCCTGACGGTCTCAGCGCGACCCTCTCCGCACCGGACGGGTCGGCGGCCCTGAGCGCCCAAACCGAGAACCTCTTCCCCGCAGCACCGGTGCCCAACGGCGCCTACGTGCTGGATGTCGTGAGCAACAA
>Ga0307508_10002937_pt1 | contig 17625 bp, 19 predicted proteins | sample 9_EM_MG_FD_203089 | JGI IMG/M metagenome (GOLD analysis project Ga0307508, IMG submission 203089) | Populus trichocarpa ectomycorrhiza microbial communities from riparian zone in the Pacific Northwest, United States - 9_EM | ecosystem: Host-associated > Plants > Roots > Unclassified | place... | reverse complement strand
CGCCGCCCGCCCCCGCCGCGGCCCCCCGGCCCCCCCCCGCCCCCCCCCCCCCCCCCCCCCCCCCCCGCCCCCCCCCCCCCCCCCCCCCCCCCCCCCCGCGGATTTGTTTATAAATCTCCCTCCTCCTCCCTCCTCCTCCCCTCCCTCCTCCTTTCCCTCATCCACTCCCTCCCATCCCCCTCGTTGTCAACCCCGATCTAAACTCTTCGTCAACCTTCATACTACACACCAATTCTCTTCGTGCAGATACTCTTCTGATTCACTTAATCCCCATACTGTAACCGCAATATTTCCTCTTCATTTCCTTGAAATGTCTCTTCGCGAGAATCCTTTTAGAAACTGGCCGTTCGCTGCCTCGGCCTTTAGGGGTGAACTTCATCCTCTTTGTGCGTGCGTTGATCTCAATGGATTTCCTGTTGGTTCGAACGACCATGAGTGTACTACTCAATTCCTGCACGGATACCCCGTCGGCCTCGCTGCCAATAGCGCCCTCTACCCCTTCGGTGTGCCTTCTGTCCGAGTTTCTGTTCCCGACGACGATGGCCCCAAGCCTGCTGCAAAGCAGACCGCCATCGACTCATTGAGGGCGAACTCTTTGAAACTCAAGAACAGGCCGAAGATCGAACAGGCGGCCGATCGCCTGGCCCCCGCGAGAAGTGTCAACCTCAGTTCAGTGAGCCATGTCACCAGCAACAAAGAGAACGAGCATAGAGGCAGACCGTCCCCCAGAGACACCTTCGACGGTAATAATAATACCAACTATCGTGGATCCAGGGCCCCAATGCAGCCGGTCGGTAACCGTTCTGTTTCGATGGCGACTTTCGCTTCAACCAGCGAGCATACAAACAGTTGGTACTCCAGCATGGCTTCGGATAGCCAGACCACTATGAGCCTCGGAGACCACACTGAGAGGGATACCAAAGGCAAATACCCCTCTACTTGGATGTATAACTCGCCCGAGTCGACTCCCGAGAGGTCCTACGGGACCAAGGGCCCGGAAAACTCTTACAGACCCAAGGCTCCTGAGATCTCTTATGGACCCAAGTCCCCGGGCGTTGGTGGTATCACCACTCCGTTCGAGGAACATCAACTCCCTGGAGCGGCCCCGGATTTTGGTGGTTTCACCACCCCGTTCAAGGAAGTTCAACACCCAAGGGCGGCCCCGGGACTCGGCAAGATGGTCCTAGGATGCTCTCAATGCCTCTTCGATCCCAGGCTCCAGGTTACCCCATGTGGGTGTCTCATCTGTATCGACTGCGGCCGTAGGTTCTGGGACACGATGACTTCCATGAACAGTGATGTGTTCTGTGGATGTGGCGAGGTATGCATACTTTCATTCTTCATTATGCTTAAGCCCGCTAACCTGAGATCAGCGAGTTTCCTCCATGGTCAGCCTCGACCCAGCCTACGCTAACCAGGCTGTTTTGGCAGCGACGCCGTATACTCCCTCCAATTTCTTCTCCCCAGCCTCTATGAGGGCTTCACCCTCCTCGTCCACCGCCGCCATGGACCTCTCCAGCCCGACGCCAATGGGTCGGTTCCAGCCTTCGTCGTTGAAGATGAACAACATGCTCCCGTTCCTGCCTTCGATGCAGCTCTCGGGTAATCAGCCGGCGGTTCATCCGAAGCCCATGAGCACGAACAAGTTGCTAGCAATGGATGCCGAAATGGCCATGAGACACGCGCCCTTCAGTGATCTTGGAAGGTACTCGCTACCGCAGAACTGGAGTTGCGTCAAGATTGGTAACGTAAGTTTCCTACCAATTTCCGAAACGATCTGTTTAACCAGCTGTTCAATTTAGATCCCTTATAACGTCACCTCGGAGGAGCTACTCGATTTCCTCGGCAGGAACTCGAACATCGTCCCGGAGGCCGCAGGCAGCATCGGTATCCATGTCATTATGGATAGATCTACCGTAAGTTCTCTCGCTATAGGTCATCTTGGATGATGCTGACATGCTGGCATGGGTAGGGAAAAACTATGGATGCATATGTCGAGTTCATCAACTCTAAGGATGCGTGGAAATGCGTCTCTCGGCGCCGTTCTCGGGTCCTGGGAAACAGGCACCTTTCGTTGGACGTCGTGGACCCATCCGACCTTATGAAAGACATTTTCCCGAGGGCCAAGGGAATAGTTTGGGGAGGAGTCATACCCGCTCCTTCAGCAAATAAGCCAGAGTTTGGCTCCAGAACCGAGATTATCTCCCGTGAGGAACTCGTGTTAATTGTTAATCATGCGAGGACTCCGCATAGAGTAGGTTGCCAATTATCGCTAGAGGCTACACCAATAAGCTAACATTCTTTCACAGAGCCCTTTTAGTCGCAAATGTCTGCAGAGGCCCTTCCAGTCCCTCATGTCGATCGTCTCCAAGTTTCCTTGGTTTGCCGTGGAACTCTATACGATTGAGCAGCGTGACTACATCTACCAGGCACTACTCTCGTCTGTAGATATATTGAAACGCCAGATCAAACGCGGAAGGACCCTGCCAAACTTGGATCTTGACTTGCTCAAGGCGATGTTGCGCGTCGGAATTAGGTGCTCGGGTTTCACGGATGCCCAGAAATTCGAGTTGGTCAAGACCGCCGAGTTTGGTGCAGACGGCATCTGCGTGGATTCCGATATTGCTATACTCGGTGGATTTGAGGCCTTGGGCAAGGCTATCGGCGCTGAGAGGAAAGTGTTGGAGGTACGTAATCCCTTCTCCATCGTTAACACTGATAGTGATTGGAATAGTTCTATTCCGTGTTGTTGGAACTCTCGATTGCGCCTTACGTCAATGAGCCCGGCGCTCTAATGCCCGCTGTCGCCGAATTGATTCGGCCCAGGAACATCATGAGGCAACACGCGGAGGAGTCCAAAAAGGCCCACCTTACCATGGCCGAGGCGTCGCTTGTCGAGTGGAATATTATTGAAAAGGCGATCGTGACAGTTCTACCATCCAAGAAAGTTGCACAGGATTTGCACCAGGTGTCTAATCCCCACCTGTGCGTGCAGACCGAGTAAGGATTTACTCTTGTCATCTTGTGGTTTCCCTTGTTTTCATTGGATTCGCAATTGCTTTTTCTTGCTTTCTCTTTTCTCTTCTTCAGATGATGGTTGATTCTTTTATTTAGGAATCTCTTGTTAGTGTACGATATTCGTGAAAAGTGTGGCCTACGGGCTTCTTACAGCGGGGGTTCTTTTTTCTTTACGATTGTGTAAGGACTTGGGAGGGATGAATTGGAAACCGGAATCTGGGTGTTGTGGAGGAATCAGGAGGGCAAGAAATCAGAGGCGTCTGAGACGGATTCTGATAACTAAATGGATGATGTTTCACCTGATGAATGTCCTGGTGATGGCCTCCCTCTGTGACGTACCAAGTAGCGAAGTGCGTATTAGCTAGAAGCCATCGTACAGATCTTGCGCTCGGTCAGCTCTGTATGGGATGAGCTCTGGCTTCTAAGGAGATAGAAAAATTATAGGTGCGCGTGGACACAGGATGGGGCTATTGACATTTACTCATCCCAACCCCCCTATGCGATACACTTGTCTATCGCCCTTCCTCCTCCTTCCTCTCCCAAGACAATTTTACCCATGAAGCCGCAAGTCTATTTCCTGAAGCTCTCCGCGTGCTTCTCCCTCAATGCTTCAAGATGCATTCGAGTAGTCTTCAATTCCGCACCGTAGCTGCGACCAGCCTGCGTGTTCCATGGCGAGCCAGCATTGAGAACCCTGTAGGATATCCCCCCTACCATCAGCACTCAACCCATCCCCTTTCCTTGTTGAGTGTCATTCCACTCACTCAGGGTTCTTGATAGCGACCCTTCTGGCCGCCGGCGAGTCTTGGAAGAGCGTGCGGTCCTCGGCAGCCTGCATCAGCACCTTCAGGTGTGCCTCGTTGCGCGCCTCCCACACCTCGTTGCGGCTGTGGTAGCGGTCGATCAGCCGGGTCAGGAACGGCGGATGGTCGGACGACGTGTCCGCTTTGATGATGGCAAGGACTCCGATCACGGATGCGATCGAAAGGAAGAAGCCTTTGCCGAAGCCTGTGTGGGGGCTGTGGGTTAGCTGGGCGGCGGTGCCAGCGCGGGGGGGATGAGGGGTGGGGAAATGATGGGCGTGCCTTCGTGCGTGTGAAGGGCCGGCGGTGCGTGATGGTGGTCGTGCGAATGGGTAGAGGCGAACCGCCGGCCGGCAAGCCGGGCAGTGCGTAGGAAGGCCGGCATGTTTTTGTTGTTCTTGTATGTCTCAAGATTGTCGTCTCGGGAGAGGGGATGCTTCGTTATTCGATGTCGATGTTGTCGGTTGTGTTACATTACATAGAAGATAGTTAGCGGCTTGGCCGGGGACATGGATAACACCTTGTAGCAAGCAACCTACGAGCTGAAGCTATCTGGCATTTCGAAGGGTAGCTAAGTGTTATATACTCCCCCCACTCGCCAACGATGTTGTTACTCGCAACTTTACTGCTACAGCAACCATGAACCTCAGTCCTCGCACTCTCCTCCTCCTCCTCCTCCCACTCATCGCCCGTGCAAGCGAGCTCCCACCCCTCCACTTCGCAGCCCGGGGCAGTGAGGCGAGCACCGAACAGATCTGCCACGGCGACACCTGCTACCCACGAGTCTTTGTTCCGACGTACGAATTCGTGGCGATAAAACACGACCAAGAGATTCCAGCCGGTCTGCATATCCGTCTGAACATGGCCACTGGTGAGCGCGAGGGGAAGATCAATGTTCCCAGCGAGAAGGATGCCGAGAACGAAGCTATCGTTATCGTCCCGTCGGAGGAGACGGTGGAGAAGGCGATAGTGCAGGAGCTTCCGAGGGGCGCGCCAAGGGAGCAGCCGCTGGCTAAGCAGAACATCAAGCCGCCGAAAGATTCGACTACGGATGAGAGCGTCTTCGGCCAGTCGATCGCTACTCTGCTCTCTCCTACCACCACGGCCGAGAGACTAAAGGGAGCGCTAGAGGAACTCTCCGAGATCTCCCACGAAGCCTACTGGGGCGCGCAGTTAACCTCGCACACTGGCGTCGTCCCCGCGCTCCTCGGCCTCCTCGCTAATAATTCACCCCACCGTGCGATGGCGGCATTAGTCCTCGGCAGCGCGGTCTCCAACAACCCAAAAGCCCTCTCCAGCGCCGTCCCGCATCCGCTAGCGCACTCCGTCCTTGCCGCACTGAAGATGGAGAACGACGAAAATGCGATGAAAAGGCTGCTTTTCCTCCTTGGCCAGATCCTGCACGGCGCTTCCGTCCGTGCCGATTTCTTGTCCGAAGGAGGCGTCGAGGTATTGGCCGGTGTGTTCACTCGTGCCGGACCGGCGGTGAAGGGTAGGATCGCCACGGTGGTTGAAGATGCATTTCTGAATGCCGATATGCGCGCCGAGGGGGAGGGGGTGAAGGGGGACGGAGCACCGGGAGAGTTGAAGGCGCTGTGTGTGGTGTTCCAGGATGGGTTGACAGGGCTTAAGGAAGGTCAGGCTGATGAGCGCGAGAAGATACAGGGTGCATTGACGGCACTGACAGCAAGGGTGAGGTGTGAGGAGGGGAAGAAGACCGAGCTGTAAGCTGAATGACTGGAGGCTGGCATTTTGTATTTGTTCACGTGGATTGTGCGCAAAGAAGAGAAGAACCCGCAGAACAAAGATCCTCCGCTCACACTTTCCCGCTTGCGCCTTACACAATCGTGTCCTCAACAAACTCTAAGGCACAGGTGCCAAATCTAAACGCGCGAGAAGCATTTCCAACACCTCCTCTTCTCGTGCCCAGTAATTGACCAAATGCATACAATCCCATTAAACCTCGTCGACCTCATTAAAACCTTTGCCGTGAAAACCCTGTGGGAAAAACACTTGCTATGTAGTAGGAAAGAGTGCCGACTTACACTTGCCGACATGACGCAAGAACTTCAATGTTCAAAATCCAAATACTACAAAAGGAGGGCACTTATCTTTCGGATCTCTTTCTATCTCAAGCACCCCCTTTTTCATTTTGATTCGCACCTCCTCTTTCCTGCCAGTCACTCGTGCTGTCCTTCCGGTTGGACACCGAGTCCAATGTGCGATGGGGTGGCTCGTGTTCGGTCGGACGTTGTGTCTTATCAGTTGTAGTAGCTGTTGACGTCGCGGTGCGGTAAGTGGCTTGGTGAATAAATCGGCCGGATTCGAATCTGAGCGAACTTATCGAAATATGACCGATCTTTTCATTTGTTCATCGTGAACATGGATTAGCCGAGTGCGAGACGAATCATATTTCATGAATCGGCAACCCTCTATTGCTACTGGTTTAGGTATCCACTATCTGTTATCGCTTTTTTCCCACTATAATGCTATTGGACGGCTAGCCAGCGACCGGCCAGCAGCTGATACCACCAAAAAATTTGTAGACGTAAGAAAGTCCGGGTCTACAAGCGCTATCTAGTAGTTCTGTGAGTCGGAGCAACTCGTTCTCCCTTTCCAATCAACCACCATGCCGCCACCAACATAACCTCCGACTGCGATGCTGATATGCTCAGCAATACTGAACGGATCCTGTGACTTCATATCTCAGGTTTTTGGGCCTGGCCACCTACTGTGACGCCTACAGTGAAAATATGCGGCCGGTTGACGTCAACACTACGGACTCGTTCAGATATGTGTCTGGCTTCCCTTCTACAAAGGCCTTGGGACTGTCCAGAGGAGGGGCCCATAAGGGAAGCAGGGCGGAAACGACGGGATACCGTACGTAGAACGATTGCTCAAGAAGCTTTACCAAGTTCCAGACAACTCACCGCAGTACTGCCAGTCTCATTTAAAAAAAACATACCCTTTGCTGGTGGTGGGTTATCAGAAGAAATAAGAATAAAATGTGTTTCCGTCTATCGGTTTTCTGGTGCTGATGAATTCCTGGTAGCGCTTCAGCTACTAGTAAGTAGGCGCCCGGCAGCCGCTAGCTAGCCGCCAGATAGTGGGAAAACAAAAATGATAGCACATAGAGAGTTACCGTTTATGATGATTTTCTTCACCCAAAACCCGAATTCAGGGTGGATACCTACCTAGGTAGGAGGCTAGGTACGGAGAAATCACTACTCTAGCTTCCGTGCGCAGACATGCAAAAGACAACGTTTTGTACGGTCTTACCTTCTAACCTTGCGGTGGATATTATTGGGCAAGACGCATGAAACGCGGATACCATGAAGAATGTGCTTGCCTCAACGCATGCCCTATTCTCGACCCACCTCGGTGAAACGCCTACACATCCGCCTTGCCAGTGGCCCCCTTTCTTATTCGATCCTGGTTATCGATACACTGCATGGCTGCTCGGGTGCCCGACAGAATGAAATCCCTGTCTGCCGGGGGCGCGGGGTTCAGGTTGGACGCTAACTAGGACCAATCGTGGCGATTTCTTAGGTGGAAGAGGAAGACTTTGATACAACACCCTGATTTTCCAATACATGCACAAGAGGGGAAGTTCGAGTATGTACGAAGGTATTTATACGTTGCGAGCACAATCTATGAGTGGCCAGATTTATGTGGCCAACTCGTATTGGATACCCCCGACACCGTGTGTATCAGTCCTTTCATGAGCTGTGACTTGGCTGAGGGGGCAGATTCCTGTGTATATAGAGTGTATCCAGCACCCGATTCCCCCATCCCCATCGCCGTGGTTTTGCTCCCGCAGAAGGGAATTTCGAAAAACATCCTGTTCCGCACTCCTTCGTCGGTTTTGCTTGTCGCTCTTTCGTCGTTCAGTAATTGTTTCGTCCTGTTTTCTACTATTACTACTGTTCCCCATTATATCCAGGTGACATAATAGTAAGACGTATTTCAAGATGTGGTGGACCATCCTCTTTAGCCTCCTGGCTGCCACGCCGGCATTCGCATCCAGCCGGATTCTCCGGCCGATCAACGTCCTCGACTTCGAATCCGCCGTCTCCGGCGTGCCCCTCGCTCGCCGCTCCGACTCGGCGCTGTTCGCCGAACTCACGCCTGCGGAGCAAGCGCAGCTGGTCTATGGTACCCCCGGAGCTAACGGCCAGCTCCTACTGGCCAGCATGACTCTGGTCGCACCGTCCGGCATGCCGATCGTCATGATGGAGCGGCTGGAAGGGCTGACCTCGGCCGTGGACTGCTCGGCCGAGACGGACGGAGAGCTGGCTGTCACTTGGGAATCGAGGGAGGTGTATGACCAGGCCCTGAAGGAATGGGCGTGGGTCAACGAAGAGGCCGCACTGCAATTTTTGCTTGTGGTCAATCACGATGGGTGTGGGCCGGATGCGGAGAGGGTTGCTTATCGGTGAGTGGCTTTTCCCTGTGTTGGCAGGCGACGTCTGGCTGATTGCGGTATAGCATTACGGATGTGGATACCGACGAGACGGCGCTGGTGACGAAGCTTACAGCCATTGTAGCGCCGTGGAAAGATATCACTGGCACGTTCAGCATGGACTTTGGCAAGGCCACTCTGCAACCGGTTGCGGAGACGAAGCTAAGGATCCGTGGATGGAATGATTTCTGGAAAGGTGTTAAAGATAAAGTAGGGGGAGTTGTTGAGGATGTTAAGGAGGGGGCGAAAGACCTGATCGAGGATGTCAAAGATGGCGCAAAGGATGTGGTCGAAGATGTTAAAGAGGGGGCGAAAGACCTGGTCGAGGATGTCAAAGATGGCGCAAAGGATCTAGTCGAAGATGTCGGGGAGACCGACTTTTCGAAGGCGATTGACTTTGATGTTACCGGTGGTGAGGAAGGTATCAAGAAGAATATTTTCACCGACCTGTTCACGTACGTATCTCCTCCCATTCCATCTCGCCCATAGCTAAAAGATCCCAGACCGTCCCGTCTGGCAATTGACTGCGCAAACTGCTTCATCAAAGGAAAATTCAAGCTGCAGGGCACACTGAAAGTCAAAGACTTCAAGCTCGTTGATCTTTTGCTCAGCATCGCACCGAGCGGCTTCTCTGCCGCCGCCGAGATCGAAACCATCATGACGGCAGCCTTCTCACCCGATGAGCTCAACAGCATCACCAGCGGTTCGAACTCCCTGGATCTCATCAAGCTCGGCGGCACTGCGGAGATAATCGAGATCGCCATCCCCGGCGCCGGTCTGGTGGTTCCTGGGATCTTCTCGCTTGGCCTGGTTGCCAGTGTCGAGTCCGGGTTCACGATTATGTTCAAGGGCACCGCTGGTTTCACCATGGGTCTCACGGGCTCGATGCCCGACACCGCTCGGTTGGATCTCAACCTCGTCGATATGGAGAAGAGCAGTGCCACGGGTTTCGAGGGCTCGAAGGTCGAACCGGTCTTGACCATTCACAACGCCACCGTGGCCATCGACACAACGCTCTTCTTCCGTCCCAAGCTGGCGCTCAAGGCCGAGGTGTCCTCCGTCGGCGAGCTCGGCGCGGACATAAGGTTCGGCCTTCCGCAAATCAATGCTGTCGCGAAGCTCGAGTTCGACGCGGAGGGCAACGGCGTGTGCGGTGGCGGTGCGCAGGAGAAAACGGGCGCCAGGTTTAGCGTCAAAGGAGTGCTCAACGTGGTTGCCGGAGTCACAGGGAAGATTGCAGATATCGGCGGGGCACTCATCGAGAAGACACTCGCGACCCACGAGCTGTTCAAGGCCGAGAAGTGTGTGCCATTTGAGATCTCCGGTTTAAGCACTCAGCGGTGATGGCTGCTGCTGACGGGAAGAGTATCCCTTCCCTTCGGTGAATGCCACCACTTCGTATGTACATTCTACTGTGGGATCTGCCAGCAAACGCGGCGGATATCTTCTATTCTGTTTTTAAATTGTAAATATAGGTAGGCTACATGCCCTGGTAGTTATTGGGGATTTTGTTTTGTTTTTGTTGAAGAAAAAAAGGGATTTAAAGAATTAAAGATGGTAATAGTGACACCATGTGTGATCGAAAAGAAAAAGAAAAAGAATGCTCTGACTCGGAGTTGAACCGAGGATCTCGTCATTACTAGTGACGCGCCTTACCAGCTTGGCCACCAGAGCTTTCTGATATTTTCCGCAAATATTTACCTATTGTACTAGTCACCGAGACACATCCGAGAACATTGACATACACTCAACCTTTTAAGGGTGAAGGAAAAGATCGTTGCTCATATGCGCCGACCTTTGTAGGTAAGGAGTTGGAGATCAGTGGGCTGGGATACGGAGCAAATTGTAGGATGCGGTCTGACGCGCGGTTATCGCCCCTTGGATTGATTGACACTCAGCTACTGTTTGTAGATCACTTCTCTAAAATGATTATCGCACCCCTCTCATCACCGGTTGTATTTCAGCTACGGTACATGACCTCATGCACGTAGTTCCAATTCAACTACACAACCTCCCACCTCGCTAGCCTCGCCACAGATTCCCCCACACCTCTAACCACACAGAGCCTCTCCTTGCAGCGTTCATCCTCCTCAAACCACGCGCCCCACACGATTCCACCAAGTGCCACCGATTTTCCATTCGTCAGACTGTAATTCCCGGTAGTAACGAACCCCACTAGGTCCTCTTCACCAGGACACTGTGGGTACCCGTCCTTCCCGGCCTCGACGATCTTATCTCTCTTCTTCGTCTTGATGTTGGCTGCCAGTGACTTCCATGCAGTGTCGGCATGCGGAAGTCGGTAGATTCTGGAACACGCAGTGGGTGCACCACGATGAAGGAGTGTGATTTTTATGGCGAATATACCCTTGTTGAGGACTTTCAGGGTATGCTCGAGGGACGCCGGGAGATTGGGGTAAGATCTGAGGGCTGCTGTGGCGAGCGTGGAGGGGATCTGGCACCAGGGTTTTTGGGACGAGGATGTAGGCTCTGATTGCGGCGTGGTGCTATCGGTTGTCATGGTTTCGGTTGGAGCAAGGAGCGAAGATGTGGTCGGAACGTCGATATTCATCTTGTTAGTCCTGCCACCAGATGTGGCAGGAATGATATATGCCCAGTCGCAGCGGCTCCAGTCACCAACTTCTCCCCTCTTCCCGGCGATTTTGACGGCATCGTAATTTAGTCGTTTTGCTGGTGGCTTTTTATCCCATATCTGCATCCGTTTGGCTGCCTGCTCGTCCTCCCACGTCTTGCCGGCGTCTGTGCCTGGGAAGTCTGCGGGGAACCATGGAACTCCGTGATCGAACGCCATCTGCTGCTGCTCTTGGATACCACCAAAGCGGATCTGCTCGGTGGTGTGCATGAGGGCGTACCAGACAGGCTGTACCCACTTCCAAGGGAGGATCACAGTCCACGCGCCTGGAGACCCTTTGGGCGCCCCACTGCTGTTCCCAGCTAGCTGCGACGACACAATAATGATCGGGATTTTTGGGTCGTTGGCTGCGGCGGTAGGGAACGTCCCCGGCGTTGCATCCGCCTTGCGCTTCTGGATGCGCTTTACCGACGCTTGTAGCCTCACAGCAACTGCACGCTTCTTCGGATCGAGGAGGTTAAATGGGTTCGGGGTGATCGGCCAAGTCGACTGCATAGTGAACAACTCTGCCTGTTGCTGCTTAGCCGAGAGTTTCGATTCCTCTAGTCGAGGTGGAAAGCGGAGACGCGGATCCGCAATCTCGAAGCCGAGGACTACTTGTGGCGGAAGAGCAGCAGGGTTAGTCAGGCCTCTAAGTTTCGCCCACTTCGTCTCGATATCTCCATCCGGATTCGTAGGCGTGAGAACCGAGAGAAGGGCGTCGGTAGCATTGGGCCCCGAGATCTGGATGCTTCCAAATTCGTACCTCATATCGTCGATAAGCACCTTCTGGGGTCCGCTCGCAAGGTTGTGCGCCCGCATCGCGGAAAGTAATTCTTCCCACACTTTGTAAAACGCCGAGGGGTGGACTCTGACCAGCACCCTTCTGTCGTCCCCCTCTGGCTTAGGAGGATTCCAGATTATCGTCACTGGCCCGATGGGCCTGTTGGGATATCCGTCTCGTTCATAAGCCCAACACTCTTTACCCCTCTTCCCCGCGCGTACCTTCGCATCCCCACCACCGCCCGGACACACAGCCTCTAGTACCGTCCGTACCAGCTCCCCCTCGCCCCTCACGAGTATGTGGCTCCAATAACTCGTATCCCACGCGACACCACCCCTCTTCTCCACCGCACGTTGCGTACTCCTAAAGCACTTATCATTCGGGCTCTCCGGCACCGAAAACTTCCATCTGATTTCCATATGTGCCCTCTTCGCATGCCACACATGCGTTGGCAACCAGACCTTTCCCTTTTGCCGTTTCCTCCACCTGGAGTGTGCCCTCGGCGGCTTCATCAATTCACCCCCCTTGCCATCCGCCGCCTGAACCAATGCCTCAATGATCTCCCTCTTCTTCCCCATGGTCCTCAGCTTGTCCGCCGTCTCGGTCCTCAACCGGCCATGGCCGGTCTTCTTCCTCTTGCGGAACGTATGGGTAGGGGTATTGTCCTCCTTCATCTCCTTCTCGGCGCGGTCCCTCAACCTCTTCGGCACGCGCTTCGAATTGTGGCTCGCGGTTCTCCGTCGCATGTTACGGGGCACGCTCTGGAACGCGCGCTGCTTCAGTGCGGTCTTGGCCGTCGCCATCGACCGCTGCAGCGCCGAGATCTCGAACTTGCGGGATTTGATGAAGCTGGGGACATTGAGCTGGCCAGTCTTCAGCTCGGGGAGATTGGTCTGCGTGATGATCGTGCGCGAGGAGATGATGCGTGCGCGTTTGCGGTCTGGAGCACCGGTAGGAGTGATACTCGCTGGTGACGGGCGCTTGCGTGGGTTGGGTGGGTCCGGCATTGTTGCTGTTGTCGATCGTGGTGTGATTGTCTGGAGATGGAGTCATGACCTGAGGAATTTGGCGTGACATTTCTAGGTTAGCGGCAATTTCCGTCCGATTATACGTCACTCGGAGTTCGGAAGATGGTGGCACAAAAATGAGCATCAATGAGGACTCTCCTTCGGTGATGGAGGGTACAGTTTATTGACAGTATCCAGATTCCAAACGAATTTTCCTCCAGACCCAGGTGGCACCATTAGGGCCCCCACTGACGTTGATGCAGGCATATCACGATCCGAACAGTAACCGCCAACGATCCGGAGATTTCATTTTTTCATTTTTTATATTTCCTTCCTCACTATCCAGATCTGCTGTAGATTGGCGCCAGCCTTCACCAATACTGCAACTTTTCCCGCCGAGGTGGCATAGGAATTTCCAGCCCTCTCAGCAAAGCTCCTCTACCTGCAACCTGTAGTATCCGACGGAGCGGAGGGTTTTCGGTGTCTTTTAGTCCCGAGCGTTCCCATGCTGCCTTGATTTCGGCCTGCAGCCAACCACAACCCCCACCTGGTTGAAAAATGGCCGAGAATAGGCAGCCAAATACTTGGAAGCTAAGTAACCAGTTGCGATATAAACAAATGCGGATTCCCTGGTTGTTGATGATCTCGGAGAGAGGGAAAGAACGTCGGACCTGCGACTCTGCTGGCGCCTTTCGAGTCTACTATTATACCTGCTACACGCACCCATAACTTCCTGCACCACCGCCACCTCGAAATCCATCCTGCGCGAAGATGTTCACACCCGTGACGGCAACTCTTGGAGCTATCCTCCTTCACCTCAGCACCACTTCCCTGTTGCACTGCAACTCCCAAATCCTAGGTTGCAGCTCCCTCCTCGCCAACAGCCTCCTACACCCCTCACTCTCTACCACGCCGACCCTCCTCGGCATCGTCGCCGCCTCCGCGCTCCCACTATACCCGCCTTCCTACCCCACAGACACTCCACTCTCGCTGTTGCTCATTGCGGGGGCGCTGGTGGGCGTGGGAACGAAACTTGCGAGGGGATGTACGAGCGGACATATGCTCCTGGGGGTGGCCAGGGGATCGGTGCGGAGTTTAGTTGCCACGGCGACGTTCTTCAGTTCGGCGGTGATCACGGCGGCAGTATTTGGCAGTCCTCCAGTGTGTGTCGACGGAGCATGCTACACCCCGACCTACCCGCCGGCTGGTCCCGCGATGCCCCTCGTAGCCGCCGCAGCAGCAGGAGCAGTGGTGATCCGTAGACTGCCGAAGACTGAGGCGTCGAGGGTCATCACAAGGGTATATGCCGGGTTCGTGTTCGGGCTGGGATTGCTAGTGAGCGGGATGGCGTCGCCGGCGAAGACACTAGGGCTCATGAGCGTCACCGATCTAGGTAGATTTGATCCGAGCTTGATGGTGGTGGCACTTGTAGGCGTAGGTGGGAACGCATTTGCATGGCTAAAGAGGGAGAAGAGCCCAAAGCTGGTGGAGGAGTGGACTCTGCCGGCTGGAGAGGTTGAATGGAGGCTCGTCGTAGGTAGTACGCTGTTTGGTGTTGGGTGGGGACTAGTGGGAGTTTGTCCTGGCCCTGCGGTCGTTGCTGCGGTGAGGAACGGGACGAGTGGGCTAGTGTGGCTGGGAGCGTTTTTGGCTGGGCAGGTGGTTGCGGGATTCGTGTAGACACGGCTATTGGATGGAGCAAGGCCACCAGGTTGGTGGTGGCACACGTGCATACAATGTAGGGGGGCGAAGGCGGCGATGGGTCTGGTAACTGTGATCAAGTTGTATCAATCAGATTGTAGACTTCGCCGATGCATTGGCATATATATCAGTATCAAACAAAACACTCCAATCCGACCTTTCGGCATGCAATGATACTCGTACACCACTTTTATGCCCAACTATACGTATCCGGAAAAAAAGGAAGCATCCAAGAAGTTCGCAGCGCGGTACTCACCAATCACCAGAGTCACAACATACCACCCGCCCATCTTTATGCCATCCCCTGGCCAGTCCTGCAGTTCCTCCCAACGTCCCTTTTGACATACCACCCGCCCTTCCTCAACCGCCTCTCCACATCTCGCCAGTAGACGGCTCTACCGCCATCGCCGGTCTTCAGGTCAAGATCCCCAACTTTGCACTCGATCCTAGCCTCCATACCCCTCCCACGCTGCTTCCTGACCCACAGCTTCAGGAAAAGACTGCAGTCCCTCAGCGTCATAGCGGTCCATATATCATTCTCGGCGGGATCCTGGCCGCCTGCCTGCAAGGCGGCATTTACCATCTCCTCCTCGCTCGGTAGCGGATCGGTATCACTCATAAGGGCGAGCGTAGCACTGGTAAACACTCCCCTCGTACCGAACTTATGCTGCAGCTCGGCGAGTAACGGGATAATCGTAGTGTTGCGGAAGAATTGAGTGAGTAACGTGATCAGACTCGCCTCGAGCGTCTTTGCCAATTCGTGTGACACCTTCTCCGGCGTCTCCTTGGTCCCTGTCATCTCCTCATCCTCGTTATCGCCCTCGTCACCCACCGGGTCCGCAATCATGACTGAATTCTGTGAGTTGACGATGGCAAAGATAGCCTGTTCGATGCGCTCCTTATCGTTGGAGGCCAGATCAAGCGGGCAGTATTCCGGCACATTCCCCTCCGGCCGTTTTCCGTTCATGAGGCGTACCGCACACGTTCGACACAGCGTCCAGTTCGCGGGAGCATTCGGGGACTGCGTGAGCCATTTCGGCTTGAACTCGACGGTAGCCATATCGCGCCACTCCTCACCGGGATCCTCGGGCTCCTCCCTCTCCTCACCGTCCTCGGCCGTGTAGAGGTAATTCCCGCAACTCATATCCTCGACCAGCATCCCCCACTGCTCCTTGTCATCCAGCAGACGCCGCGCACCCCTGACCACCGGCCTCCCGGCCCAATCGCAGTCGCCTGTGTCCTCCTCCAGCACGCGGTTGAGCGCCGGTACCAACTCGGCGTCGAGCTCGATCAGATCGCAGCGCATAATGTAGTCCCCGAGTAGTGGCGCAAAGTGTCGGTTGATGTGGTCGAAGAGCTGGCGGGTCGTCGGAGCCCCTGGAAGAAGCTTCCGCAGCCGGAGAAGAAACCGTTTAAAGTACGGGTGCTCGCCGACATAGCGGAAGAGGATGTTCGCTGCGCCCTCGGTGAAGTATTCCCAATCGGCCGAATTTGAGAGAGTGAAGCCTGGCGGTGGTGGGGTACCAGGGTCTAGCGTCGAAGTGAAGTCCATCGCGGCGGTGGTTGGAGACGAGGAATCAATCGCCGAGTCGGGGAATGGTGATAGTAGGTAAGAAGGAGGGGGAAGGCGAGCAGAAGGACGAGGAGGAGGATTGCCGGTGTATGACTGTGCGGGATGATGGTGGTCGGGTTCGCATGTTACGGGCTGATGGGAGGGAGTAGTTGTTGGCGGGATGCTACAAACGGTTCCTGGCATGGAGGGGTTGGCCTGCTGTTAGGCTGGTCAGGGAGTTTCTCGGTGCGACAAACGACACCGCAAAGAAGATACACGTGCGACAAAGAACCATGGATTTGAGTACATAAAGTGCTCCATAAACGCCCCATCTCCGGGGTGGCGGATGAGGGAAGATAGATAGAGCAGCACGCCAACTGCAGAACAGTTTAGATATTGCGTGAGCTGTGTAGTAAATACATAACTACGAGCTCACCTTTTTTTTCTTCTCATCACCCACACAGTATGTCGAAGCCAGCCCCGAAGTAACCATAAAAGGCAAAAAATCGAGGCCGTGGTTGGTGACGGGGTAGCGAGAAAGACGACCCAGTATAACTATCAACATACCCCCCCGTCAATGTCTGAGGGTAAGCTGTCTCTACTTGCTCGGATGATGCACCGCGTGGACAAGCGATTTTCGGGACTCGGCTCAGAAGGTATGACGCTGGCGAGACATGGCACTCTTTCCCGTGGCGATCCGTCTCCCACTGCCAAATACAATTGCCGCAATATCTCTGGAGCGTAGGGTATATACATACATATGTGCTGCTCTTTCGTTAGAACAGATCAAAGCCGGAGCATCCACGAACCCCCCTGAAGAGTTCCACGGTGCGTCCTTTACATTGGCGACCAAATGCCTTGATCGCGAACCAGATATGTACCTACTGGGCGTTCTAAATACCACAGCTCATCCGCGCCAACAAGTGTTCCAGCTGGGCGATAGGGAAATGGTTTGAAAGTTTGCATGCAGAATATGAAATTGTAGCCTTATTCTACTTCACTTTACATGTCAGCACAGCAACCCCAGTGGATAACATACGTGGTTTGTACTTGCGGGTAATCTTGTTCCTTCTTCTCAATATTTTATGTAATCGAAGCTAAAAATAAATATGGAGATGAAATTATCTAGCGATAGTATCGTGGCGTCCAGGGGCACGGGAGTGGTATGCGCAAGTACGAACCGTGTGCAAAAAAAATTCCATTTCCTTTAGTGAAAGAGCGACTCTTATGTATGTCTATCATTAGGTACCTGAAATATCGCTCGCTCCCTCCTTCCGCATACCTTAGATATATCTACAGACCATCCGCTTAGTTCTGTAGCCGGAACAAATAAAATGCTCTTGGATCTCCATTTTCAAGACGCATGCGTAGGGTGAATTCGATTCTCTTCGTATAAAGCAAGAGGAGACTCTCAAATAGAACAAAATAGAATAAATAGAATGGCAACTGCGGTGCTGGGCTGGCATGCATAGATATGCTTTGTTACCCCATAGCCACGTCGAAAGCTAAACACCTTTACGGGGGCTACCCCACCCAAGTGGAATATAACGTACTGTAGGGGTTACCCGGCTACTACCCATTAGTCGGACACTATTAGAAATGAGAAAAAACGACGATACTCAACAACCATAGATCGGAGAGACACAAAATTTTGCAGACCGCATGTTTG